>ENA-OWPM01002471-OWPM01002471.1-human-gut-metagenome-genome-assembly--contig:-NODE-2471-length-11112-cov-3.167044_pt1 | contig 11112 bp, 5 predicted proteins | sample MGYA00248267_ERZ651852 | MGnify/ENA primary metagenome ERZ651852 (study PRJEB26924, sample SAMEA4378228) | human gut metagenome | biome: human gut; feature: human-associated habitat; material: faeces...
CGGCCCGAATTGTTGGGGATTGACCGCCAGCGATTTCGCTTGGAACTATCAAGCTCAGGAGCCGATGCCGCACAGGGATAACGGAACGATGGCACCTACGGGCGCTCTGGCTTCTTTCCCTTATACGCCGGACGCTTCCATGAAAGCCTTGCGGAATTATTATCGTAACCATGGCAGCTTCTTATGGGGTGAGTACGGTTTCCGGGATGCTTTCAACTTGACTGTAAATTGGGTATCTCCCTTATTTATGGGATTGAATCAAGCGCCTGTAACGGTTATGGTCGAGAATTACCGTACGAATCTGTTGTGGAACCTTTTCATGAGCCATCCGGATGTCCAGAAAGGTATCCAAAAGATTCAATCCATAAAATAATAATGCGACAAAAAACAACAATAACTTATCTTGAACATAATATGCTGGCATGTAATAGAATAAATAGGGCTATCGCTTCTTGGAAAAAACATGTACGTGTTTTCTCGGAAACATGTACGTCTTTTTCGGAAAACACGTACATGTTTTTCCGGAAAGACGTAGGAGTTTCTAGCGCTTCCTTAAAAGCCTACAATAAGTGTATGCTCGTATCACTCCTTGCCTCTTTCTTCGCGGTCTCTACCGTAAACGCTCAAGTAAACGAGCGGGGAGATTCCGTGATCGTGATCAAGGGGCAGGTAAGCGATTACTATATTACCGTATCCCAAAAACATTTTCTGGAAGGTACGATTACCGGACCGGACGGCAAGCCCTTGGAAGGCGCTACGGTGATGTTCACGGCTAGCCCGGTTCATTATACCACCGATGCGACAGGCTATTATAAGATACAAGCAAGTCGCTACGATCATGAGTTATTCGTGTATTATCCGGGGATGAAGTACGCTTATCGCACCTTTGGCGATAACGATACGAAAATAGATATCCGGATGGAGGCGGATCCTCGTGATGTACGGGTAAAAGCTCCTCAGCAAGCCACCCGCTGGTTCGACGCTACGGCCGATCATCCCTCTACCTATTGCAACCCGATGAATTTGAGCTACTGCTTCCGGGCGAATCTGCCGGATTTGGTGAAGAATGGCTCTTTCCGCTCTACGGCCGATCCGATGATGGTCATGTATAAAGGGGAATATTTCCTTTTCGCCACGAACCAAGCCGGATTCTATTATTCCAAGGATTTAAGCAATTGGGAGTTTGTATTCGCCGGTTTCCAACGTTATCCGGAAGATGACGACTTGTGCGCTCCGGCGGCTTTCGTAAGTGGAGATACCTTGTTCTATACCGGTTCTACCTATGCGGGATTGCCTATTTGGTATAGTACGAACCCGAAAAGCGGAAAGTTCAAGCGGTATGTGGAGAAAACGGCTCTTCCTAGCTGGGACCCGGCATTTTTGCTGGATGATGACGGACGTTTGTATATGTACTATGGTTCAAGTAATGAGTTCGCTTTGAAGGGAGTGGAACTGGATCGCCGTGATTTCCACCCGATCAGCAAGATCCAAGAGATCATGATGCTGCGCCCGGAAGAACACGGATGGGAACGTTTCGGGATGAACAATGACGATAGTACGACTTTAGCGCCTTTTACGGAAGGAGCTTTCGTGACCAAGCATAACGGTAAATATTATTTCCAATACGGTGCGCCGGGAACGGAGTTCAAGGTCTATGCGGATGGTGTCTATGTATCCGACAAGCCGATGGGCCCGTTCACCTACCAGAAACATAACCCGATGAGCTATAAGCCGGGAGGTTTCGTACAAGGTGCCGGTCATGGTGGTACTTTCGAGGATGCGTATGGCAATTACTGGCATGTGGCTACTTGCATGCTTTCCTTGAAATATAAGTTTGAGCGTCGTATTGGTTTGTACCCTACGGCATTCGATAAGGATGGCGTGATGTATTCGAACACCGCTTTCGGGGACTATCCTTTGCTTACGCCGAAAGGGAAGGTCGATGATATCGCGAATACGTTTTCCGGTTGGATGTTGCTATCGTATGGAAAACCGGTGATGGCCTCTTCCATGGATAGTACGTTAGTACCAGAGAATGTAACGGATGAGAGCATGCGTACTTTCTGGTCCGCCCGCTCGGGAGAGCCGGGTGAATGGCTCCAGATCTCTTTAGAGGGATTGAAAGAGGTACGTGCGATCCAGTTGAACTATTACGAGCATAGAGCCGTACAGCATAATAAGGCGATGGACTTGTATCATCAATATCGTATTTATCATTCTATAGATGGACAAAATTGGGAATTGGTAGTCGATAAGAGCGATAACGACAAGGACGTTCCGCACGACTATATCGAGTTGCGTGAGCCTTTGAAAACCCGTTATTTGAAAATAGTGAACGAACATGTGCCTTCGGGCAACTTCGCTATGTCTGGATTTCGTATTTTTGGAAATGGTTTGGGAGAAGCTCCCGCCGCCGTTAAGAACTTAAAGGTGGAACGCTCAAAAGCGGATAAGCGGAATGCGATGATCACTTGGGAGCCGGTAAAAGAGGCGTACGCTTACAATATCTATTATGGTATAGCGCCGGATAAATTGTACAACAGTATCACGGTACTGGGAGATACGATGTACGATTTCAGGGGCTTGGATAAGGATACGGACTATTATTTCTCGATCGAGGCATTGGGAGAGAGCGGCCGTTCACCGATGAGTAAAGTATTGAGACGATAACTATTTTAAATGTATATATCTATGAATACCTATTTCCGTACAGGCGTTGTTACCCTGTTGCTTGGCTTTTCGTTGACCGCTTGTCATGAGGCCAAGAAAAGTGACACATCCGCAGAGTCTACGCCCAATGAGCGTAAGTTGGATTTTCAGTCGGATGATGAATTCTTGACCTATATACAAAAGGCTCACTTTAATTATATGTGGGAAGGTGCGGAGCCTACCTCCGGACTGGCCTGTGAGCGTATCCATACGGATGGCGTGTATCCTGAGAACGACGCTGATATCGTGACCACCGGAGGTAGTGGTTTTGGCATCGCCGGGCTGTTGGTAGGTATTGAGCGTGGCTTTATCACCCGTGAGGAAGGTGTGGCCCGTTTTCATCAAATCGCTGATTACTTGGCGAAGGCCGATCGTTTCCACGGGGTCTGGCCTCACTGGATGCATGGACCTACGGGTAAGGTAAAGCCTTTCGGCCAGAAGGATAACGGAGGCGATTTGGTAGAGAGCGCTTTCTTAATGCAAGGTCTCTTATGCGTACGCCAATATTTCAAGGATGGTAATGAGAGCGAGAAAGCGTTGGCCGCGAAGATTGACCAGCTATGGCGTGAGATGGAATGGACATGGTATTTGAACGGGCAGGATGTATTGTATTGGCATTGGAGCCCGAATTACGCATGGGAGATGAATTTTCCTTTGGAAGGTTACAATGAATGTCTGATTACTTATATTTTGGCGGCGTCTTCGCCTACGTATCCGATCCCGGCTTCCGCTTATCATAACGGATGGGCTCGTAAAGGAGGGATCAAGAGCGATGCGGTCGCTTACGATTTACCTTTGATCTTGAAACATAATTATGCCGAGGAGTACGGCGGTCCGTTGTTCTGGGCACATTATTCTTATATCGGCCTATGTCCGGTCGGCTTGTCGGATCGATACGCTAACTACTGGGACTTGAACCGGAATCACGTCTTGATTGATTACCGTTATTGCGCGGAGAATCCGAAGGGTTTCAAGGGATATAGCGACGCTTGCTGGGGATTGACCGCCAGCTATTCCGTGAAAGGCTATAACGCGCATATGCCTTCCAACGATCATGGGGTGATTACGCCGACAGCCGCCTTGAGCAGTTATCCGTATACACCGGAGGAATCCTCGAAGGCATTGAAGCATTTCTATTTCAATCTGGGAGATAGCATCTGGGGTAAGTATGGTTTTTACGACGCTTTCAGTGAAGGCGAGAATTGGTATCCGCATCGTTATCTGGCGATAGACCAATGTACGATCACCCCGATGATCGAGAATTACCGTACGGGCCTTCTGTGGCGTTTGTTTATGAGCTGTCCGGAAATCCAGGACGGTTTGAAGAAATTGGGTTTCACGATCCATAATGCGAGAGAATCTTAATATTTAAATAACATGAGAAAGATTATATTATCATTCGCCGCTTGTTTGGCACTTGCGGCATACGGACAAAAGCCCGTTCAAGATACGAGAGCGATGGATACGTTTATCGATCAGTTGATGGGTAAAATGACTTTGGATGAGAAGATCGGACAGCTGAACTTGTCCGGTGGTGGTGTTCCCGGCATCTTGAGTGGCTCGGAAGGTGCGGACGAGACGATTCGTCGGGGCTGGCTGGGTGCTACGGGAGGCTCGGAGCTGGAGACGTTCCGTAAATTGCAGGAGATAGCGGTTAAGGAATCTCGCTTAGGAATTCCGCTTTTGTTCGGACTGGATGTAATTCATGGATATCATACGATCTTCCCGATCCCATTGGCTTTGTCTTGTAGCTGGGATACGACGTTGATCGAGCAAAGTGCCCGTATCGCCGCTATCGAGGCCAGCTCAAACGGTGTGACATGGACGTATTCCCCGATGGTGGATATCGCCCGTGACGCTCGTTGGGGACGTATCGCCGAGGGTAGTGGAGAGGACCCTTGGTGGGGTGGAAAGATCGCCGCCGCCATGGTGAGAGGTTATCAAGGAGATGACTTGACGAAAGAGAACACGATCTTGTCTTGCTTGAAGCACTTTGCCTTGTATGGCGCTTCCGAGGCCGGTCGTGATTATAATACGGTGGATATGAGCCGTATCAAGATGTTTAATGAGTATTTCCCGCCTTATAAAGCGGCTGTAGAGGCTGGTTGTGCCACGGCCATGTCTTCCTTTAATTTGGTGGAGGCGATTCCGGCTACGGGTAACCGTTGGTTATTGACCGATTTGCTTCGTGATCAATGGGGATTCAATGGGTTTGTCGTTTCCGATTATAATTCGATCGGCGAGATGACCAATCATGGTTTGGGTGATACGCAGACCGTATCGGCCTTGGCTTTGCATGCCGGCTTGGATATGGATATGATGACAAATGGTTATATCACGACCTTGAAGAAGTCGTTGGAAGAGGGCCGTGTGTCTCAAGCGGATATCGATCAGGCTTGCCGCCGTGTATTGGAGGCGAAATATAAATTAGGCTTGTTCGAGGACCCTTATCGCTACTTGGACGCGGATCGTGCGAAAAAGAATACGTTCACGGATGAGCATATGAATACGGCTCGCCATATCGCCGGCAAATCCATTGTCTTGTTGAAGAATGATAAGGGTTTGTTGCCTTTGCGAAAGACAGGGACGATCGCTGTGATAGGCCCGTTGGCGGATAAGAAGGTTGAGTTGTTCGGGACATGGTGTGGTATCGATACGGCGAAGTCAGCTTCCGTAGTGCAGGCCGTGAAGGAAATGGTTGGCAATAAGGCCCGTGTGATTTTCGCCAAGGGATGTAATTTGACGGACGAGCCGATGTTGGCGAAAGCCAGTGGCTTGAAGGTTGATCCGGTGGAGAATACCCGTTTGGTGAAGGAAGCGGTTGAGAAAGTGAAAGATGCGGATCGTATCATTGCCGTAATGGGTGAGCCGAATAACTGGTCCGGAGAGGCTTGCAGTCGTGCGGATATTAGTTTGCCGGAGAGCCAGAAAGAGCTGTTAAGAGCTTTGTTGGAGACCGGTAAACCGGTGGTGTTGGTCTTGGCGAATGGCCGTCCGTTGACCTTAGAGTGGGAGGATAGCCAATTCTCTGCGATCGTTGAGGCTTGGCATGGAGGTTCCGCTGCGGCTCGGTGGACGTATTGTTCGGTGACGTGAATCCTTCCGGTAAATTGACGACTACATTCCCTCGTAGCGTAGGCCAGATTCCTTTGTATTACAATGCTAAGAAAACAGGCCGCCCAATGAATCCGGATGATCATTTCACTTCTAAATATCTGGATATCACGAACGATCCTTTGTATCCGTTTGGCTATGGCTTGAGTTATACGACTTTCTCTTACGGTGATCTTCAGTTGGATAAGACGAGTGTGCAAGGAGAGAACGGTGTATTGACCGCCAGCGTACAAGTGACGAATACAGGCAAGCTAGAGGGCGAGGAAGTCGTACAGTTATATATCGGCGATCCGGCTGCCAGCATCTCCCGTCCGATGAAAGAGTTGAAGAACTTCCAGAAGATCTCCTTGAAACCGGGTGAGAGCCGAAAAGTCTCTTTTACGATTACGCCGGAAGACTTGAAATTTTATAACAGCGCGTTGGAATACATCTGGGAACCGGGCTTATTCAATATCTACGTAGGTACGAACTCCCGGGACGTGAAATCGGCGCAGGTAACTTGGAACAAATAATACATATACGAATACGAATAATGAAAAGGTTAACGACTTTTATCGCTGGTGCGGCCGTTGCCGCTACCTTGGGGGGATGCCAGCAGCCCGCTGTAAGCGGTTGGAAAAGCTTCAGCGGCGACAAAAATATTGAACGCCGTGTAGATTCTGTGCTCTCTTTGATGACCTTGGAGGAAAAGGTGGGGCAGATGGCCCAATACTCCTGTAACTGGGATGTGACCGGCCCGGTTATGACGGGGGATTATGAGACTTTGCTGAAACAAGGTCTTGTAGGAAGCTTGTTTAATGTATATACGGTAGATGGCGTACGTAAAATGCAAGAGATGGCTCTGTCCGAGAGCCGTTTGAAGATACCCGTATTGTTTGGTTATGATGTCGTGCACGGCTATCGTACGATTTTCCCGATGCCGTTGGCGGAATCCTGCTCTTGGGATTTGGAGCGGATGCGTAAAAGTGCGGCGATCGCGGCGGATGAGGCGAGCGCTTCCGGTATCGCTTGGACGTTCGCCCCGATGGTGGATATCTCCCGGGATGCCCGTTGGGGACGTGTAATGGAAGGTGCCGGTGAGGACCCGTATTTGGGAAGTCTGATTGCGAAGGCCCGTGTCGAGGGTTTCCAAGGAGGAAACGATTGGCGTTCGTTGGCCGACGTAAATACGGTCTTGGCTTGTTGTAAGCACTTTGCCGCTTATGGGGCCGCTGAGGCCGGACGTGATTATAATACGTCTGAGTTGTCGCAAAATACATTGATGAATTATTATATGCCGCCTTATTTAGCGGCTAAGGAAGCGGGAGTCGCTACGTTCATGGCCTCCTTCAATGAGATCAACGGAGTGCCCAGCACGGGTAATAAATGGTTGATGACCGATTTGTTACGTAAGGACTGGGGCTTCAATGGTTTCGTGGTTACCGATTATACCGGTATCAATGAGATGGTAGCCCATAGTATCGTGCGAAATGATAAGGAGGCGGGAGAACTGGCCGCGAACGCCGGTATCGATATGGATATGACAGGTGGCATCTACAGCCAATATCTTGTACAATCCGTGAAAGAGGGCAAGGTCTCGGAAGAGAATATCGACCGTGCCGTGGCGAGCATCTTGGAGATGAAGTTCCTCTTGGGCTTGTTCGATGATCCATATCGTTACTTGGACAATGAGCGTGAGAAGAATACGATCATGAAGCCGGAGTTTTTGCAAGAGGCTCGTGAGACTTCCGCTCGCTCGATCGTCCTTTTGAAGAATGATAATAACTTCTTCCCGATCTCGAAGGATAAGAATATTACGGTAGCCTTGATCGGCCCGATGGTAAAAGATAAGATCAACCAGAATGGCGAGTGGGCTGGCCGGGGTGAGCGTGAGGAGAGTATCTCTTTGTTCGAGGGTCTGACCGAGAAATATGCCGGTACGAACGTGAAGTTCATTTATGCCGAGGGATGTGATCTCTTGACTGATGATTCATCTAAATTCGCTGAGGCGATCGCTACGGCTCGCCGTGCGGATATCGTATTGGCGGCTATGGGCGAGGATTTCAACTGGAGTGGCGAGGCGGCTTGCCGTACGGACTTGAAATTGCCGGGCGCTCAACAAGCCTTGTTGAAAGAATTGAAAAAGACGGGTAAACCTCTTGGTTTGATCTTGGTGAACGGACATCCTTTGGATCTTTCTTGGGAGGATCAGCATGTCGACGGTATCTTGGAGGCTTGGTATCTGGGTACGATGGCAGGTCATGGTATGGCCGATGTGATCAGTGGCGATTATAATCCGTCCGCTCGCCTGACGATGTCTTTCCCTCGTACGGTAGGTCAATTGCCTCTGTATTACAATCAGAAACCGACAGGCCGCCCGGTTCCTCCGGAAGCTCCGGATACGGATTATAAATCCAGATATATGGATGTGCCTAACACACCGTTGTATCCGTTCGGTTATGGCTTGAGCTATACGACTTTCGCCGTGAACTCTATGAAGCTGGATCAGAACTCTTTCACGAAAGGGGGTAAGATCACGGTAACGGCTGAGGTAGAGAATACGGGTAAGGTGGATGGCGAGACGGTCGTCCAGATGTATATCCGCGACTTGGCGGGTAGCGTGACCCGTCCGGTTAAAGAGCTAAAAGGTTTCGAGAAGGTGGCTTTGAAAGCGGGCGAGAAGAAGCAAGTCTCTTTCACGATTGACGAAGCTTTGCTGGCTTTCTATGGTATCGATATGCAGAAGAAAGCCGAGCCGGGTGATTTCACGGTTTGGATAGGCTTGAATTCTGCCGACGAGACGAATCAGTCTTCTTTCTCTCTGCGGTAAAAATTAATACATATCAACATGAAACTATTATCAAAATATATCTTTTCGGCTCTGTTCTTGGCTGCTTCCGGAGGTTCCGCCACCGCTCAATCCATGCGGGCGAATACGTATTGTAATCCGCTTAATGTGGATTATACGTATATGATTTATAACTCATCGAACAATCTGTCTTACCGTTCGGGCGCGGACCCCGCTGTCGTAGAATTCCGGGGCGAGTATTATATGTTCGTAACCCGTTCGCATGGCTACTGGCATTCGAAAGATTTGTTGAACTGGGATTTTATCACTCCCGGTAAAAACTGGTATCCTCAGGGTTCCAACGCTCCCGCCGCTCATAATTATAAGGATTCCGTGCTTTATGTGATGGGTGATCCGTCCGGCTCCATGAGCGTTCTTTATACCGATGATCCGAAATCCGGTAATTGGAACGCTACTCCTGCTATACTCCACGACCTACAAGACCCGGATTTATTCATCGATGATGACGGACAAGCTTATTTATTTTGGGGCTCTTCCAATGTTTATCCGCTTCGGGGCAAGAAACTGAATAAGGATGACCGTTTCTTGATCGAGGGCGAGACGGTCGAGCTTTTCGGCTTGGATATGCCGAAGCACGGCTGGGAACGTTTTGGCGAGAACCATACCGATACGGTATTGGGGGGCTATATGGAAGGTGCTTGGCTGACCAAGCACGACGGTAAATATTATATGCAGTATGCCGCCCCCGGCACGGAATTCAACGTATATGCCGATGGTGTTTATGTGGCGGACTCCCCATTAGGTCCGTATAAATACCAATCGCATAACCCGGTAAGCTATAAGCCCGGTGGTTTCATGAATGGTGCCGGACACGGAAGTACCTTGGTGGGGCCGGGAGGTAATTATTGGCATTTCGCCTCTATGTCTCTCTCGGCTACGGTGAATTGGGAGCGTCGCCTCTGCATGTATCCTACTTTCTTCGATAAGGAGGGCATTATGTATTGTGATAATAACTTCGGTGATTATCCGCATTACGCTCCCGCCGAGCCGGGAAAGAAAGGAGAGTTTACGGGGTGGATGTTGCTCTCTTATAAAAAGTCGGTGAAAGCTTCCTCGTATGCGGAGGGTTCCGCTCCCGCCGCGCAAGGATTCACGGAATCGAACCGTCCCAAGACTTCCGCCAATTTCCTTCCGGCCAACTTGACGGATGAGGAATGTAAGACATTCTGGATGGCTCGCACGAATGGAGATACCGAATGGGTAGAGATCGATCTGGAGGCTCCCGCTATGGTATATGCCGTGCAAGTGAATTATCACGATCATCAATCGAATATGTATGGACGTATTCCCGGTTTACGCCACCGTTATGCGGTGGAAGGCTCTTTGGACGGGCAGGATTGGGTAACGTTGGTGGATCGCCGGAATAATTATAAGGATGTCCCGAACGATTACGTACAAGTGGATAATCCGGCTCGTGTCCGTTATGTCCGTTATAAGAATATAGAGGTCCCGACGCCTCATCTGGCGATCTCGGACTTGCGTGTGTTCGGTATCGGTGAGGGCAAGAAGCCTGCGACGGTGAAGAACTTCAAGGTCGTTCGCCAAGCGGATCGCCGTGACGCGATGATTACCTGGGACGCTGTCAAGAACAGCCAAGGCTACAACATCCGTTGGGGTATCGCTCCCGATAAACTATACAATTCATGGCTCCTATACGGAAAGAATGAATTACTATTAAAGAGTCTGTCCACCGACCAGCCTTATTATTTCACCATCGAGGCATTCAACGAGAACGGTGTATCAGAAGCGACAAAAATACAGGAAGCCCAATAATCTTTCGGTATCATTTTCAAATGTATTTTGTAGAGATAGGACAATCTGTCTCTACAAAATACATACAATATTCGATTATTTACTTACTAACGGGTATTTATCTGGATTTGCTATGATAGACAAGCTCAAATCTACATCTAAAGCATCCCAACGAATCCGCTCACGTCCTAATAGTTGGTTTAATCTTGATATTATACAACGCCTTAACAGACTATTTAATTATATTTGCGGAAGTTATCGATCTAGGTAGATAGTATTTACATTTGAATATATGATTATGAAAACACTTAGAAGTATTTTTTTTCTGTCTCTTTGCCTTCTTCTCTCCATTGCTGGATATGCTGGTGATAAGGCTAGTTTTTTGAAAAAGCAGTTTACGGCTCGTGATGGTTATCAATTGAATTATCGGGTTCTGTATCCCCGAGATTATAATCCGGCGCAGAAATACCCGGTAATCCTGTTCCTGCACGGAGCGGGCGAACGAGGGTCGGATAATGAGGCCCAATTAGTACATGGTGGTGATATGTTCGCTTCTTTCGAGAATCAAACCAAATATCCGGCTATCATCATAGCGCCTCAATGCCCGGCTGAGAAGACTTGGTCTGAATATAAGGGATTGAACGCCGGAAAAGAAGGAAAGCGTTTCTATCCGTTGAATGCTCCGGCCA
>ENA-OWPM01002477-OWPM01002477.1-human-gut-metagenome-genome-assembly--contig:-NODE-2477-length-11096-cov-3.183136_pt1 | contig 11096 bp, 8 predicted proteins | sample MGYA00248267_ERZ651852 | MGnify/ENA primary metagenome ERZ651852 (study PRJEB26924, sample SAMEA4378228) | human gut metagenome | biome: human gut; feature: human-associated habitat; material: faeces...
ATATTTTTAACGTCTACGTCAGGTTGTGTGGCCAGCCATTTGGCAGCTGCGATCATATCGTCACTTTCCAGTTTACCGAGTTGCATGTACGTACATTTCCGGAACTCTTCTCCGCGAGCTGCCGTACCACGCGGGTCGATACAGGCAACGATATACCCCTCCTGGGCCAGATAATTCAACCAACTCAGACTCCAGTTGTTTTTCACTTGTTGTGAATTAGGACCGCTGTATTGGGTGATCAGCAGCGGATATTTTTTGCCGGCTTCCTGATTTACCGGTTTCATGATCCATGCATTGAGCATCGTTTTACCGTCTGCTGCCGGAATTTGAAGGAATTCAGGTTTTGCCAGATTATATGCTTTCACCGCCTCTTTCACCGCTTTATTATCTTCAAGCACTCTGACCTGTTTTCCTTTAGCATTATAAAGAGCGGTGACCGGAGGAGTATCCGTATTCGAAACAACGTTGATATAATAATTGAAGTTCTTACTGAAACTAGCTTCATTCCAGCCTTTTACCGGGGTCAATTTCTTTTTTAATCCCTTTTCGTTAATGCTATAAATGTATTTTTCAAGTGGAGATTCTTCGTAGGAAGAATAGTAGAAGAGTTTGCGAACGGGATCATAACCGTAGAAATCGATGATATCGAAATTTCCTTTGGTAATCGCTTGTCTTTCCCGTCCGTTGAGATCGTAAAGATAGAGGTGCATATAGCCGCTTTTCTCGCTTGTAATGACAAACTGTGTACCGTTATCCAGAAAGACCAGATTGTCCAGATTGCTTTCGTCGATATAATATTTGTTTTCTTCCCGGTAAAGAGGAACAATCGTTCCGACTTTGGCATTGGCTAAGAGGACTTCCATTTTATTCTGGTGACGGTTCAGGCGAATGATAGCCAGTTTTTTAGGGTCCTGGGTCCAGCGTATCCGCGGAAGATAGATGTCGTCTTCTTCTCCTGTGTCCATCTTGGTCGTTGTCCGGTCCGAAACATCGTAAACATAAACGGATACTTTGGAATTTTTCTCTCCGGCTTTCGGATATTTGTAAACATAATTCGAGGGATACAGTTCGTTTTGTTTTAAAGCAGGACTTTGTCCTTCGAACATATTCATTTGAAATTCGCGTACATCCGATTCGTCGAATTTGATGTAAGCGATGGCTGATCCGTCGGGAGCCCATTCAAAAGCACGGTTGAATGCGAATTCCTCTTCGTAAACCCAGTCCGGTGCGCCGTTGATGATGTGATTGTATTGTCCGTCTCTGGTGATCTGACGTTCTGAACCGAAACGGATATCATGGATAAACAGGTTGTTATCTCTCACGAAAGCAACTTGCAAACCGGTGGGAGAAAAAGTCGCCAACCGTTGGCTGCCACCTTCCGACAAAGGTTTGATTTCTTTATTTTTGAAATCGAAAAGATAATAATCGGCAGTGAACGAACGGCGGTAAATCGGTTTCTTATTGGTACAAATCAGTATCCGGCTTTCATCTGCATTGAAGGTATAATCGTCGATCCGGCTGACAGGAGAATCCTCCAGTGTTTTCAAATCCAGTAAAGTAGCGACAGGCAGACCCGTTTTATAGCTGTATTTGACTATACGTGTGCCATTGTTCTCTAAAACTGTATAATGTTCGCCGTCATTCATGGAACGTAATCCGTAAACTCCTTTGGTTCGGAAAGTCCCATCGACAAAAAAATCCTCCAGGGTTAATTGTTTTTGTGCAGATAACTGGCTGCAAAAGATAAACATAAGTAAAAAGATTCCGAAAAAATTTCTCATATCGTTCTGTAATTTTTATTTTTTTAGTTTGCAGTCCCAAAGGTTTGAAAAAAATCTTTGTTTTGCAAATGTTTGCAGAATTATCCTGAACTAAAAGTGTCTGAATACTTTTTACCTTTTAACCTTTTACCTTTAACCTGAAATTATTACCTTTGCGCACTAAAATACATAGCTCGGAATAATAATATGCAATATACTCTTTTAGCGAAAGATAAGAACAGTGAAGCCCGGTGTGGTGTTTTGACCACGGCACACGGGGAGATTCATACCCCTGTCTTTATGCCGGTGGGAACGGTGGGATCTGTGAAAGCAGTGCATATGAGAGAACTGAAAGAGGATATCCGGGCTGAGATTATTCTGGGGAATACCTACCATCTTTATTTACGACCGGGAACCGAAATTCTGCAGGCAGCCGGAGGATTGCACCGTTTTAATGGCTGGGATCGGCCGATATTGACCGATAGTGGCGGATTTCAGGTGTTTTCACTGACCGGTACCGGACGGAAGATTACAGAGGAAGGAGTGACTTTCCGATCACACATAGATGGTTCTAAACATCTTTTTACACCGGAAAATGTCATGGATATTCAGCGTCAAATCGGCGCCGATATCGTGATGGCTTTTGACGAATGTCCGCCGGGAACCAGTGATTATAATTATGCCAGGCATTCACTCGGGCTGACTCAGAGGTGGCTGGAACGGTGTGTCGCGCGTTTTGACGAAACTGCACCGCTATACGGTTACGAGCAAAATTTATTTCCGATCGTTCAGGGATGTACTTACCGGGATTTGAGAGAGAAAGCTGCAGAACATGCCGTATCCCTGAACAGAGCCGGCTATGCGATCGGTGGTCTGGCTGTCGGAGAACCTGCTGAAGAAATGTATGCCATGATCGAGGTCGTCAATCGTATATTGCCTCAGGATAAACCACGTTATTTGATGGGGGTCGGGACGCCTGAAAATATACTCGAAGGTATACAAAGGGGAGTAGATATGTTCGATTGCGTGATGCCTACCCGTAATGGACGTAATGGTATGATTTTTACAACCGAAGGGACGATCAATATTAAAAATCAAAAATGGGAGCGGGATTTTTCTTCTATAGATCCTGCTGCATTGAGTTATGTCGATACCGATTATTCGAAGGCTTATTTGCGGCATTTGATTAAATCCGACGAGATATTAGGGTTGCAAATTTGTTCCATCCATAATCTCTCTTTTTATTTGTGGTTGGTGAGAGAAGCCCGGAAACATATTCAGGAAGGAGATTTCGTAGCATGGAAGACAAAGCTGCTTCCGAAAATAACCAGAAGACTTTAGATGAAAAAACTTGATTTATATATTATACGCAAATTCCTGGGGACCTTTTTCTTTTCATTGGTCCTGATTCTGTGTATCGTCGTAGTTTTCGATCTTTCCGAAAAATTGGAAAAATTTTTAGAAAATGAAGCTCCGGTAAAAGCGATTGTGTTCGATTATTATAAGAATTTTATTCCCTATTTTGCGAACGTGTTCTCTTCGCTGTTTACTTTCATCTCAGTAATCTTTTTTACTTCGAAGATGGCCTATGACAGTGAGATTATCGCTATTTTGAGTACCGGGATCAGTTTCAGGCGTTTTTTATTACCCTATCTGATGTCGGCCACCGTTATTGCCGTTTTGTCATTTTTGTTGGGGGCTTTTATTATCCCCAATGCCAATGAGAAACGGATTGAATTCGAGAAGCAATATATGGGTAAAAGATATGCCAATAAGGAACAGAATATACATCGTCAGATAGCTCCCGGTACTTACATCTATATGTCGTCTTATTCGGTGGCTTCGAATGTGGGGTATGATTTCTCCATCGAAAATTTCAGGGGGGATACCTTGGTCAATAAGCTGACCTCTTCGCGGATTACCTGGGATAAGGAAAATAAAAAATGGGTGATCCATAACTGGAAGCTCAGGGAAATAGAGGGAGATAAGGAAACCTATACAACGGGACAGAAACTGGATACTGTCATGGCTTTCCAACCTTCTGAATTTTCAGAGAATCCGAAGAAAATCCGGGAACAATTGACTTTTCCGGAACTGGATCGTTATATCGACCGGATGAAAATGAGGGGGAGTTCGAATGTGATCGAATTTCAGATTGAAAAATATAAAATGATAGCCAATGCTTTCGCTACTTTTATATTGACTTTCATCGGTGTCAGTATTTCCTCACGTAAAATCAGGGGCGGAATGGGACTACATCTTGGAATAGGCTTGCTGATCAGCTTTTCTTATATCTTATTTATGCAATTTTCAACAGTTTTTGCAACAAATGGAAATATGAATCCGTTATTAGCAGTGTGGTTGCCTAATATTTTGTTTGCCATTATCGGAGTGTTTGTGTATAGGACGGCGCCCAAATAGTTTGAATGAAATACCTGAGTGAGAGAGACGTGTAAACGAGAAAAAAAATTAAAATCAATGAATTAATATTATTTAGGATGGAAAGAGATTATAATAAAAATCGGCGTTCTTTTCGTTCCGAACGGTCTGAAAACCGTAGAGGATATGGAGCAGAGCAAGGAGAAAGATATACGGCCGGATCTGTGGGGAACCGTAACACTACCAGAAGGTTTGAAAGGACTTCTGAACGGGACAACGGAGAAAGAAGAGAACGGAATTTTAACCGGGAGAAAGATACTTACAGAGAACGTCCGGCTAAATTCAGTAACCGCCGGGATTACCGTCCTAGTACAGAGGACCGGCAGGACCGGACCGAACGTTCGGAACGGAAGGTATTGGTGAAACGTGATTCTCATACGGATAATCCACGCAGACCACGTATTTTCCGGCCAAGAGGTGAGGAGACCACCGGGAACAATCATTCGAATTATAATCGTCCTTTCGACCGCGATCGGAAAAAGATTTCCGGGAGAGAGAAAGAAGGACTGAGACAGAAACACTATAGTAAAAAGAAATTGTTGGCTCATCGGCTGAAAAATGAAGATGAGAACGCCGAATTGCGTCTGAATCGCTACATTTCAATGGGAGGCGTATGTTCTCGTAGGGATGCGGATGAATTGATCGTTGCCGGACGGGTGAAGGTAAACGGAGAGGTAGTTCAGACCGTCGGTTTGAAAGTACGGAAGAAAGACAAGGTGGAGGTGGACGACGTTCAGATTTTCCCCGAAAAGAAAGTATATCTCGTTTTAAATAAACCGAAAGATTATGTGACAACCGTTGAGGATCCGTTGGAACGTAAGACGGTTATGGCCTTGGTCGAAGGTGCTTGTAAAGAAAGAATCTATCCGGTAGGGCGTCTGGACCGGCAGACGACAGGAGTGTTGTTGTTTACGAATGACGGCGATCTGGCTAAGAAATTAACCCATCCGAAATACGATCACAAAAAGATATATCATGTTTTTCTGGATCGTGTATTGACTGAAGAAGATTTTCAGGCTATAGCGAATGGGGTCCAGCTGGAAGACGGATTTATCAAAGCGGACGAGATCAGTTATACCTCTCCGGATTGTACTGAAGTGGGGATAGAGATTCATTCCGGAAAAAATCGTATCGTCAGACGTATATTTGAACATTTCGGTTACCAGATCATAAAGCTCGACCGGGTATATTTTGCCGGTATTACGAAAAAAAATCTGCCGCGGGGAACATGGCGTTTCCTTACTCCGAAGGAAGTGACTATGTTGAAAGTTTATTAAGTGCTAGGCTATTGTTTATGGAGAGTGTTTTTTCCTGGTATGCTGTGTATACAGCAGCCAGGGCTGAAAAAAAAGTGAAAGAACGACTCGATCAGATTGGTATTGAAAATTATCTTCCGTTAAGGACTGAATACAGGGTGTGGAGTGACCGGAAAAAAAAAGTGTCAGTGCCTTTGATTTCCGGATATATTTTTGTACATATAAAAGAAGAAACTTTTGTTCCTGTACTGACAACTCCGGGGGTGGTTACTTTCCTGAAAGAAAAGGGAAAAGCGGTAGCTATTCCGGCTGAACAGATCGAACGTTTACGTTTTGTCGAAAACCAGGCCGATGAACCGTTGGAAATTTCTTACGAGGATATTCCTGCAGGTACTTTAGTAGAAGTTGTTCGGGGTAAATTAGCTGGATTTCAAGGAGAAATGGTGCAGATCCGGGATAAATACCGGATTGTTTTACGTTTGGAAAAATTAGGGTGTGCTTTGATTACGGTAGCGGCCAGTTGTGTTGAAAAAGTGAAAAATTATTCTAAGAAGGGGTATGTTTTGGGCTTTTTGTTTATTTTTGTGACTCCGTGAATTGTAAATCGAAAAATGAATATTAATTAAAAATAAACAGAGGTGAAAAAATTAGTTTTACTTGCATTTTTTATTCAGTTAGTGATTGCCGGATTTGCTCAAATGACCGATGAGCAAGTGGTGAACTTACTGAAAGAAGCCCGAAATCAGGGAAAATCTCAGCAAGAGATGATTATTATGTTGAGTAAACGTGGTGTAACGCAGGAACAATTGATGCGAATCAAAAATGAATATAGTAAAACCGGGATGGTGGGAACTTCGTATACTGCTGCCGGTAAAAGTCGTATGCGGGAAGAAATGGTAGAGTCCGGGACCATGGATTCCATCGGTTTCGGAGTTGCTGAAAATACAGAGGGTATTCAAAAGCCTTTAAAAACACAAGGACTTGTTTTCGGACGGGAGATTTTCAGAAACAGACGCTTGAATTTTGAACCCAATTTGAATATAGCTACTCCTGAAAATTATGTATTGGGGTCTGGTGATGAGGTGATTATAGACCTGTGGGGCAATACTGTCCGGAATATTCGCCAGGAAATTACCCCTGACGGTAATATCACGATCGATGAAACCGGTCCTATTTATCTTAATGGCCTGAAGATCGAGGAAGCTTATGTACGGGTAAAAAATGCTTTATCTAATGTGTATGCTTCTTTGAAAGATGATGAGCCTAATACGTTTATGAAACTGTCGCTGGGAAAGGTGCGGAGTATACGGGTCAATGTTATGGGAGAGGTTGCTCTGCCGGGAACCTATACATTACCTTCCCTTGCTACTCTTTTTCACGCCTTGTATCATGCTGGTGGAGTTGGGAATATCGGTTCGCTGCGTAGTATAAAAGTTAACCGTAAAGGAAAAGAGATCGCTGATGTGGATATTTACGACTATCTCTTGAAAGGGAAAAGTGATCTGGATATTAGTCTGAACGATGGAGATGTGATTATTGTGCCTCCTTATGAAAATATGGTGACTTTGAAGGGAAATGTAAAACGTCCGATGATATATGAGCTCAAAGGGACGGAAACGTTAGACGATTTGTTGAAATATGCCGGAGGATTTACAGGAGACGCTTTTAAAGAATCTGTCCGTTTGATCCGTAAAAGCGGGCGTGAATATCAGGTTTTCAATGTCGGAAAACTGGAGTATGCCACTTTTAAACTGGTTGACGGAGATGCTGTATCCATAGATGCGATGTTATCCCGTTTCGAAAATAAAGTAGAAGTGCGTGGTGCTGTTTTTCGTCCGGGATTGTATGCTTTAGGGAAAAATGTTTCCTCTGTGAAACAGTTGGTGCAAAAGGCCGAAGGCATTACAGAGGATGCTTTCCTGAATCGCGCTGTCATGTATCGTGAGAAAAACGACCTAACGCGGGAGGTGGAGTCGGTAGATATTGCCGCTATTTTAAATGGTCAGGCGGCTGATATACCTTTGCGGAAAAATGATGAATTGTATATTCCGTCTATTTTTGATTTAAAGGAGGAATATACGATCGGTGCTTACGGAGCTGTGAGAAAACCAGGTGTTTATAAGTATGTTGATAATATGACTTTGGAAGACTTGGTGGTTCAGGCCGGAGGATTGAAAGAATCTGCTTCTACTGTTAAAATAGATGTGGCCCGGCGTATTAAAGATCCGAAGAATTTGACAGGGTCGACTAAACTAGCTGAGAACTTTACTTTTACTTTAAAAGATGGACTTATTGTAGATGATAAGCCGGACTTTATTTTAGAGCCTTTCGATGAGGTATTTGTCCGTACATCTCCAGGATATCAGGAACAGCAAAATGTGAGTGTTTCCGGGGAGGTATTGTTTGAAGGGAGTTATACCTTATCTCAAAAAGGGGAACGGCTTTCAGATTTAGTGAAAAGAGCAGGTGGCCTGATGCCGGAGGCATATGCAAAAGGGGCTCGCTTGCTTAGGCAGATGACACCGGACGAAAAGGCTCGGGTGGAGTCTGTATTGAAACTTTCCAAACAAACGGATAAAGATTCGATCGACATAAACCGTCTGGATATCGGTAATACCTATTATGTCGGTATCGAGCTGAAGAAAGCGATCGAAAATCCCGGGTCGGATTATGATGTCGTATTACGGGAAGGGGACCAACTTGTTGTCCCTCAGTATACAGGAACGGTGAAGATCAGCGGGGCGGTGATGTATCCGAATACCGTCGTTTACAAAAAAAATGCGAAATTGAATTATTATATAGAACAAGGAGGAGGGTTTGCTTTTCGGGCGAAGAAACATAAGGTCTTTATCGTGTATATGAACGGTACGGTACAGAAATCCAAGACTTTCTCTAAGGCCAAGGCAGCTCCGGGCTGTGAAATCATCGTACCGGTAAAACCGCCTAGAAAAGGTGTCGGTTTGGCCGAAATCATGAGTATTGCTTCTTCTACCACGTCTATGGCTGCATTAGTTACATCAATTATTAATAGCACGAAATAATGGCTACAGATTTGACGAGTAATCAACCGGTTCAACCGGAAAATGAAATAGACCTGATCGAGGTTGTAAAGAAATTATGGACTAAGCGTAAATTTATCATCAAGGTGACTGTCATCTGGGCGTGTCTCGGGGTGTTAGTTGCTTTATTCAGTGCAAAAGAATTTTCAGCCGATTGTACCATAGTACCTCAAACCGGAGATAAAACAGCCGGTGGTAATTTAGGAGGCCTTGCAGCTATGGCAGGGATTAATTTCGGAGTCATAAGTGAAGGAGATGTTTTGTCTCCTAAAATATATCCTAAAATATTGGCCAGTGTACCTTTTCAAAAGGAAATCATGCAGACGGAAATTAAGTTTGAAGACTATGAGCATCCGGTAAAATTATTTGATTATTTTATGAATGAAGACTATCAGAAATTTTCTTTGATAGGAACGGCCATAAAATATACCATAGGTTTGCCTGGTTTGATTATCAGTGCTATTCGCGGAGAAGAACCGGAACCTGAATATGGTGGAGGAGTTGCTTCTAGTTTACAGATACTATCAAAAGATGAGTCAGAATGTATGAAAATTCTGAACGATAAAATCAGTATGAATTTGAACGAAAAAGACGGGTATATTACAATTACCGTGTATATGCCCGAACCTTTGGCTGCTGCTCAATTGGCTTTTAAAGTACAGATGTTATTGCAACAATATGTAACTGACTTCAAGATCGAAAAAGTAAAAGCCAATCTGGATTTTGTGGAAGGACGTTATCAGGAGGCCAAACATCAGTATGAAGTCAAACAGGAAGAATTGGCTTTATTCGAGGATGCCAATCGGAATCCGAGTACGAGTGTGGCTAGAGCGGCTCAAGCCCGTTTGACCAATGAATATACACTTTTGTTCGGAGTATATAACGAATTGGCCAAACAACGCGAACAGGCTTATATAAAAGTAAAAGAAACCACTCCGGTATTTACCGTTGTAGAACCGGTAACTATACCGGCCGAACGTTCAAAACCCAAAAGGGGACTGATTTGTATCGCCTTTACTTTTTTAGGTGGTTTTATCGGCATCGGTTTGGTATTGATTTTACCTTTCTTGGCTCAGGTTTCCGGTTGTAAGCGTTTAAAAGGATGGTTGCCTGAAGAAAAAGAATAATTTTCTATAAGACTTTATAAAAAAAGCTATCGAATGATAAATTTCGATGGCTTTTTTCATTATTGTGCGGGAGGTCCGAATATTTTTATACTTTTGTGGTATTCTTTAAAGCGGGAAAACTTAAAGGATTGAACGACTAAGTAAATATAACGATGGAAAATGAAGAAATCGATTTAATCGAAGTCATGGCGAAGCTGTGGCATCGCAAAAGGACAATAATGTATATTGCCTTGTTTTTTCTGGTGGGTGGTTTGGTTTTAGCTTTCTTTTTACCAAGGAAATATACCGCTCAATGTACCTTAGGTTTGGAAATGGAAGACCGGACTACGCGAATCAGTGTAGAAGGAATGTCGCCTTTCCAGAGTATGCCGATGGGGGATATGCGGAATACGCGTATTGTTTCGCCGGCTATGTATCCGGATATTTTTTTCAGTGTACCTTTTCAGAAAGAGTTGATCTATTCTCCTTTATACATCGATGAGAGAGGAGATACGGTTACTTTCTATAACTATCTGGTATCCGGTCCGGAACGTTTGGCTTTGGTAACCGATCCTTCACAGGTAGAACAGCTGACAGAAGAAGAAAGTAAATGTCTGGCTTATTTAAAAGATGCTTTTTCTGTAAAAGTAAATAACAAAGACGGTAATCTGAAAATTACTCTGGATCTGCCCGATCCGAAACTTTCGGCTTATCTGACGAATCGGGCACAGGCTATGCTGCAGACATACATTGCGCGGTTTCGTATCGCCAAAGCTCAGGCTGCTCTCGATTTTGTAGAGGAACGTTATACGGAGGTGAAAAACGAACTGGAGAAAAAGCAACAGGCTTTAGTACAATTCCGCGAAAAACATCCGGACCGGACATCCGTGCAATTAGAAACGGAAGAGAAAATACTGACCAACGATTACGAGTTGTTTTTCGGACTTTATTCCGATATTGTAAAGCAACGGGAGAAGGCGAAAATTCAGGTGAAAGAAGATATGCCGGTACTGACGGTAATCGAACCTGTCGTAGAACCGACCGTTCCTTCTAAACCACAGCGTGCATTGATTGTGTTGGCTTCTTTATTGCTGGGATTATTCGTCGGTTGTGGTTTTGTGCTGATTCAACCTATCTTTTCTCAGATTGTATCTTCAAAAAAGCAGGCGCATACCATCCCGATTAAGCGAATGAAAAAAATCTCCTGAACTGTAGGTTTAGTTTTTTTCTTTCTGTTTCGGTTTTTATGCCGTCAGCACTACGGACCAAAGGAAGGGGAAGAAAAATACTGATTTCTAAATTGATTCCTAAGGTAAGGAATCAGAAGACCTCTGTTTTATGGTGTTCCTGTTTTCCAGATCGAGGTTAGCTTGCCATGCAGTGATAACGGGAGTCGAAGGTGATCGTATTCGGGGACCATGGGAGCTCTGTCGAGTGTCGTCTTGCTTTTTCTGAACGTCCGATTTAAAGTAACGG
>ENA-OWPM01002483-OWPM01002483.1-human-gut-metagenome-genome-assembly--contig:-NODE-2483-length-11083-cov-2.378582_pt1 | contig 11083 bp, 8 predicted proteins | sample MGYA00248267_ERZ651852 | MGnify/ENA primary metagenome ERZ651852 (study PRJEB26924, sample SAMEA4378228) | human gut metagenome | biome: human gut; feature: human-associated habitat; material: faeces...
TCCCCACCGGCGGTGTAACCACTTCCCGTGGAGGAGCGACCATGGAACAGCGTGCGCAATACCACTTGCGCATGCCGGTCATCATGGCAGCCATCAACATGAATGTCGATCCGGTTTTCATGACGCGCGTGATGGTCATCCGCACACAAAGAGATCCAACCAGGCGAAATATTGGAGATTACCTAGCCGACCTCTTTAGCGACATGCACTTTGCTGAAATTCGCCGCTCGATAACTTCATGCCTGCTACACCGTATCCCGGAGATATGCGTAAGAAAGGCAACCTTAAGCAAGATACTGAGCGAAACGGAAACCGGCGTACCTGTCAGCAGCCGCTTCATTGTTTCCGTTCTTACCGTTCTGACGGTGTACGAAATGTGCGGCGGTGATCCCGTGACCTTGTACAGAAATCTCATCACCTGCAACCGCAGCAGACTTGAAGCACTTAACTGCACGAAACATGAAAGTGATCTACTCAATGCAGTCCTATATACCCCATGCATTGCGGCCATCACTGATGACCTGCGCGATGTTGTATCAGCCCGTGATCTTATCAAGACCCATAGCGTCGCCATGCTGAACAGTTCATCCTCCGGAGTTTATTATCTGCCAGACCGGGGGTGGATTGTCCTTGTCTGGCGGCAGATACGGTATACCGTTTTTCGGTACAACCCGCGGTATAGGATGATGGACGATTCAGCCCTGTTTGAAGCCGCCGCAAGGAATGCCTACACGCTCAACCTGTCCCCGGAAGAACATACTGAACTCAGACAGGAACTCGACCTGACGGACGTCAAACATTCTCAGGGGTATACGGTTCTCGACAGCCAATATCTGCTCAATGCGGATCAGCAGCAGGCAGCCAAGGGACAAAGTGCCGAATCTATCGGGCAACTGTCCAACTGGGGTCGCCAGACAGACGAACAGGATTTCTCGCTTTAACTACAGGATAGTGAATGAAAAAAACTGGAATTTGTCGAGAGTGTCCCTTGTACAACAGACCGTGTATGGAACCGCCTCCGGGGAGGCCCGATATCCTGTTCATCGGAGAGTTTCCCCTAAATATGGATATCCGACATGGCGCGTTCACAAGCCCGACAAGTTCACTACTCCGTCGGATTGTCGCCCGGGTCAGACGAGAACACCCACAATATGCCAAGCTGTCCTTCGGCTACACCTATGCATGCCTGTGCGAACCCGAGTATGACGTTGTAGAAAAACGATTCCGTCTCACAGAAAAACTGTTCGAACGTTGCAGGACAAACTTGCTCGCTTATTTGGATCGCCTCCGCCCCAAAGCCATCTGTACACTCGGTGAATATGCGGCCAAGGCACTTGGAATACAAACGGGCCCGGCAGTCAGAGGAATACATACATTCAAGACTAAAGACGGCGTCAAAATTCATGTAAATGTGGTCTGCCCTGTCAGGGATGCGGTCAAATACCCCGGTCTCGTACCTACTCTGGAAACTGAGATACGCAGAACCTTTCGGCTTGCCGACGGTGACATCATTGATATCGACCTTCACACGGAAACGAAAATAGAAACAGAAAAAATCCTGCCCGCACTTGAACGTGCACTCACCGAAATACGGGCAACGGCTCAGAAAAAAGGCAGGCCCGTAGCTCTGGCCTGTGCTGTGGAAACCGTTTTCTCACATGGAAAAGGCCGTGTCATAGCCATCGGCCTCTCGTGGCAGGAATGCCACGGACTGGCCTTCCCCTTTGAACACCGCCTCTATCCCTACTCATCCCCTGACGACTGGCACAGTATATGTAATACTCTGGAAAAGTTGCTCAACGACGACTCCGTGTACCTCATTATGGCTGATGGAAAAACCGGAATACAATGGCTTCGCATGCGGTACGGCATCAAAATAGACGTGCGGTATGACATCACCCTTGCGGAACACCAGATCAACGAGGATAAACAGGAATACGGGCTCGAAATGCTCATCAGCGACCGTTTTCCATCTCTGGCAAAAGAAAAAGAGAGATTCAGAGCACATCTTGAGGCAAGGTGGACGGAAAAAGCTGAAAAGTACAGAAATCTTCTTGCCGCACACCATGAAAAAAGCAGAACCGCTATTGTCACATGGTGGTGTGGTCTCACTGAAAAGAAGAAAGTGGAACATCTTGCCCACTGGATAGACAAAGGGGTACTTCGCCTTTCCGAATTACGGCCCATGCATCGGATACGGCTCGTCAACCGTAAAGGAAAAACTGCTATCCCAGCAAAATATCAGGATGCGGCGGACAGATTGGTACGCCTTTCCCTTTCATCAGAACAGACTGAATTTGTCTGCCCCCCCTTGGAAATCCCGGAGGAAATGGAGACGAAAAACCACGAGGACGCCGAGATAGCCGAACTGCTCCGCTACACTGCCATGACCGCCCTCTCTATCCGCATGATCTGCCACAGTCAGCTGCAGGACTTCAACGATGACAGCAGTGGAAAAATGTATGGGCAGGAAGTTGGCAACATTGCCGCTCGGTTGGGCGTACCGGCATATTGACCTGCCGCTCAGTCACATCATAGCAGAGATGGAGTACAATGGAATACGCATAGATAGGGACAGACTCGTACAATATATCGCTATAATCGAAAAGAGGATAGTCGAGGCCAAGGACAGCCTCTTTACTCAGATCGGCTACCGCTTCGATCCTTCTCCTGCTGCTCCGGATCTGAGGCGTATCCTCTATGAGGAAATGCACCTGCCTGTCATCAAACGGACGGATACCGGAATCCCATGTACAGACAGCGCCACCCTTGCACGGTTGGCTGAAATCCACGAGCTGCCGCTACTGAGCCATATACTGGTACTCCGAAAACTGGAACATTGTCTTACCTCCTGTCTGAAAAACTGGCTGGCTTATTCCGGGCCGGATGGGAAAATACACTGTAAATTCAATCAGACCGGTACGGTTACCTATCGTTTGAGCTGCTCCAGCCCCAATCTCCAGCAAATTCCCTCCCATCTGCCAGAAGCAGGACTCAATCTCAAGGCGTTATTTTTGCCAGACAGTGAAGATTTCGATTTCTATAATCTTGATATACGCAATGCAGAACTGCGCGTACTTGCAGCCTATTCCCGCGATAAAACTCTTATTGACGCCTTCCATGCCGATATGGATCTTCATTGTTTGACGGCCGCGGGATTCTCGGGCTACTCCTACGAGGAGATTATGGCTGGAAAGGACGAGGTTTCCGCCCCCCATTATATCCTGCGTCGAATAGCTAAAAAAATCAACTTCGGCATCGTCAACTGCATGAGTGCACAAACGCTGCGAGAGATTCTACGGTCGGAGCTACGTATCCACACAACGGAAGAGCAGGCCCAGGAATACCTGAAGTGTTTCTTTCGGACCTATCCCGGCGTGCGCAGGTACATCAACCAAACCCGAGCCTTTGTGGAACGGTATAACTTCTGCTGCACGTTCACCGGCAGGCGCCGACGCTTTCCTCTCGCTTTCTACAGCCGGGCTGTTACCTCCCGTGTATTCCGACAAGCCGTCAATGCTATCCTGCAAGGGACGTCAGCCGATCTGACCAATATGTCCGTGGTGGCTCTAGCACCGTGGCTCAAGCAGCATGGAGGCAGGATTCTTCTTACCGCGCACGACTCCATTGCGTTTCAACTGCCGAAAGGTCTGGCCGGGGTCAGTTCCGCGCTCGATAATCTCATCACTGAGGGGACAGCCCATCGTGCTCCGTGGCTGCCGGTCACATGGGGCTATGATGTCGGCAAAGGGCGTAGTTACGGTGAAATCTGCAATGGCGTGGAATAATCTTTATGAATACATCTCGTTGTAAAAAATGGAATTTTGTTGTTATAAGAATATGATGTGAGATGTATAGGCCCACATCGTCGAGCGCGCTGGTCTCATACGGAGATGCTCTCCATGACGGAAGCACCATCTTCTTCCCGTAAAGGGTTGCTAATGTACCAGGGTCGCAATGTACAGGTCTATCTGCTTAATGGTGGAGTGCTCAGGGGCAAGGTCGAAACTATTGACGGATGCTGGATAACGGTCTCCGGGGAGAATATCAACGGAAGACAACAAAAGGCCTCAGCCAATCTGGATCATGTCATCAGCATCAGGCTTGTACACAACTGACTGACTTCCGTTTTCAAGAGGTGTTTCACCCCCCCTCCGGGGAACCCGGAGAACACAGATACAGCTCTTACCAGGCCAAGGGCCTGGTCGCGAGCTCAGGGAAGCAGGAAAGTTTCGACACGGTCTTCCAAAGGTTACTCTTGTCCGCTTATCGCGACACCCGCAGGTGCGGAAACCGCGCCGCATAGATTATGGCCGCTACGCGGCCGCCTCAGCTTCAGCCTAGTCTGCGTGCCGAGGGTTTCGTCCGTCGGACTCCAGCTGCAGCCCATCTTAGGGGCAAGAGCCCTTTGGAAGACAAGAATTATGTATATTTTGGCAAATTGCCGTAATCCCGCTTGTGCGTCACTACGCCGACGCGGAAACCGCGTCACCCATATTGCGCGCACTAGCGCGCTGCCCGGCCGGGGACGAGCTGGCCAGCCCCATGGGCCCGATCGCAGGGCAACAGGGGATTACCGCAACTACCCAACCATCAAAGAAATGTCACAGATTCGCTTACGCGTTCCCAACGCCGACGCGGAAACCGCGTCATCCGTACCCAGCGCTGACGCGCTGCCGGCCTGAAGCATCCTCGGGGAGGTGCACCAGTGCATCTCTCAGGAATCTGTGACCGTTTCTTTGTCTTTCTATATCGCCCAGAAATTGCTTAGTCCCGCTTGCGCGAAAAACAGCCGGCACGGTAACCGTGCCAATCGTACCTGTGCGTCCCGCACAACCCAGCTCAGAAGCCAGCACCACTGCACTGGGACCGGCCTGTGTCCATCAGGGGACTATACGCTTTTCTTAACATGCAACCCAGTGACTTGCCGCTTTGGATTTACGCCAACCAGCGGGGAAACCCCGCCACAGATGCTGGCGGCGCCTGAGGCTTCGCCTCTGGCGCCTGACGATGTGCTCCGCCACTCCGCGGATCCCATCCTTTCAGGGCAAAACACTGAATTATCCACGCGCACACGATTGCTGATACTGTCCAGGTATCTGCCGGGGAAACCCCGGCGGAATGACTTCACCTCCTCCGCTTTGCTCCGGAAGGTCGCCGAAGCAGACTATGAGTCACCCCGGGGAGATGCAGGTGTGCTCCAAAAGAACGGCCTCCCCCCGTTCTTTTTAGTCCTCTCCCTTCTCGTCTGCACACCGGCTCACAGCGCTGGCGTAAAATCCATGCGGTTGCTCATGACGCGCGCACCAAACCACCCGAAAACCATACTGTGCAGAGAATCGTCCGGTTCCTGCGGCGCATGGCGCCATACGCGACGGGTAAGTCCTCTGTCCTCTCCAATTACAATCTGCCGTACCGCAAGAATATCCTTCGCCATATGCTGAAACTCACTCCAACGGAAACACTCGATGACTCCCTTCTTCAAATCTGTAAAAAAGTCATCGATGAGCACAGTACGGTTGACGATATAGCGATATGCCCTGTCATCCCAGCGATAGGGCGATGACGCATCGCTATACATGATCGGGATTAGACGCATATGCCCTGGAAGAAGCCCGCGCAGTTGGCTTAAAGCGAAATTGCCACCCCCATGGTCTCCACATACCATATATGTACCGAACCGGATCAGCCTGGTGGCGATATCCTCCACATGCCTAGCCGGCTCTCCATTATCATAGATTTTACCATAAATTAGCCGATAAAGGGGAAGTTCGGGATAAACGGCAAAGATGCTGAGAACCGTACGACTCACTCCTGCCTGTCCACCACCTCCCCAGTCGATACCCGCAACGATGTATCTCGCCTCACCAGCGTTTTCTTCGGTAATACATTCCTGCATGAGGATGTTTTCACGGCATGCCGCCCGGATGGTAGCCTCCGTAATTGGAGAGTCTCCTTCACCGGATGGCATTCCCATAACCTCATTATCAAATTTTATTTTTGGGTAATTTTCAAGCTTCTCCAGCAGCCTCGCCCATTTTTCAGCGGAACAGCAATGGATAGGCATGATGATCTGCGGTATCCAGTATCCGTCCACATATGAAACCTTGTTGTTATCCACCTGAGAGTGCCAGTGTCCAGAAAAAGTATCTAGCTCATGCCCGCATTTCTTGCAGATCAAACCACGTAAACCGATATTCTCCTGCGATGGACGGTTCCATTTTCCGCATCCCTCGCAACGTATTATCCACTCCTTTCTGGTGGAAAGTTGCCACAAATACTCTAGGGGGGTATTTGTCGTTTTGCTGGTGCCGGCGTACACCACTCGCGGATCCTGCGCGGCGGACATACATTCCTCAGCATCGATCATGGCGTCGTACAGCATATCCTGTATCTCATCGAGGTACATGCTGTCCGCACTGTTACCGCGTACACGATCTGCATTTTCCGAAAAATAGCTCAGGCGAATTTCCGAAAAATTCGACAGACGCTTATTGAAAACATTGTCGATAATTTTGGGACCTTGCATAAAGTTTCTAAAAACGACCGGACTTTGAAGCAGGAACGGAGCGAGTTTAGACGTGGAAAAAGAAGAGGTTTGTGCGGAAGATGCGTTACAGTACAAAACCGGCGTATAGGGCATACAGAGTGCACTAGTCACCATTTTGGCCGCCAAAGTTACCGTTTTAGATACCTGTCGGCCTGAACGCATGAGTACTCTCTTGTGCCCGCTATTAAAGATATCCACAAACATGGGATACTGTTTCAGGGAATAAGGATGCCCTTGAAGGAACAGTAGACTTTGAGCAATTTCCGCTACAGACTTTTCCGTACGGATTTCCTGAATGCAGGAACCTGACTTCATATTCCGAGCAACTCACAGGGTAGGGTCATAAAGCAATGCGCCGACAATACGCTTGATCATATCTGCCCCCGCGCCATTATCCCTTTCCAGCGATTTGATCTCCGGGTCGTGCAGCAGTTCTTCCGCCGTAACCTTATCCAAAGAAGCATAAAGCTCACTTACCATATCGACAACCTGCCTGTGTTCCGCATAAAGTGGCGACTGCGGTACCAACCCGGTCAGGCTGCTCAAATTTTCCTGGGCGAAAGACAATTCTGGCGGCAGGACAATCCAGTCGCGGAACCTTCCCACAGCCGCGACATATCCGGGCACATCACCACTAAAAGCAACATCTGCGTCAGCTCCATGAACAGTGCGAATAAATCTGCATAATTCCCGCACCGCATAACACATCTCTTCCACATAAGGTGGCTGCCTGGCGTCCATGACGCAGATGCAGTTGCACCACGCCAGTACGAGCTTTTCAAACGCTGTCGAATCAACCAGCGGAAAGCTACTGTTTGAAGCCGCAGATTGAACGGCAAGCAACTTATCTTCCGCCTGTGGGCTTACTTCTCCCTCAAGAGCCATTAAAAGGGTTTCAGGTTCCCAGTTGAGCCAGGCTTCACCTTCAAACATACTGTCACAGGCCCTGTAAATCTCCACGGGATGGGAATGAAGCAGCAGATCGCCGTTTATGTTCTCAGCCATCGGCATCTCCCGGAACAACCATCCGCTGGAGCTTCTTCAACGCCGAAAGATCGATGCTGCCATCCTTACGTTCAACGATTTCCAAAGCCCCGGCTCCGTAACGGCTGACGATTGCAGCCTTGTCCAACGGCTCTTCCCTGCCCATGATATGTACCTGCTCTGGCTGTTCGGCCTTCTTGACCTGAAATACTGCCTCCCATGCATCCTCAAGGGTTCCCGCAGCCCTACGCCTCCGACTCGGAATATACATCTCTCCGAGACCGTACCGCCTATCCAGCTCTCGTACTTGTGAAGCAAGTTTTACAGCCAAGGGAATGTTCAGTTCTTCTCCCCTTTCCCTCAAAGCCAACTCAAGAGCACCATATTCCGCCCCTGAAGCGCCCGTCATGAGAGCCGCGCTCTTCCGCAATGCCATCCGGCTCTCCACGTCAGGACGGACTTCGACCAGTCCCGGAACATACACCGCGATAGCATCAGGAACTTTCACTCCGTATTCAGATGCGGCCTCAACAAAGTTTTCGGCAAACTGAAACCGTTCCTCCAATCCCATATGTCGACGGTTGGCGGCAAAATCAGCTCCAGCCCGAATGAGAGCCTCTTTAGAAGAAACGGTCACCCCCGGAAACAATTCAAATGACATCGAAGCCCGTTTACTCATACAGGGAAGCATTTCAATATGGGGACGAGTCATCCCATGAAGATTCGCCCAGATATCAAGCTTTTCATCCATAGCCTGCGCTGTTTCCGAAGATAAGGATTCCCGCTGCCCTTCAAGATACGCGCAGGAAACTATCAAATCCTCAGGTGTATCCATCGGCAATCCTCCAGCCTCAGCGGCACACTTGCACTGTCCAGAAAAGAACAGATGCAGAATCTGTTCCGCTATGCTCCTGTCCTGTATCCTGCTGGCAATCTTAACGAGCATGGCTCCAGACTTGTCATTTCCCTGATGCACCAATGGATGCTCTGAATTCATGGCATAATTTCTCGGTGGCATGACACATCTTTCTCCTGTTGAAAAAATAGTTCTCCCAATATTGCCAGAGTTCATCCCCGCAATTCATCCCCTCTCTTGTTATAAGAATGTGACATGGCACCATGCATTTTTACCAATAGGAGGTTTTATGGCGCGTTATTTTAACAAAGATTCGATGTCGGATACCTTCGACCACATCCAAAAGGTAGTGCTCCCCCCTGTGACAACTCCACTGGAAAGTCTTCTTGCTGAAAGGCAACAAGATGCCCTCTGTTCCGTTCACGTTGCGGCTGAGGATTATCCTGAACATGTGGACAGAGCAAAACGGCTCAAAATGTCCTTTCTTTTCTGCAGAAAAGAAGCGTACCCCCAGATGCGTGTCCATCTTGCTCAAACTTTTCCTGCCGCTCTCGTCATTGAGCATACCAGTGGTCTTGATTTCGGCCTACTGAGACAGCTCAACTCCGATGCGGCTGCAATCTTGAGTGAGCTTCTCAGTACCCGTCTCTGGATCCTGCCGTTTTATCCTTCCCTACAGAACTACAGGAAAAGTCTTACAACATATGGAGTGAGTCTTCTTGACTTATGTAAACAGAAAAATTTCTTTGGCTTTTCTGAAAGAAGCCATAATTTGTGCATCTGCGATCTGCTGATTTTTGGCAAGTCGGCGCTGTATCTTCTTAATCCACCAAGTATTCTCCATGTCTCAGACTTGTTTAGTAACAATAATCCAAGCTCCCCCATCAAACAGCTCATTCAAACCCTGCATGAGGCCGGTTCATATATGTCTGGCATGCTCGATTACAGTTTGAAGAGTGAAGAAAAGGAGATTCCATATGCAAGTAACAACGGGTAATCAAACGGTTCTTGGGTTGATCAACAGTTGGTCGGAACTTGGCTCGGTACTCGGTGTTCCCACCAAAAATATGGCCTGGGCACTGAAAGAAAAAAGAAAACTAGTCTCCAAAATCAGAATCAAGGATCGCACCGTATATAAAAGCGAAGGAAGCCTTGCCTTTATTCAGGCAAGGCTTTTGATTTTTCTCTCTTCACTGTTTGACAGCCTGCCTGAGAACGAACAGGCCATCGCATATCGGCGTGGACTACATGCTGTCGAGAAAGTCAAAGTTCTGGCTGGAGCCGACATGCTGGTCAGTTTTGACATCCGTCATTACTTCGACTCCATATCCTTGGAGCATATTACAGAGGCTCTGACAGATGCAGGCCTATGCCGGGCAGGCGCAAAACTTATCGGCAGATACTGTGTCGTAACCAGATCTGGTGCGCAGACCCTGCAGCAGGGATCCGCAGCAAGCAGCGCCGTCAGCAACATTGTCGGAAGGTATTATATAGACCTGCCTGTCATGAAATGGCTCAGGGATAATTGCCCTGCCGGTGTCCAGTATCGGTACATCCGTTACTGCGACAACATCGCAGTAGCTTTTTCAGGTCCGCTTCCCCAAGGCTTTACCGAGCTCTTCAAATCAAATGTCAAAGCCAAGCTTCAGGATGTTCGGTTGAAAACACACAAGTGGGCCTGTATAAAAAATAATCACCCAAAGATACACCAGAAATTCATTGGTGTTGTTCTGAACCGGGAAGCCCGCATTGAAAAACAGGAATACGACAATCTCCGTGCCCTTCTGTTCAATGCATGTATCGATAAAATGCGAGCCATAGAGCGTTTCATGCCAGGCCTGCCTCCATCATGTGACAATCTTGCCATCAAAATGTTCAATCTCAAGGTCAGGGGAAAAGTACAATATGCCGCATCCATGAATCCACGACATGCGCTACGTCTCTTCAAACTCCTTGATGTATGCATCAAGGTGAATCGAGGTTTTGCTTTAATTTCCAATAACAATACCATTCATAATTGTATTGTTGCACTAAAGACATATAAAAATGATTCTATAACTAGAGAAGAATTCAATTCTTTCATAGATAAAACTATATCTTTTTCAAATTAAGTTATACGACTGAACATTTTCATATCCTCACACAATATGCTCCCGGAGAGTTTTTCTATCCGGGAGCATACATGGATAACTCAAGTACGGCCAAAGTTATATCACGCATTCGAACCCGCTGGCTGCAGCGTGAAAAAAATAAAAATATACCTTCAGTACCTTGCCCCAAATGCGGTGCATGCTTCTGGCAGGATGGCGAATACCGCTCAGAATTTCGCTGTTTCATCTGTGGTGCACGCATATCAACCGAAAACAGGACTACGGAGTCAGGTACGTTAATACCTCCTTGAAACCGTATTCCATCTATCTCCCCCACATAACTTGCTCAAAACAACTTTCCGCCGTCACCAAGATTGCGGCAAACTATGAGGTTTTTTCTATGGCAAAAGCGATCCCCTCCCTCGCACTTGTAGAGCTTTATTCTCCTAAGGACAGCTTGTTCGGAGAACTCGTCAAACATACAGATGAGGAACTGATTCTGCACAACGCCGTAACACTCAGGTATGACAGTTCTCATGGAAATCTGCATCTCTGCGGCGTGTCATCCGATCATCTTCCAGACGGAATCCAACTTTCTTGTGG
>ENA-OWPM01002490-OWPM01002490.1-human-gut-metagenome-genome-assembly--contig:-NODE-2490-length-11038-cov-2.458618_pt1 | contig 11038 bp, 8 predicted proteins | sample MGYA00248267_ERZ651852 | MGnify/ENA primary metagenome ERZ651852 (study PRJEB26924, sample SAMEA4378228) | human gut metagenome | biome: human gut; feature: human-associated habitat; material: faeces...
TCATGAGGACTGATATTAAAACCTCGGATAGATATATCATTGTAAGCATTACCGCCCCTTGAACGAACAGAAGGCGACAGTGTTACTGCTTCCGACAACATGTTGTTAGGCAACTTTATATTTTCAATCACATTCGCGGTAACAGATAAGCCTTGTACCGGCACACTCATATAATCCTGTTTTCCCAATATTCCCATATCGGTACCGCGGTCGACAAAACCTCCGGCATACTCGTCATGTATTCTATCCGCTTCTACATAAACAGTATCCAGCATAACCGCCTCAGATATCGTAGAAAAATATCCTGACGAAACAATCCCCAAAACAACTGAAGTTAATACCTTTTTATTCATATTCATACCTCCCCGAATTACTACCCCAATTGACTTCATTCATCGCTTGGAAGCCTTCTTTTCTGCATTTTCTTGGATAAAAATGACATTCACAAGCCAATTTTACTATTTATTTCCAATTTAATCAACACTTAATTTATCGCATTTGAAATACGATCACTTTCTCATTTCGATCAAATAAAGATATTTTGTATGATACCGAATTTAAAAATCAACCTGTGAAATGAACCTTCAGAAAAGCAGCATTTTTGCAATATTTAAACAGCACCCTGCCTACGGTACAGTGTCGTTTAAAATACCAATAAAAAAACGCGGCTGTCCGCGCAATATATTGGCAGGGGTAGGTGGAGTCGAACCACCGATAACGGAGTCAAAGTCCGTTGCCTTACCGCTTGGCTATACCCCCATTATGGAAAATGGATCCTATCCTGCAAACCGTATAGATTTGTGTAAAAAAAATGGGGCGAGTGGTGGGGGTCGAACCCACGCATAACGGAGCCACAATCCGCCGTGTTAACCACTTCACCACACCCGCCGCATCTTGTCATACAGCACCTGCTGTATAACGGAATGTATTATACCATGCTTGCCCACAGGCGTCAATATTTCAAATTTCCGGAGAAAAGCTCTTGTACGCGGTGGATCCCTTCTACTTTTTCTCTGTCTTGCCCGGAGCTATATAATAAGAAGAGTAATAAAACCTGTAGGAGGTCCTATGTCTCTTAAATTTCATGAAATGACGATTGATGCTTACCTATCCGCTCTCGGTTCTACGGCTCCCGCTCCCGGCGGCGGTGCTGCTGCGGGACTCATCGGAACGCAGGCCTGTGCCTTGGGAGAAATGGTTTCCCGCCTTTCTTCCTCCGGAAAGAATACTGATGATTTCCGTGAAAAAGCGGAGCAGTATGTTGCCGTTTTTGAATCGGCCCGCTCTATTTTCCTGGATCTGATGGACGAAGATGCAAAAAATTTCCGTGAACTGATGGCACTTCTTCAATCACCAAGGGATCCTGCCGACACGAAGCGGAAAGAAAATCTGGAAGCGGCTTTCAAAAAATCGGCGGAAGCGCCTTATCAGATGGCGGAAGCCATGAGCGGACTGCTCCCCGCATTTACCCAGCTCCTGCTTCACTGCAATAAGAATGTCATCACTGACGCGGTTATCGCTGCGGAACAAGCCATTTCCTGTATCCGTGCGGCCAGATTGAATGTGGAAATCAACGCGAAGTACGTAAAAGATGAATTTTATACCCGTGAAATGAAGGATTCCTATCTCTCCTGGGAAAACGCCATTTCCGCTATCGACGCGGTACTCACTTACCAGGTTAAACTTTAATTTTCAGGCTGCAGCATCTTCGCGGCTTATTTCTATCGGAAAGATTATGGACTCTCAATCGGAAAAGGCGGAAAGGAAAGAATCCCGCCTGCAGTTTAATAAACAGCTTTTCAAAACATATCTCGCTCTTGATCACTGGCACCGGTTCCGTCTCCGCCTTTTTCTGGAGGGAATCCTCGTCGGAATCGCCGGCGGTCTTTTGATTGCCCTTTTCCGTTTCCTCCTGGGACTGGCTGATACCTATCGCCGCCGTCTGTTTCAGGAAATCATTATCCCGTCTTTCGGGATTTCCGATTTCCTCCCCCTCCTCTGGTGGCTGGCAGCACTTTTCTTCATCGGCGGCGTACTTTACGGCATGTGCCGATACGCTCCCATGGCTTCCGGGTCGGGGATTCCGCAGGTGAAGGGTGTCATTCTCGGTTTCTTCAAAATGAAATGGTTCCGCATTCTCTGGGTAAAAATCACCGCAGGTGCTTTAGGCATCGGCGCGGGCTTGTCTCTGGGCCGTGAAGGGCCGTCTATTCAAATCGGCGCCGTTGCCGCCCAGGGCTTGAGCCGCCTCATGGGACGGACACGCATGGAGGAACGGTATCTCATCACCAGCGGCGCCAGCGCGGGTCTTGCGGCGGCGTTTAATGCTCCCCTGGCGGGAACGATGTTTGCTTTGGAGGAGCTCCACCGCAATTTTTCGGGCGCTGTCCTTCTCCCTACAATGGCTTCCGCTATTTCCGCCACCATTGTGTCCCAGTTCTTTTTCGGATCGGCGACAAGTTTTTCCTTTCCTCTTCTTGTCCATCTGCCGTCGGAATACTTGTGGTGTGTAGTGCTTATTGCCGTTTCCTGCGGTTTTGCAGGTATCGTTTTCAATTACGGCCTGCTCCATATGGACGCTTTTTACGGTCTTCCCGTCTTCAGAAACCAATATATGAAAATCATGTTTGCCCTCTTTGCAGCGACGATTCTTGCTTTCACACTGCCCGATGTTTTAGGCGGAGGAAATTTCCTGGTCGATTCGCTGGCAAAAGCACGGTACGGCTTCGGATTCCTTGCGGCGCTTCTTCTGGCGAAATTTCTTTTCACCCTCATCAGTTACGGCTGCGGCGTTCCCGGCGGTTTTTTCCTGCCTCTTCTCGTCATCGGCGCCCTCATCGGCTCCCTGGAGGGGGAACTCCTCATCTCTGCAGGCATTTTATCCGCCCTCTACCTGCCAAACATTATTATCATTGCCATGGTCGCTTTCTTTGCCGCCAGTATCCGCGCTCCCATTACGGGGACGCTCCTCATTCTGGAAATGACAGGTGACTTCCATCACCTCACGGCGCTTGCCCTCGCTTCCGCCGTAGCTTATGTCACAGCGGAACTGCTGAAAGGCCAGCCGATTTATGATTCTCTTTTGAAAAAATCCCTGTCCAATGGTTCTACGCCCGTTTCCGACGAAGAAAGAAATATTCTGGAAGTTCCCGTAGGCAGCGGTTCCATCCTCGAAAACCGGACAGTGGAGGAAATCCCCCGTCTGTCTCACACGGTACTCGTCAATATCAAAAGGCAGGGGGCAGATATGATTCCCGACCCTGATACAAAACTTCTCTCTGGTGATTTCCTTTACTTCCTTACAGAAAGCAGGCATACGGAAGAAATCCACCACCTCTGCGAGGCACAGATTCCCAAAGACCATATCCGGTAAATTGAAAAGCGCTTGGACTGTTTGGTTCCAAACGCTTTTTTTGTCCTAATTTTCATTCAGAGAAACAATGTACCGCTCCACCATCTCTGCCAGATTCCCGTTCGCTTTCAGACCGGGAGCAAGAGAAATGAAACGGAGACTGAAATCCTCATCTCCGCGGGGGGGTATTTCTTTCGGAAAAACCGCCCACACTTCTTTTACAGGGCGGCTGTTCCTGAGAGAATCGCTTCCTTCCATGCCGCGGTAAAATTTCGTATTCATATCGCGGTACGCGTTGAACTGGGTACGGATGCCCGCACTTCTTGCCGCGTCGCGCCACAGGAAAAAAATGTCACGATATTTAAAATCTGCCACGAGAGAGCCATTATACGCTCCGTTCCGATAGTAGTCCATGCGGAGATCAGGACGGCGGTGGACATTATTCGTATAGAGGGGATCCGTTTCCCTGTCGGTGTCCGATGCATGCTGGGGCACAGTGCCGTCATAAATGAGACGGATCTTTTCATCATTCCTTGACAGAGTAATTTCCGTTCCTTCTTCCAGGCTGGACAGACGGTACTTCCCGTCTTCCTGTACCACGGCAGGGCCCGTTGCCAGCTCCCACCCCTTTTCTTCCAGCGCCTTGATGAATTGGAGGAAACACCAAAGTTCGTACAATTTATCTGTCCTCTTCCACTGGAATTGATAGAAAGATGATACGGAAAGACTGTCAGCAGGATTTCTCAAATTTCTGTACAGCCTGTACAAAAGGGAATAACGGGGGTCAAGAAAAACAGTCATGGGCAGTGTTTCGGGCATTCCGCTTTCTGCTTCATGAAACCAAGTCGCCTCTGCCACCATCCGGATCGCATTTCGTATATGCACCGCCCGGGCCCGGTATTTCTCAAAATGAGAAAGCGCATTGGCCCCGTTTTTAAAATCTCGGTTTTTATAGTACCCCGCATTGGCATCCTGTACTTTTCCCAGCCGCCGTGCATGATCGTCAATTTCCTGTACAAAAGAACGGAGATTTTCATCCAGCTTTTGTAAAATAGCTTTGGCAAAACGATTCTCCGCCACGTTCCAGGTCACTTCCGAGCAAATGACAGGCAGGACGGGCGTCCCTTCCCGTGACTTTCCCGATGCGCAGCGGATATGGGCGCCTGCGGCATCCCGATTGCTCCTTACGACACCCTGTTTGCGGACAATGCGGGAATTTGCCGTACGCGCCAGTTCCCCCAGCACCTGCACGACACGATCCGACTCTTCGCTGATGGCATAGAAACGGAGCAGCATGGCAGATTTCAGCCCCAGTTCGCCTTCCATGGAACGGGAAATATGGATACTCCGTTTCATAAAATCGAAGGAAAGATCTTTTATTTCCTCTACCAGTTCCTCACGCATAGCCTGCCAGCTCTGCCGTCCCATGAACTTGGGGGCGATTTCCAAAAGCCCCCGCCATATTTTTCCCGCGCCTGTCACGGTAATCACATAGTAACCGGGAACAAGCGGGAAGTCTCTCCCCTCAAAAAGAAGGAACGGTTCTCCTTTCCATCCTGGGCGGAGATAACTCTGTCCGTCAATCTTTTCCGCATGGGGCAGCGTCACCACATCGAGCCCGTCCATGGTAAAACGGAAATCGGGAGGCCCGTCGAAGCGGAGCCAGATATCCTGATTTTCCACAAGACTCACACCGGCAGTTTCTTCTAAAACCGCTTCTTCTCCGTTTACAAACCGGGTAACCGGGTAAACACGGCCACCGTCGCCTTTTGTAATAAAAGAAAGCCTGAAAGGCAGTTTCTTTTCACGGCGGTTCCTTCTCCCCGGCGAAAATATCCGGTTCCGTTTTTCTCTTGACCGTTCAGACTGTGTAATCATACAAATTCAGTTCCTGTGCTTTAGCACGCAAGGCACATCGTGATTCCTCAAAATCGGAAAGATCGGAAAAACTGTCAAGCACCTTGACTAAACGCCCTTCCACTTCGCCTTTGTCAGAGAGAGAAAGCAAAGCAGACAGCTGCTGGGCAGAGCCGCGTATTTTGGTAAGTATCCTCTGTACCAGCTGGCAGTCCAGTCCCGCCTCCCGATCAAAACCGTCATTTTCGGGAATATTCTTTAAGTACCTGTCCATTTGGCGCGCCACGCGGAAACCGATACACCCCTGGACACCGCCTTCCCGAAGGGCATCATTCAGTGTATCAAGGAATTCCAATTCCCGCGCCGTGAGTTCCATATCCCCCGTTTTCCGGTAACTTTCAAACTGGGAAAAGGATATTTCCTTCAAATCCGGTATTTCCGCCTTTTCAGCAGTGAGCCAGTCGCTGAACCGTTCCTGATGGAGAGTAATCATGTTCGCGCGGTCGAGGATTTTATCGGAAAAACGGTATGTTGATTCATCCACGTTCACCGTGCCGGTGAAAATGACATTTCTTCCGATGGAAATTTCCGCAGGATAGGCGTCTCCATTATAAAGGCGTCCCTGGAGCGACGGATTGTACAGGCGGATAACCGGATCCTCCTCTTTTTCCAGTACGGAAATAAATTGGGCAAAATAATGCTCCGCTCTGGCCAGGTTCATTTCATCAAAGCAAACGATATACATTTCCTCCGGATGCCTTTCCGCATCAAGAAGAAGCTCCGCCAGACCCGTGTCGGCAGGGCGGTAAATCATATTTTTCATATCCGCATAGCCGAGGATATCTCCGTCATCCATCCATGACGGACGGACAGGCACGACGGCGATGTGGTCATCAGGCAGCCCCATGGCTTCGCCGTAAAGACGGACAAGACGTGATTTCCCTGTGCCACTCATCCCCGACAGGATCGTCAGGCGCGAAGATTTCACGGAAATATGGAAATTGATCAAATCTTTTTCCGCATACAGAAGTCCTTTTGAAGAAGCAAGCGCGGAAAAACGGTTCAGGAATTCATCTTCCCTGTCCGGTTTTTCCTCCGTTTCTTCAGACATTTCTATTTCTTCCACTTTCTCATCGATTGCCTGTCCTTCCTCTCCGGCAGTCACGCTTTCAGAAGTGTCTTTCTCCAAAAGAGAAGGCAGAATATTTCCCAAACCTGCAGGTGCTTCCGCGGCAGATACAAAAGATACTGCCGGCCTTTCTTCAATGCCGCGGGCGGATAAAATATCCCCATCAGCCGGCACTTCTTCCATGCCCTCTTTCAAGTGTTCGATATATTCAAAAGGTACAAACCAAAGGGGCGAATTGGTGCAGCGGAGAACGTGGCCCGCCATGATTTCGTCAGAGATGTCAATCACTTTGTACCCGAGACGGCCTCCGTGAAAATACGCGCCGCCTTCGTCAATGACCGTCTCTTCAAAAGCATCGCCGTCCAAAGGTGCAAAAAGGACGAAGTCGCCCAACTTTCCATCATGCCGCTCCGCAGCCGCAGCAATGAAGTAGGGCGTAAAATCATTGTTCCAATATTTTTTTGACAGGCCGGGTATAGGTTTCCCCTCCAAAAGATGGCGGCAGAATTTATTGATATCTCCTTCCATCGCAGGCTCTCCCTGCCGTCCAAAAGCGGGAACGGGACGGTAATCTTCATCTTGTTCCATGAAAGGGGTGCGTCCTTCCTTTTTCAAATCATCAAGGACGAAAAACTTATTATTTCTAAGAGCAGGCGTGAATGTCACGAAAGAACCGCCCAGATCTTCCTGCAATCTGGCAAGCGCCTCCTCTTCACCGGCAAAAGCATTGAAACCGTAGCCGCTGCGGCTCATAAATCCGGTAAAGCCGAACCGTGGGCCTTCTCCCATTTCAGGCGGCAGCGATGATAAAGGATCGACAAAAAAGCGGTAATCCTTCACTCCCGCCCGCGGCGTGGATCCCTTGACAAGGGAACGGACGCGGCCAAGAACTTTCCCTTCTGCCTGCCGAAGAGGGAAAGCGGAATTATCCGCCGTAACATTCGGGGTAATAAAATAAGCCATATAAATTTCCTCTTTTCTTACATAAATAAAAGGTGCACGAAAATTCGTGACAAATACTAAATGGATCAGCTCATGATCCGTGGAAAGAATCCTTTCCTTTAATGATATATCAGGTCTCCCTGATACATTTTCATTCTACCACAAAAACAATCTCTCCCACTATTTTATTTTCCTTATACGGACACGTCCCGTATACATGGCCACGGTAATCATCCGCCCGTGTTTTCCATTGTCGGTGGTCAGAAATATATTATATTCCTCTCCCGTTCCTGCGAAACCATCTTTTCGGAAACGGAGCGATGCTTTCCCTCCGTCCACACGGATCCCTTTGGGCAGGTGTCCTTTCGGGTTCACGCGCTCCGTTCCTTTCCTCGTGTAATACCGTCCCGTACCGTCAGTCATTGTTTCACAAAAGAAAGTGAGCCCCTCCGACATGGAAGGATAGTCGGCCGACTCATTTTTCGCAAGGATTTCCACCTGCCGTATCGCCGAAGCCACTTCCTCCGCTGCCAGTTCCAGCCTTTTCTCGCTCCGCCATCCAGTGTACAGAGGGATCACTGCCAGCGCCGCAAGCGATAAAATAACCGAAACCAGAAGAGCCTCAAATAAAACAGTGCCACGATGGAAAGAACGGAAGCTGAAATACTTCCGCGCCATATGCCGCCACACCTCCCAACGCGATGAACGGGCAGAAAGGAATCCCATCCCTGCGGGACATTCTGCCAAGGAAAAGAAGCACCATGCCTGCCATAGCCGCGGAGGAAGCGGAAAGAAACAGGAAAAGCGGTACGGAAACCGGCGCAAGCCATAATGCAGCCGCACCTGAAAGAAATATGTCTCCCGCCCCCATGGCATGCTTTGCCAGCAGAAAGAGAAGCCCGTACAGGCCAAGAACAAAAGCGCAGGATATAAAACCATCCGTCAAACGGCTGTAAAAAACATTGTGCCCCAACCCTGCTGCTGCAAGGAAAACGCTCCAATAATCAGAAACATACCCCGTCTTCCAATCCTCCCAGGCAGGCGGAAGCAAAAGAAGCGTCAAAGAAACTAAAGGGCTCCGGAAGAAAAACGCCGAAGCGGCAAGAAAGAAACAGCATAAACCAAGTGGAGAAGAAAATTTCTCTCCAAAAAAAGATTTCTCTTTTCCTCTTTCACTGCATACCGTTCTTTCCCACTCATCCGCTTCCATATGTCCTCCCGCGCACTGCTCCAATCCCCTGTGTCCTCTCATCATTCTACGTCCAGTATAGGAAATATAAACCGATTATTCAAGCCGCCGGCTCTTCCATGAAACTTGAAAAATCGGGTCAACGTGCTAAGATGGATATATCTATTAAAAGTATTTAACCGTCACACAGGGAAATCATGAATGCAGAAATCATAAAACAAGCGGCGGAAAAAGAAATCGCCTGCCATCCGGATCAAAAGAATATACGATTTAAAATCGATGATACCATTTTCTGGATCAAAAGAAAGTACAGCAATAAAAGAAACCGACTGATAAAGCAGCCTCCGGAAACGGAATTTCTTTTCGAAGTTGCCCGGATTGCCATCGCCGCGAAGGCATGCCCCGAGCTCGTTCCGCAAATCGAAGTACTCACATCCGAATACATGGTCACCCGTGACGGCGGCCCCACGATAGAAGACTGGATGGAAGATCCTGATTTCACCTTTGAAGAAAAAAAGAATCTTCTCTACCGCATAGGCGCGTCTCTTGCCGCACTCCACAATGCGGATGTCATCCACGGCCGTCCTGCGCCGCGGGATATCCTGTGCAGCACCGGCGGAAAAATTACGTTTCTCGACTGGGAAAGCCGGCACTACTGCAGCAGGAAAGAAACGCAGAAAATACAAGATTTCCTTCTTCTTCTCCACGGAATCTGCAGAATAAACTACGCAGAAGAAAGAGACTGGCTGGATGCCATTGAAAAAGGCTATACCGATACAGATAAAAATGGGATAAAAGAAAAAGCGGTCCGCTTCCTCCGCTCCCACCCCTTTATCGGCATGCTTACCAAAAAACTCCACCGCTTCCATATGACAGACGTGGAAGCTGCAGAAAAACTCTACCGCCGTTTTTGCTGAAAAATACATCCTATAAATATTAAAATGCCGTCCTGGCCGTCAGACCTGAATCTGACCTTCAGAGGCGGTTTTTATCCGGCAGAATAATTATCCCTTATACCCCGGACACCTTTTCCGCCCCCAGTTATTCAGAGCAGGAGCAAGAATGCTGTGTGAGAAAGACGGCAGACGAGACAGTGACACAGAGTAAAGAATCCATTACTTTGATGGCGTCTTACCGTTTCCCGTCATTCAGAGCTTTGGCAAAAATGTCTTATGAGAAAAGCGGGAATCAGCAATATGACACAAAGCGAAGAATCTGTTACCTTGATGACGTTTTACCGTTTTCCTCACCGCGGCAGCCGATTCTTCGCTAATATGCATAATGACGCCTTCTGCCCTGTCAGTCCTGTGACTGCTGCCCTTTGCCGAAGAAAGAGGGTCGCTCAAATTTAAAATATTTTCCCCAAAACTATTGACAAGGAAATCCTCATTCGCTAAAATAATCACAATATTTAAAAGTGCTGACGGAAAAAAGTAAATTTCCTTTCCCGGCGCAGAGAACCGATGGATGGTGAAAATCGGTGCGGGCAGGAAGTCGAAGTTCTTTCCCGAACTGCTTTGCTGAAATAACGGTAGGCATTGCCGGAGTGGCTCACGTTAAGCGGCTGAGAGTTGATCTGATGAAGTAGGGTGGTACCACGGAATATCCGTCCCTTGGGTGCCGCCTTTTTTGTTTTTCATCAGATAAACAGGGTGGTACCGCGATGAGTCCCGTCGTCCCTTGCAATTGGCAGGGGACATTTTTTATAGGATAGAAGTGCAGTAGAAAGAGAGGGCTCTCAAATGAAAAAATGGATGAAAATTACGGCAGCGGCAGTGGCAGCAGCTTTACTCTATGGCTGCGGAGGAAACAGTGGCGGAGAGAAGAAGACGACTGACGGGAAGAAACAGATTGCTGTGGTGCAGGTGATGCAGCATGGTTCTCTTGATGCGGCCAATCAAGGATTTCTTGACGGCTTGAAAGAAAGGGGCTACGGAGCGGACAAAATTTCAGTAGACCAGCAAAATGCCCAAGGAGACCAGTCAAATTTAAAGACCATTGCGTCCCGTTTCAAGGCCAATCGTCCTGATCTTATCTGCGCGATTTCCACACCTGCCGCACAGGCGGCAGCCAATGAAATTCATGACCTGCCCATTATCGGGTGCGCCATTACTGATTTTGAAACGGCGAAACTGGTAAAATCGAACAGCCGGTCGGAAACGAACGTGACCGGCGTCAATGACCGCGGCCCTGTGGAGAAGCAGGTGGATATGGGACTTAAGTTCCTTCCCGCGGCGAAACGTCTTGGACTGATTTATTCCTCCAGCGAAGTGAACAGCCAGATCCAGGCAGACCAGGCGAAAGCCCATGCGGCGTCCCTCGGCCTTACTGTGGTGGAACGGACCGTTTCCTCTGTCAATGATATCCAGCAGGCAGCGGAATCCATGGTGGGACAGGTAGATTTCATCTATGTTCCTACGGATAACGTGATCGCTTCTTCCATTCCCACTTTGGTCAAGGTGACAGATCCCGCGAAGATTCCCGTATTCGTAGGTGCGGACAGCATGGCGAAAGACGGCGCGCTCGGTTCGCTCTCCGTGGATTTCTACACGTCTGGTGTACAGGCAGG
>ENA-OWPM01002500-OWPM01002500.1-human-gut-metagenome-genome-assembly--contig:-NODE-2500-length-11006-cov-3.225733_pt1 | contig 11006 bp, 6 predicted proteins | sample MGYA00248267_ERZ651852 | MGnify/ENA primary metagenome ERZ651852 (study PRJEB26924, sample SAMEA4378228) | human gut metagenome | biome: human gut; feature: human-associated habitat; material: faeces...
CGAAAACCGGACAGCAGCGGCTCACCTTCGCTTAAAATTCTTATGGTAAGCCCGCCGCCCATGCCCGCGATGAGAAGAGAATCACCCTCTCCCGCACGCAGGGCATGGAGTCCGTCGGAAAGTCTTGTTTCTATGTAGTCCCCCATCTGGTACTGCGCAATATGCTCCCTGGCCCGCTCCAGCGGTCCGCGGTTCACATCCATGGCGATTGCGGAGGAAATCTTCTTCTGTTCCAGCAGCGCAATCGGCACATAACCGTGATCTGTTCCCACATCGACCAGGCAGCCGCCCGGGGTGACAAACTCCGCTACCGCGGAAAGTCTTTTTGATAACTGCATTTTCCTGTCGTCCTTTTCTTCCTCGCAGATTAGTCCAGGTAATCTTTCAGCTTTCTGGAACGGCTCGGATGGCGCAGTTTACGGAGCGCTTTCGCCTCAATCTGACGGATACGCTCTCTTGTAACGTTGAACTCTTTACCAACCTCTTCGAGGGTTCTCGCACGGCCGTCATCGAGTCCGAAACGGAGACGCAGAACCTTCTGCTCACGGTCAGTCAGCGTGCTTAACACATCCTCGAGCTGCTCTTTCAGCATGGTGAATGCTGCCGCGTCTGCCGGTACCGGCACATTGTCGTCCTGGATGAAGTCACCGAGGTGGCTGTCCTCTTCCTCACCGATTGGTGTCTCGAGTGAAACCGGTTCCTGGGAGATTTTCAGGATCTCACGCACACGCTCTACAGACATGTGCATCTCCTCTGCGATCTCTTCCGGAGTAGGTTCGCGGCCTAACTCCTGCAGTAACTGACGGGAAACGCGGATCAGCTTGTTGATGGTCTCTACCATATGAACCGGAATACGGATCGTTCTCGCCTGGTCTGCAATCGCTCTTGTGATTGCCTGACGGATCCACCATGTTGCATAGGTGGAGAATTTGTATCCCTTGCGGTAATCGAATTTTTCAACCGCTTTGATGAGGCCTAAGTTACCTTCCTGAATCAGATCCAGGAACAGCATGCCGCGGCCGACATAACGTTTTGCAATGGAAACAACGAGACGAAGGTTGGCCTCTGCCAGACGTTTTTTCGCATCCTCATCGCCCTCTTCCATTCTCTGTGCCAGCTTGATCTCTTCCTCTGCGGAAAGAAGCGGCACTTTACCGATCTCTTTTAAGTACATGCGGACCGGGTCCTCAATGCTGATGCCTTCCGGAACGGAAAGGTCGATGTTTTCCATATCGATCTCTTCTTCCTCGGAAAGGTCGATGTCATCGTCGTCCAGAAGGAGAAGATCGCGGTCTGCCGCATTTGGATCCTCGGTCATATCGGAGAGGCGCAGTACGTCGATACCGCTTGCCTCCAGGTATTCAAATACCTTCTCCATCTGCTCCGCATCCAGCGGCATATCGCGGAAAAAGTCGTTGATTTCCTGATATTCCAGGACGCTCTTTTTCTTTTTGCCGTATGCTACCAGCTCTTTTAATTTTTCCATAAATTTTGCTTTATCGAACTCCATTGACTGTCCATCCTTCCATAGCTTGTATATATTCTGTCCCTGCCCTGCGAAATTAAACACGCAGAACAGAAGATTCCAGGGTTTTTCTTTGGTATCCAGGCCTCCTTAAAAAGCGAAATCCGGAAGTTCCCCTGCTTTCCACCGCTCCAGGCTCTTTTTGTCCGCCATCAGCTTCTGCAGCGCCGCCATATCGGTCACATTCATATGTGCCGACTGATACGCAATGCTGTTTTCTTTCATATTGCAGATCACATCATGCAGCGCGCGCCGTTTTTCCTCCTCTGTCTCCAGCGGGATTCTGGCATTAAAAAGGCCTGCAACTTCTTTCTGCTCCTCGGAATCAACAAACTGATTCAAAAGCTTTGCCGGATTCACCCCGCCCTCGTGATACTGCAGCACAATCATCTCTGCAATCTGGCGGTAAAGAGGTGTGGTAAAATCCTCCGGCGTAATATATTTTTCCAGTTTTCCAATGAGCGCCGGATAAGAGGTCATCCATGTCAGCATCAGCTTCTGTGCTTTTTCGACACCGCCCTCTTTCTCTTTTTTGTTTGCGGCTGTATTCCGCGGCTTGACACGCTCCGTCCTTCCGGCTCCTGATAGTGCCATCTGACCGACCTGCTTTCGCAGTACTTCGACGGCAATCCCGTATTTTCCTGCCACTGCCTCAAGATAACTGTTCCGCTCGATCTCATCCTCGATTGCAACGAGACGACGCACCGCCTCATGCAGGAAATCGGATTTGCCCTGCGGGTCGGCAAGGTCGAAATCGCGTTCCTTCATGCGGATCTCATACAAAACGCTGTTCTCCGCCTCTTCCAGACGTTTTTCGAACGCTTCGCAGCCCTCGTGCTGGATAAACTCATCCGGGTCCTTATACGGTCTCAAATTGACGACACGCGTTGTAAGACCAACCCCTTTGAGCATCGGAATCGCACGAAGCGCCGCTTTGACGCCTGCCTCATCGCTGTCATAGATCACAAGAACCTCGTCGGTATACCGTTTCATCAGCCCCGCCTGCAGCGATGTGAGTGCTGTTCCAAGAGAAGCTACCGCGTTATTGAATCCTGCCTGGTGCATGGAGATGACGTCCATATAGCCCTCGCAGATAATCAGATTTTTTCTCCGTGAAGAGCGCGCCAGATGCAGCCCGTAGAGATTGCGGCTCTTATCGAAAATCTTTGTCTCCGGCGAATTCAGGTATTTCGGCTTTCCATCCCCCATCACACGGCCTCCGAAGCCGATGACACGGCTGTTGGCATCCATGATCGGGTAAATGACACGGTTCCAGAACTTGTCCTGCATGCCATGCACCTCGTCCGCCAGAAAAAGGCCCGACTGACGCAGGATTTCATCGTCATACCCTTTTTCTTTTAAGAAACGGTACAGCAGGCTTCCATACTTATCTGAATAGCCAAGGCCGAATTTTCGAATCGTATCATCCGAAAGGCCGCGCCCCTTCAGGTAATCGTAGCCCTGCTTTCCGCGCTCGGTGTGGAGCTGGTAATAATAGAATTTCGCCGCCTGCTTATTGATCTCCAGCAGCGTATTCTTTAAATCCGCCTGCTCCTTTGCTTCTTTCGAATACTCCATCTGCGGAAGCTCCACCCCGGCCCGGTCGGCCAGAAATTTCAAGGCTTCCACAAACGTGAAGTTTTCGTATTCCATCAAAAATGTGAAAACATTTCCTCCGGCTCCGCATCCGAAGCAGTAATACATCTGCTTTCCTGGGCTGACGGAAAAGGAAGGGGACTTCTCATTGTGGAACGGGCAGAGCCCGAAGTAAGAGCTTCCTCTTCTTGTCAGCTTTACGTAGCCGGATATCACATCTACGATGTCATTTTTCATACGAATCTCTTCCACTAAATCATCGGAATATCGCATTTTTTCCTCCCTGTATCTAATAAACCGCCCAGGCTTTCGGCACGAACAGCTCCTCGTATTTGTGCATGGAATACTGATCGGTCATACCGGCAATGTAATCGCATACTACCTGTGTCTTGTCCTCGCCGCACCCGATCAGATTCCGGTACTCGCGGGACATCTGTTCCGGGTGCTCCTGGTAGTAGGTGTAGAGGGAAATCAGCATCTTCTTTGCCTTCTCCTCCTCTTTTTTCGCCTCCTGGTTGCGGTAGACGTTCGCGAACATCAACTCCCGCAGCATGCGCATTCCCTCGGCAATCTCCGCCGACTGGCGCACATACTCCGTTCCGCGGCTCTGCTCCACAATGTCGTGGATCAGCGTATTGAGCCGCTCGCGGCATGTATCGCCAAGGACGACGCGGATCGTAATCGGGATGTCATCCTCGCTTAAAATGCCGGCACGGATGGCATCGTCCATATCGTGGTGGATGTAGGCGATCTTGTCGCAGAGACGCACAACCTGTCCCTCCAGGGTCGACGGCTTTCCCGCCGTGCGGTGGTTCAGAATTCCATCCCGCACTTCCCAGGTCAGGTTCAGGCCCTGTCCTTCCTTTTCCAGAACCTCCACGACACGGACGCTCTGTTCCGCGTGGCGGAAGCCCCCGGGATGCACCGCATTGAGCGCCGCTTCCCCGGAATGGCCGAACGGCGTGTGTCCGAGATCGTGGCCGAGCGCAATGGCTTCGGTCAGATCCTCATTCAGATTCAGCGCCCGCGCAATCGTGCGGGCAATCTGGGACACCTCGAGTGTGTGCGTCAGGCGGGTCCGGTAATGATCGCCCTGCGCAGCAAGAAACACCTGTGTTTTGTCTTTCATCCTGCGAAAGGCTTTGGAGTGGAGAATCCGGTCCCGGTCTCTCTGGTAGACGGTGCGGATGTCACACTCCGGTTCATATCGGTCCCTTCCTCTGGAATTCCGGCTGTGCGCCGCATAAGGACTCAGCTTCTGAAATTCCCGTTCTTCAAACGATTCTCTCAAGTTCAAACGAAGACCACCTCTTTCCCGGTAATATGCCTGTAACAGTTCTTTTCATTGTCCTCCTATTTCCTATATTCGGTGCCCGATTCCGATTTCCTTTTTTATTTTTCAAATTTTTCAAATTTTTTCAAAAAAAGTGTTGACGGCTTACAACTCTGGTGCTATAATACATCTTGTCGTCAGCGAGATGACAAAAACTTAAAGAACATGCGGAAGTGCTGGAATTGGCAGACAGGCCAGACTAAGGATCTGGTGGTCATTGCGATCGTGTGGGTTCAAGTCCCATCTTCCGCAGAACGAAAACCCTTGTGCATGCAAGGGTTTTTTCCTGCTCAAAAAAATCAGAGGAAATTCCTTTCCGGATCCCTCTGATTTCTTATTTTTCTTTTTTTCAGAATTTTCTCTGCAATTTCTGTTTTTACAGGTTCGGTCTTACAATCTTCGGTGTATAGCCAGCCTCTTCCAGTGCTTTGACAATACGGTTCTTGTGATCGGTGCCGAATGCCTCCATTGTGATGCGGAGCTCTACTGCAGCACTTCTGTTCGTTGTGAAGAACTGGTTGTGGTCCAGTTTGATGACGTTTCCGTTCTCGTTTGCAATCACCTGGGAAACGCGTACCAGCTCGCCTGGTTTATCCGGCAGAAGAACGGATACAGTAAAGATACGGTCTCTCTGGATCAGTCCGTTCTGGATCACGGAAGACATGGTGATGACGTCCATATTTCCGCCGCTTAAGATCGAAACAATCTTTTTGCCCTTGACATCCAGATGCTTTAATGCAGCCACAGTCAGAAGACCGGAGTTCTCAACGATCATCTTGTGGTTTTCTACCATATCAAGGAATGCTACGATCAGCTCATCATCATCCACAGTAATGATCTCGTCCAGGTTCTGTCTTACATACGGGAAAATCTTGGATCCCGGTGTCTGTACTGCAGTACCGTCTGCAATTGTGCTGACAGGAGATACGGTCGTTACCTCGCCTTTTTCAAAAGAAGCCTTCATACAGGCTGCTCCGGACGGCTCAACACCGATGACTTTGATGTTTGGTTTCAGCAGCTTTGCCAGTGTGGAAACACCGGTAGCCAGTCCGCCTCCTCCGATCGGAACAAGGATATAATCTACGAGCGGAAGCTCCTGAATCACTTCCATAGCGACGGTTCCCTGGCCGGTTGCAACGGTCAGATCATCAAACGGGTGAATAAAGGTATAGCCATGCTCTGCTGCAAGCTCGTATGCTTTTGCACATGCCTCATCGTACACATCTCCGTACAGAACAACCTCAGCGCCGTAGCTCTGGGTACGCTCTACTTTGATGAGCGGTGTGGTAGTCGGCATTACGATGACAGCCTTTGCACCGTAGCATTTTGCCGCATACGCAACGCCCTGTGCATGGTTTCCTGCAGATGCGGTGATCAGTCCTTTTGCGCGCTCCTCTTCACTTAAGGTGCTGATTTTGTAATAGGCACCGCGCAGCTTATAGGCGCCGGTCAGCTGCATATTTTCCGGTTTTAAGTAGACTTTATTTCCCGTCTGCTCGCTGAAATATTTGCTGTAAACCAGTTTGGTCTCCTGTGTTACTTTTTTTACGATTTCAGACGCTTCCTCAAATTTCGGGAGTGTCAGCATTTCTTCTGCCATAGTCTTTTCTCCTTGTTGTCTTTTTAAGCATTCTCTTCGGATGTATGGAACAGTGCATTTACAAACTGGTCTGCATCAAATTTCTGTAGATCGTGGATGCTCTCGCCCACGCCGATGTATTTGACCGGAATATCAAGCTCGGACTGGATGGCAACGGCGATACCGCCCTTTGCAGTTCCGTCCAGCTTCGTCAGAATGATACCGGTGACATTTGCCACTTCTGCAAACTGTCTTGCCTGCTGCAGCGCATTCTGGCCCGTGGTACCGTCCAGCACCACCAGCGTTTCCAGGTATGCCTCTGGGTACTCTTTTTCCAGAATCCGGTAAATCTTGTGGAGCTCTTCCATCAGGTTCTTCTTGTTGTGAAGTCTTCCTGCCGTATCACAGATCAGCACATCCGCATTTCTGGCTTTTGCCGCTGCGACTGCATCGTACACGATGGACGCCGGATCTGCTCCGTTCTGTCCGCCGATGATATCCACGCCGGCGCGGTGCGCCCACTCCGTGAGCTGCTCGCCTGCCGCTGCACGGAACGTATCTGCTGCCGCAAGAACAACCTTTTTGCCCTGATCCTTCAGAAGGCCGGCCAGCTTTCCGACGGAGGTCGTTTTTCCGACTCCATTGACACCGATCACCAGCACTACCGATTTCCGGTTTTCAAATTCATAGGCTGTATCGCCTACATCCATCTGTTTTTTGATGCTCTCGATCAGAAGCTGTTTGCACTCTGCCGGATCGGTAATGTGCTCTTCTGCCACCCGTTCTTTTAAGTGGTCAATAATTTTGGTCGTTGTATTGATGCCGATATCTCCCATGACGAGAATCTCCTCGATCTCCTCATAAAAATCGTCATCAATATTGGAATAGCCGCTGAAAATAGAATCAATTCCAGCTACAATGCTGTCTCGGGTCTTCGTCAGACCGTTGACAAGACGTTTGAAAAAGCCTACTTTCTCCTCCGCCATACCGTTCGTCTCCCTTTATCTTTTCTATCTTACTTCTTTCGTATTGTATCTTATTCGTTTCTATTTGTCCAGTTCTCCCTCGATCAAATCGACAGAAACAAGGGTAGAAACACCCTTCTCCTGCATCGTGATGCCGTACAGACGGTCTGCCGCCGTCATCGTACCGCGCCTGTGGGTGATGACGATGAACTGGGTATTTTTTGTCAGCTTATGCAGATACTGCGCAAAACGCGTTACGTTGGAATCGTCGAGCGCCGCCTCGATCTCGTCAAGTAAACAGAACGGGGACGGCTTTAAGTTCTGGATTGCAAAAAGCAGCGCAATCGCGGTCAGTGCCTTCTCGCCTCCGGAGAGCTGCATCATATTCTGCAGTTTCTTTCCCGGCGGCTGGGAAATGATGCGGATACCTGCCTCGAGTACATCCGTGTCCTCCTCGAGTTCCAGCGTTCCCTTTCCGCCGCCGAACAGCTGGCGGAACACGCGGTCAAACTCTTTCCGGATCTCCTCGAATTTTTCCGTGAACTGCTTGCGCATACCGGCATCCAGCTCATCGATGATGCCCTGCAGTGTCTCTGCCGCCTTGACAAGATCGGTGTGCTGTGCATCGAGAAAGGCGTGGCGCTCCGAAATCTCTTTGTACTCCTCAATCGCATTCACATTGACAGAGCCAAGCTTCCGGATCGCATCTTTTACTTCCAGCACACGCCGCTTTAATTCACTGCGCTCCGGAATCTCCTCCATCTGGAACTCTCTTGCGTGGCCCGGTGTCACTTCGTACTCTTCCCAGAGATACGAGGTCTGTGCCTCTTTTGTCTCCTCCAGCTTTTCTTTCTGGCTGTTCAGACGGAAGCACTCTTTGTCCATCAGGGAAATCTGGTCGGAGAGCTGATCCCGCTTCTCGAAAAATTCTTTGTGATCTGCGCTTAATGCTTCTTTTTTCTCCTGCAGTTCCACAATCCGGCGGTCTTCCTCTTCTTTTGCCTGCACTGCTGCTGCAATCGTCTTCTGGATCTCCACGATGTCCTGCTGTTTCCTTTTGACATCGTCTTTTTCCTCCGCCGCTTTTTCCAGCATGGTGCGGCTTTCCGCTTCCAGTTTTCCCGTCTCTTCCTCAAGACGGCGGATGTTCTGGGCAAGGAATCCATCCTTCTGGGACAGATTTGCGTAATTTAACCGGATTTCTTCAAGATCCTTCGTATATTCTGCTTCCCGGCGGCGAAGCCCTGTAAGCGCCTCCTGCGCCTTCTGGATATTCTCCTGCAGCGTGCTTTCCCGCTCCACCGATTCCTGCATTTCCTGACCGATGACTTTCCGGTTCCGCTCAATCTCGGCGATCTGATTTTCAATCTCGAGACTCTCCTTCTGAAGCGCTTCAAAATCCAGACGGATTTCCGTCTTTTTCTCGCGCGCTTTTTCCAGATTCAAGCGCACCGTATTCTGCTCGATGTACTGCCGCTGCAGTTTTTCATTCAGCTCGGTGCGGAGATCACGGATTTCATTCCGCTTATTTTTCTTCTCTTCAAGTTCCTGCTGGATTTCCCGCAGTTCCTTCGCAAGACCCTGTACGCTCTTTTCGAGTTCCTCAATCTCACGCCGTCTTCCGAGCAGGTTGCTGTTGTTCCGGAACGAACCTCCTGTCATGGAACCGCCCGGGCTCAAGAGCTCGCCCTCGAGGGTTACCATGCGGAGCGTCTGACGGTATTTCCGCTGAATCACAATGGCATGGTCGATCGTGTCGACCACCAGCGTTCTTCCAAGCAGCTGTGCCACAAGGCCCTCATACACCGGGTCGTACGAAACAAGTGCATTTGCCACACCGAGCACACCGGTTTCTCTTGCCGCATCCTCATTCACCTGCGTTTTTTTCCCGCGCATACTGGTGAGCGGAAGGAACGTCGCACGGCCGAAATGGCCCCGTTTCAGGTATTCAATCAGGTATTTCGCCGTCGCCTCATTGTCGGTGACAATATTCTGAATGCTGCCGCCAAGTGCGGTCTCGATCGCCGTCTCGTACTTTTTCTCCGCCTGCAGAAGATCCGCCACAACGCCGTGGATGCCGGGATTCCGGTCTTTCTGCTCCATGACCTTCCGAATACTGTTTCCATAGCCGTCGTACCGCTCGGTGATGTTCTTTAAGGATTCGAGCCTTGACGCTTCTCTGTGGTAATTGGTCTGGCCGGCTTCCATCTCTTTCGTCTGGTTCGAGAGATCCGCCGTCAGCGCGGTAATCTTCTGATCTGCCTCCTGGTACTGCTGTTTCAGGCTGCTTACCGTCTCTTCGAGCGCTTCAAACGCGTTCTGCAGTTCTTCCATCTGCCCGTTCTGTTCGGACTCGCTCGTCTTTAAATGCAGCACCCTCTGGCTTAATTCTGCCTTTCGGATGCCGATCTGCTCGAGCATCGCATCGTAGCGCTGCATTTTTCCCTTCGTGGAACCCCGCTGGTTCAGAAGGCCGATGACTTCGCTCTTATCCTGTTCACTCTGCAGCTCGACTGCCTGGATCTGCTCCTGGCATTCCGAGAGAGCGGCCTCTTTCTCACTCTTTTCCGTCTCTGACGCAAGAAGTGCTTCATGAAGCCCGTCCTTTTCTGCCTGATATGTATTTTTTTCTGCCGTCTTTGTGCGGCTCTCCGCGCGGATCGCCTCCAGACGTTCTCTTAATGTGTCGCTGTTCCTCTCCGATGCATGAATCTGCTCGTTCAACACCTCGATCTGGTTTTCGAGCTGCTGGCGTTTCAGTGCATTCTCCCCCGCCTGATCGCGCGCAGAAAGAATCGTCTGGTCCAGTTTTTCCTGCTCCTGTTCCAGCTTTTCATACTCCTGCTTCGTATGCTCAAAAGCCTCTTTCGTGCTCTTTAACTGCTCTTCTGCAATCCGGTACCGGTCTTCTACTTTCGCGAGATCGTTCCGGATGCGCTCCATCTCGAGCAGAAACATACTGATATCGAGGATCTTTAATTCCTCTTTCTTCTTTAAATAAATCTTTGCCGTCTCAGACTGGCGTTCCAGCGGCTCTAACTGCCTTGTCAGTTCCGAGAGAATGTCGTTGACGCGCACCAGATTCTGCTGCTCTTCCGCCAACTTCTTTTCGGTCACGGCCTTCCTTCTCTTGAATTTGACAATTCCTGCCGCCTCGTCAAACAGCTCCCGGCGCTCTTCCGGCTTACCGCTTAAGATCTTATCAATCTGACCCTGTCCGATGATGGAATAGCCTTCTTTTCCGATACCGGTATCGTAGAACAGCTCGTTGATGTCCTTTAACCGGCACGATGCACCATTCATCAGATACTCGCTCTCACCGGAGCGGTAGAGCCGTCTCGTCACCGTGACTTCCTCGAAATCGACATTCAGCTTGTGGTCGGAATTGTCAAGTGTAATTGCAACCGACGCGTAGCCGAGCGGCTTTCTCGTCTCGGTTCCGGAGAAAATAACATCCTGCATATTTCCGCCGCGGAGCTGCTTGGCGCTCTGTTCGCCGAGCACCCAGCGCACCGCATCGCCAACATTGCTCTTTCCACTGCCGTTCGGCCCTACAACGCCGGTAATACCGTCGTGGAACTGCAGAATGGTTTTGTTGGCAAACGACTTAAATCCCTGCATTTCAATGGATTTGAGATACATAATTCACCTACGCTTTTTTTCTGGCAAGAATTGCATCGTATGCCGCTGCCTGTTCTGCCGCTTTTTTCGTTCTGCCCTTTCCGGTACCGAGCGCTTTCTTTCCGACGCTGACCTGTGCCCAGAAGCTCTTGTCGTGATCCGGTCCCTCTTCTTTTAAGATGGTGTAAACAATCTCTTCATCCGTCTCACCCTGGATCAGCTCCTGCAGAATCGTTTTGCTGTCGTAGAAAAGCTGTTTGTGTTCGATATCGTTTAAGATATAGTTCAGAACGAACGTTTTTGCCGGTTCAAAGCCGCCGTCCAGGAAAATCGCACCGATCGTTGCCTCCATAGCATCCGAAACGATGGAATCGCGGTGACGGCCGC
>ENA-OWPM01002510-OWPM01002510.1-human-gut-metagenome-genome-assembly--contig:-NODE-2510-length-10982-cov-2.107532_pt1 | contig 10982 bp, 9 predicted proteins | sample MGYA00248267_ERZ651852 | MGnify/ENA primary metagenome ERZ651852 (study PRJEB26924, sample SAMEA4378228) | human gut metagenome | biome: human gut; feature: human-associated habitat; material: faeces...
GGATGGTTTTAAAGCATTTGAAATAGCTTCGAATAAAGTGAAAGAAGTAGCCGTAGATTCAGTTGGTACTTTTAAAGTGGTCTCTCTCAAACAACTGGAAGTAGAACAAAGAGGATTGAATCGTTTCCTTTTTTTAAAGAATGATAGTTATTGCTTTATTTCTGATAAAGAAGAGTATGAGTATGCCTTACTTGACAAAGATGGAACGGTACACTATTTTGGCAATTATCCGGAAGGTTTGTTAGAGAAAAAAGAAGAGGAATTGAACCGTTTTGTCTTTAATAAGTTAACGATTGCCAATCCTCAGGGTGATAAGTTTGCTGCATTTTATGCTTATATAAAACTTTGCAGAATCTATAATTCTAAAGGAGAGCTTTTGAAAGAGACCATGCTTGAATCGTCGCAAAAGGATGCATCAGAAGAAAAAACTATATATTATTCCTCCTATCCTTATGCGGATGAGAATTATATCTATGTTTTAACAGATAAAGAAGGAGGGAAGGTTTTAGAAATTTGGGATTGGGAAGGTATTCCAAGGGCTCATTATTTACTAGATAAGTCTGTGAATTGTCTGGCAAGATCTTCTACAGATGGTAAATTATATGCTGTATGTCAAGATAAGGAAGATGTTGTATACGTCTATAGTATTCCTTGAAAATAAATCAGGAATTGTATGATATATTTGTTCTTTCAACAGATATTATGGGATTTAGTGATGCGCAAGTGAACCATTCACTCTATATAGTATAAAAACTATATAGAGTGATAAATTATTAAAAGGAGTAGACTGTAAACGACTTGTTGCGCATCCCTTTGGACTTAAAAAATGTAGTTATGAAAAAGAGTTTATATTTATTGGTTGGGACAATACTAGTGTTGGCGAGTTGTGTAAATGAGAAGAAAAGCGGAAATGCGGAGTATGTACTTTTATTTGATATTGCGAAAACCGTAAAGTATCAAAAGGTTTCTTCGCTATCTCCAGAACATGTTATAAAACTGGCTTTTTCAGATTCGACAATGATTGATAATAATGCATATTTACTTTATGATGAAACATATTTTGTCTATTCAAGAGGATCTGCTATTGCCCCGATGCATTTTGATAAGGAAGGTAATTTCCTCAATTATATAGGGCAGGTAGGGATTGGTCCGGAAGAGTATAATGAAATAGGGGATGTCTGCCTGAATAGACGAGAAAAGACTGTAGAGATTTTATCAGGGGACTTTATCTATGTATATGATTATCGAGGTAAATATGTTGATAAATTAGAACATAAACAAACGGCATTCTCATTTGCTGTGGATGAAGAAGGGAATCATTGGTTCTATTTAGGCAATAATTCAGTTAATGGTGAGGCAAAAATAGCTAAAACGAATGCTAAATGTCAGAATGTGCAAAAGTTTCTTGAGGAAGAATCAACGCTACTCCCTATGGTAGAAGCAAATTTTGGCAGAGGTGCTATGCTCACATTTAAAGAAACTCTGAATCATGATATTTATAGAATTGGAGATGGGGAAATAAAAAAATCCTATTCAATAGATTTTCCTAATTACCATCTCCCTCATGAATTGCATAAGACTGCTGCAATGGAGGTTGTTCCACTTTTACAAAAATCGGATTATGCAAGTATTCTTAATTGTTCAGAGAATCAGAATTACTTGTTTTTACAGGTATTGTTGAATAAATCGGGGCAGACGGTGCCTGAAATATATTATTGGATTTATCAGAAATCTTCGGGTAAGGATATTATATTTAATCTTAATCAATTGGTACCTTTTGAATCGTATATCTATTATCCTCAATTTTTATCAGAGAGTAACAAGTTGTACTTCGTGGGCTTTCTTTTAGATAAGGAGACAGAGACTACTAACCCGGAAGAAAATCCGGCTATTGTTATAATTGATGTTGATGGCTTGAGCTTTACTTAAGATGTAATATGCTTGGTTCAATGAAACATATTGTTTGTTTTGCTCTGTTTGTCTTCTTTGTGAGTAGTTGCACAAAGAACTACAATGGGGAAAAGTATCAAGAACATTCTGTTAACATTATTGATGTAAGAAATGAATTTTTAGAGTAAAATGAATAATCATTATCCTTTAAATATAATGAAAAAAAGTATTTCTTTTTCTTTTCTATTTTTCCTTTTGCTGGGATGTAAAAGTGGAAATGTACAATATGAGGAAATCTCATATAAGTTGTTGGATGACGACATTATGACTACTATGCCGGGTAGCCTTATTGTCACCAGTGATTATTTAGTTTGGACAGATCCTTTTGCCCGTGATTATTTTGTGCATGTGCATGATAAGGAAACAGGTAAAAAGATCGGGGTTATGGGAAAGGTAGGTGAAGGACCTCAGGAATTTATTACGGGAGGAATTAGCCAAATAGCTATTGATAATCGCTTTTTTGCTGATGATGCCAATGGAAAAACGAAGGGCTTTTTGTCATTAGATAGTTTGATTTTGAATAAAGAAACCTTTGTGCCATTATCTGATTCCGAACAATTGTCTCGTCCGGTTATGACAGAACTGGCGAAAGATTTATTTGTAGGAATAGCAGAAGATGGGGATAAAGACTATTTCAAAATTAATGTTGAAGGGGATGTGTCAACTTTTGGTAGATATCCTATATCGGAAGTAAAACAGCATATTGGGGGAAATTTTGCTTATAATTCTGAAAAGAATTTATTGGCATTTGCCTCGTTTAATTTCCCATACTTAGTTCTTTATCAAAAAACAGGGAATACCTTTAGTTTATTGTGGGAACGAAAATCTAATGGAAATGAATATGAGGTCGTTGATGACCAAATTATTTTTGATCGCACTATTGGTGGTATTCACGAAGTTTGTATGAGTAAAGACTATATCATAACTTTGGAACGGGATAGGGATAGAGATCCGATAGATGAATCTACCGTTGGACGGGATGTGAGCAAATGTCCCCATACTGTTTTCTTATATGACTATGATGGTAATCTGGTTAAGATTGTAGATTTAGGGATACCGGTAATGCGTATTGCAGCTGGTTGCCGGGATAATGTTCTGTATGCTATTGGGGCAGATCCGGATTATATAATGGTGAAATATGAATTATAGAGTATCATATCTTATTAGCTTTTGCTGTATTATCAGCATTTTGACTTCTTGTAATAAGGAAAAGCGCACAGTCCCGGTTTGTTACAAGCACTCTTTTCCTATTGATACGGTTATGCCCGTACAAGAGTATGCCGTAGAAGATGATGCAAAGCTCCCGCAATTATTTAAATTGAAGAATAGATTGCTTGTTTTTGGTGATTATGATATGATGAGTATTTATTCTTATCCGGAATTACAACTGATTTGTAATCAGGAGGGACCTAATGGAGCTTCTAAAACCATAGGAGAGGGAAAGTTGTACATTGAAAAACAAGGTAAGGTTGAGGTCTATGAATTGGAAAATGATTCTTTGGTTCAAACATCTTCTTTTGCAATAGCAAACAAAGTGCCTTATTCCATCGGTACGGTGCAGGAATTGCGACCAGATGTTTATATTTATCCTGATATGTATGATTTTCCGGGAATGCGTGAGTTTCATATCATGGATACTCAAAAGCGGCAATGTGTATCGAAAGGAGATTATCCGGAAGATGACAAGCGCTTTAAGAGACGTAGGGACTTCAAGGTAGGCTATATGCATAGTTTGCGAGTAAAGCCTGATAAAAGTGCTTTTGTCGTTGTCTATTCTCTGCTAAGCCGTGTACGTATTTACGATAAGGAAGGTGAGCTATGCCATGATATTTTTCTGGAGAACGAAGCCGGTAATTATAAGGTTGTACCGAAAAATGCTTCTGAACGATATTGGCATTTTGGGCAATCCTTTGTGACAGACAAATATATCTATTTACTGAATCCGGATAAATTGGGAATAGCTGATGCGGAGCCACGATGCAATATTCTTGTGCTGGATTGGGAGGGTAATTTAATAGCCAGGTATAAATTAAATGTGTGGGTATATGACTTTTTTGTGGATGAAACAAACAGTGTGATTTTTGGCAGTTGCTGGGGAAATTTAAAGAGGGATGCTTTCTTTTCATTGAATACATTGACATAAATTCTATTGACTATGAAAAAATACATAGTATTATTATTTGCATTATTTCTTATTGCTTGTAGCAACTCAAGAAAGCAAAATGTTATTACTTTATTACAAGATTGGGAAGGTAGAGAGGTACGGTTTCCAAATCATCCTGTCTTTACTATTCAAGGAAGAGATACTGTGAACTTCCAGATAGAAGATAAATGCAAGATTATAACCTATGTGGATTCAACCGGATGTACTAGCTGTAAACTGAAGTTTTCTGAGTGGAAAGAGCTTATGAATACCATTGATTCCCTTCGACCTGATTCAGTTCAGTTCCTTTTTTTCTTTTTTCCAAAGAGGGGGACGGAAATTTATCAAAGTTTGCTGGCAGATCGATTTAAGTATCCGGTTTGCATTGATGAGGAAGACTCATTAAATAAACTGAATAGCTTTCCTTCTGATATGGCTTTTCAGACATTCCTATTAGATAAAGATAATAAAGTAAAGGCAATAGGTAATCCTGTTCATAATCCTAAGATAAAGGAACTGTATATGAAGATTCTTATGGGAGAAGAAACTACAGGGACAAATGAAGGCATTAATTTAATGACAGAAGTCAGTATTGACAATACATCTTTATCCTTAGGTAATTTTGATTGGAGAAAAGTGCAAAAAGTAGTTTTTACATTAAAAAATACAGGAAATAAGCCATTGGTTATCGATGCAGTTTCAACGTCTTGTGGTTGTATTGAAGTGGAGTATGATAAGGAGCCTGTTCGTCCGGGAGCTTCAATTACTCTTTATGTGGCTTATAAAGCGGAACATCCTGAACATTTTAATAAAACGATAACTGTGTACTGCAATACCAAAGCTTCTCCATTACTTCTGAAAATAATGGGAAATGCAGAATGAATATGGCAGAAGTAGCCATTTATGCAGATAGTAGTTGTAACCGGAAGCTGGATTGCCAGGCAGAGACGTGCGCTCCACCTGTGTATAACTTAAAGGAATATTCGATAGATAAAGCTTTTGACGGGCAAAATCTGACACGTTATGAGTCAGGAAAAAAGGATGTTCCTTGCATGCTTGACCTGAAAATGCCAACAAAAGTTGGTGGAATTATCTATGTGTCGCGTAATGATGATAACTATGTTAGTCCGGGCGACTATTATGAACTCTTTTATCAGAATGGGACGAAAGGTTGGAATTCATTAGGGGCGAAAGTTGCCGAGTTTGATTATTTGGAATATGATCATGTACCTGCCGGTGCTTTACTTTGGTTGCACAATCGGACAAAGGGAGTAGAAGAACAAGTCTTTTGCTGGAAAGAAGGGAAACAGGTTTTTAATTATAGACTAAAATAAATAGAAAACATAAAGACATTACAGATGGAAAGGAAATATTACAAGCTTTCATGCTTCATAGATAAAGTGTTCAGGTTGGTCATGATTGCCTGTATACTCTTTGTACTCTATTTGTTGCTGGGAGTCACGACCTTTGCAACTTTTAAAGTTCCTACGGATTCTATGGAACCTGCTTTGCTGCCGGAAGATTGTGTTTTGGTTAACAAATGGGTGATGGGAGGGCGTATTTTCGACGTATGGGATGCTTTGGAGGGGAAAGAGGTGGAGATAGCCCGTCTACCGGGTTTTGGAAAAGTGGAACGGAATGATGTATTAGTTTTTAATCTTCCATATCCGGAGCGTTGGGATAGCATAAGTTTAGATGTAATGAAATACTACGTAAAGCGCTGTGTTGCTTTGCCGGGTGATACATTTGAAATAAGAGATGCACGCTATTATGTACGTGGTTATGATGGGGTGCTGGGGAATATCCGGCAGCAAGATTGCCTGCGTTTACAACTAAATGGGATAACTGATGACCACTCTGCCCGTGAGCGGGGAATATGCTTTAATACTTACCCGTTTAATAATATTGTAAATTGGAATATAGTAGAATTTGGACCGCTTTTTATTCCCGCTAAAGGTGCGGAAGTATTGATGACTCCGCTGAATAAGGTTCTTTACCGGAATGCGATAGAGTGGGAACAAAAGAAGCGTCTTACTCTGAAAGGTGATACTGTATTATTAGGCGATAGTGTGATACGGAAGTACTCTTTCCAGCAAGATTATTATTTTGTTGCAGGAGACTTGGCTATAAATTCTCAGGATTCCCGTTATTGGGGGCTATTGCCAGAAGAATATATTGTAGGAAAGGCTGTCAGAATATGGAAATCAGTAGATAAGGGGACGGATAGAGTGCGCTGGAATAGGATATTCAAAAGGATAGAATGATGATAGGACGGGTATATAAGATAAGAGAGGCTATAGTTGGTCTGCTACAGTTTGTAGCTGTTTGCTCCTTGCTGAGTATGGTATGTGCGACAACTCCTGAATTGCCTGCGGGAGAAACCATCGGCCAATGGGTGTGGCTTGGGAAAGCCGGAATGCTTTCGGCGGGATGTATAATCGTTTCTTGTCTGCTACAGCTCTTAGGAAAAACTTCCTGGACAGATGTTTTGTGTTTCCGGAATTTCTTTGTTCATGTGGCTTGGAGCCTGGTATTGTTAGGGACAATTGAAGCCGTTTGGGGCTTGCGGCAATTATATGGATTTTCTTTTTCCGGTCATTCACGGTATGCACTTACAGGCTCTTTCTTCAACCCCGGTCCGTATGGGGGATATTTAGCGATGATATTACCTGTTTGCCTGCATTTGTATTTATGTGCCTGTGAGTGGAAAAGCACAGATGTTCTTCATAAAATAGAAAAAGTGACGGCAGGGCTTGCCGGTATTCTGATCTTATGTGTACTACCGGCCACAATGAGCCGTTCTGCCTGGATTGCTGCTGCGATAAGCTGTGCCTGGGTGGCATATATGCATCGTGACAGACGTAAGTGGGGCGTATTGTGGCGGAGATATAGGAAACGTTACCTTACATGGGGAGTGGTCGGGCTTTTTGTTCTGATATTAGGAGGTGCTGGTATTTTCTTTTTGAAGCCTGACTCTGCTATGGGACGTTTGTTTATGTGGAAAATTACTTGTAAAGCTATCGTAGAACATCCTTGGGGATGTTATGACGGATTTGCTTATGCCTATGGTGAAGCACAGGAAAAATACTTTGGTAGCGGAGACTATACAGCTTGGGAAGAACGTGTGGCCGGAAGTCCGGAATATGCTTTCAATGAATATCTGGAACTGGCGTTAACAGCCGGAGTTATGATTTGTGTCATGTTCCTCTTGACTATTGGGATAGTTCTGTGGTTAGGGACAAAATGGGGGCGTTATGAAATTTGCGGAGCACTCATATCCTTGCTTGTTTTCTCTTTTTCTTCTTATCCCATGTCTTTTCCGGTTTTCGTGGTAACCGGTATATGTCTGCTGTTTGCTTGTGGAGCCGGTGATGTGGGCGGAAAAATTCTTATTTGCAGCGCTTGTGCACTGATATGGGTAGTGGGGCTTAACGGTAAATGGCAACGGGAGGAAGATGCATGCCGGGATTGGGTGTATGCGAGGATGATTTATCATCAGGGAAATTATACTGCTGCCAATGAGGCTTACCGTAAGCTCTACCCGCAGTTGGAAGAAAGGGGGGGATTCTTGTTTGAATATGGGCATAGTTTGCATAAGTCCGGTCGTTATGATCAATCTAATTTGCTTCTGGAACAGGCTGTCTTATATAGTGCTGATCCAATGGTATTGAATATTATAGGTAAGAATTATCAGGAAATGCAATACTATGAAAAGGCTGAAACTTATTACCTGGCATCGGTCCGCCGGTTGCCGGGGCGGATTTATCCCTACTACCTGCTGGCAAAACTCTATGCGGAACCGGGCTATCGGAATAGGGAGAAGTTTGAGAAGATGCAACGGATTGTATTGACTAAAGAGCCGAAAGTGCATTCCACCGCTATCAAGGAAATGAGGGGCGAAGTGGAAAAGATAGGGAACGACTGGTGTAATACGAAGATTGAATAGGTTAATATGATATAACATGGTGGATATGGATACGTATAAGGATAGTTGGAATGCTTGTCTGCTGTACCGCAATAAACAGTTGACAAAACAATTGAAGGATTATCAGAAGGCTTCGGCATTAGCCGGATGTTCTTCTTCTTTGATAGTGGCAATGGGGCAGTTGCTGTGTCTGCATCAAAAACCTGCTTATGGTATAGTCAAGGATGAGGCTGAATGGAGGGATCTGTTTATCGTCATAGACTTGTTTTATGGTGGGTGCTTGTCAGAAGAATTGGTACCATTTAGTTTAAGTGTCCAAGAGTTGAGATTGTGTTATCTGGTACGTGCTCACTTGGATAATAGGACAATCGCGCTTCTGTTTAATATAGTTCCCCGGTCTGTATTGAAAGCAAAACAGCGCATTAAAAATAAGTTGGCATTATCAGCTACGGATAGTTTGGATAAGTATATACAACAATGCTGATTGTCACTAATATAGATATCAATTCCGCCAACGCCTACTTGTAGTGAAATCATAGAAAGACTTCTTATTACAGTTAAATACGAATAAATTTGCTCTAACCTTCAATTTATTCTATATTTGCAACTTAAGTGACAAGTTCTTCAAATTGTCCGAATATGATAAACTACTTGATAAAAATTATAACGACCCTCTGGTTCATATCCTTTTGTCTGCAAGTTAGTGTTGCTCAGGAGATTGATATTAATCAGACCAGAAAACACCTGCTGCAAACACTACAAGACAATTCCGTCGACAAACAGCAGAGGATGGAGCTGTATATTGACTTGTACGACTTGTCCGACGATGTGACAAGCAAACGTACCTATATTAACGAATCGCTGCAACTGGCTATTCAGTTGAAAAATCAGATATATATTTTTGAGACACTGGATATTCTTTGTCGCAGTTATAAAGATGAACCGGACTCTTTGCACTACTATCAGCAGATAGGAGAAGAGTGTCTGGAAGGGGCTTATAAGAACTTTTATATGGCATGGCTCAAAGCTTTTCCTTCTGTTTGCAAGATGGATGAGGCGGAGAAACCTGATGAAGCCAATGAAGAAATTTCACGGTATAAACGCCACAAGGTAAATCTCTCCGATAAATCGCAGGAAGTGCAATGGGAGATGATTCTTTGTTCGGCAATGGAGTGCATCAATTACTTTTCACCGTCTGTTACGAATTTGGGAGACCGCATCATCCATTTGAAGAATATTCAACAGTTGGTCAGAGATTTACCTTTTGAGGTAAGTTATAAGTTCAATTGGTATTATCTGACTCGTATCGAGTTCATTTATCGTGCTGAAGGAAAAGCTGAAGAAGCAGCGAAGGCTGTTGAGGCTTTGGAACAAATGGAGCAACTATACGATAGCCAGTTTGAACTGCCTTTCTACAAGAGGCGTGCTTATATCCGTAACCGTAGCCGTGAAGCCTTACGTATGGGTGTTTATAGCGAAATGCTTTATTTCGTAGATGCTATAGGCAGGAAAAGAGCTGATGAAATTTATTCCCGGATGAAAGCGTACTATCAGGATAAGACTTCAGAGACAGATGAAAGATCGTTCTTGGCTGCCGCTTTCCGCTATTATCTTTATACAGCACAATACGATCTTGCCATGCGGACGGTGGATGACTTGCTGGAACGGACAGATTCCACCGACACAAATGAGCGGACTGAGTTGCTGGCGAAGAAGATTAACCTGGTTACCCAATGGAAACAGCATTACAAAGAAGGATTTGACGCCTTTTGGGAATATACCAGCTTGATGGAAGATAATCATGTGGAGGAGACGAATGAACAGTTGGCTGAGATGAGGTCATTGTTTGAAGTGGACAAACTAAAGATAGAACAGGCCGAACTTCAGGCACGTTATCATCGTATCGCTCTTGCTGTGCTCATAGTCCTGCTTCTGGTTTTCTTTATCTGGGGACTTTATCAGTACTTGTTGACGAAACGGCTGAAAGCAACGAAGCGGGCACTGATTCTGTCGAATGAGAAAGTTGCTAAGGAAAGCGAACGAGCCAAAGCAAGCGACCGTATGAAGACGGAATTCCTACAGTCAATGTGTCATGAGATACGTACTCCACTCAATGCTATTGTCGGTTTTTCTGAGATTGTTGCTTTTACGGAAGATCCCGAAGAAAAAGAAGAATACATAGGCATCATCCGTAAGAATAGCAATTTGTTGTTGCAGTTGATCGATGATATCCTTGATTTGTCACGTATTGAATCGGGGAAGTCGGAGATGCAGCTTCAACCGGCGGAGATCTGTACGTTGATTGATGAGGTCGGGAAAGTACATCGATTGAAGATGAAAGAGAATGTTGAGTTTAAAGTAGTACGTCCGGAAGAGGAAATAGTTACGGTGACGGACCGTAATCGGGTTACTCAAGTATTGTTCAATTTTCTTTCCAATGCTATCAAGAATACGAAACAGGGCACTATAACATTGGGGATGTGTAAAGAGGGAGATTGGGTAAAGTTGTTCGTCCGTGATACCGGTTGCGGTATATCTAAGGAGAAGCTCCCCCTGATATTTACCCGTTTTGAGAAATTGAATGCTTTTGTACAGGGTACAGGATTAGGATTACCTATCTGCCAAAGTATTGTAGAACGTCTTGGCGGACGGATCGAAGTAGAATCTGAATTGGGTAAAGGGAGCGTGTTCGCTTTATATCTGCCTTATCGACAAATCCATTCGTCAGCAGATGAGGGGACTGCGTATAAGACAGGGCAAAAGCGGATTCTTGTGGTTGAAGATATCGAGGTCAACTTTATGCAGATAAATGCTTTTCTAAAAAAAGAATATACTATTTTGTGGGTAACGAACGGGGAAGATGCTGTGAAAAGTTTCTTACGGGATACTCCCGATTTAATCTTGATGGACATTCGTATGCCGGTGATGAATGGTATTGAAGCTACTGCAAAAATTCGCACCATG
>ENA-OWPM01002513-OWPM01002513.1-human-gut-metagenome-genome-assembly--contig:-NODE-2513-length-10953-cov-4.082676_pt1 | contig 10953 bp, 8 predicted proteins | sample MGYA00248267_ERZ651852 | MGnify/ENA primary metagenome ERZ651852 (study PRJEB26924, sample SAMEA4378228) | human gut metagenome | biome: human gut; feature: human-associated habitat; material: faeces...
ACTGTGTGGACGAACATGATTATAATCAACGTATGCAAATTCTTCTACCTTTTGAAACTATTCGAATGATACGATGTCTTGGAGTTCTTGCTATGGGTGCTCTGATACTAGTACAACATTTTTTTGGGGATCACTCATTTGATGGAGAAACCTTTTTACCCAAGGAATCTTTTTATAATGGTGAGGCTGCGTATTTGTTAAATCAGTCATCTGCTACATGGGGACAGAATTTATCTTCGGAAAATTCGCTCCCAAATCCCTGTGCATCTGACAAGTATAAGGTTTATAAGGGGTGTACCGGATATACCAATGATGCAAGCGAGGCACATCACAATGTCAAGAATGGCTTCTGTACCAATGCCGGATGTGATTATTATGAAAAACCACATTACAATGAAACAGATAGAGTCTACGAGATCAGTAATGCCGGACAACTATATGCCTACGCAGATAATGCACAGACAGTTTATACAAAGGGTGCAAGGCTTACAGCAGATATCGTAGTAAATGAAGGAACATTGATTCAGGAGGATAGTACTCCTGTTGCGAAGACGGATGACATTAGGATGTGGGACGAGGTGTTCAGAACATCTGGATATCCATACAATAACCAAAAGCTTGTATTTGATGGTAACAATCATTCTATCAGCGGACTGTATGCGAACGGAAGCGGACCGCAGGGTTTTGCGTTATATAATTATGGAACGATAAAGAATCTGCAGATTAAGAATTCGGTATTCATATCAACGGATGGCAACGCAGGAGGCATTGTTGCAGGTTTTCCTATTGGACCGGCTGACTATAAGGAGTGTTTGTTGGCGTTTTTACAGTTTGTTTTGGAATTTTGTCGACCGCGAGTGTCAAAAAAGGAGAGGTGTTTTTGTTGCGCAGCAAGGTGCTTTTTGCAAACAGCCTTTGCTATTTCAACACCTGCGTCTTTCCTATGTATTTTCCCATCGTTTCACTTTGTCGTTAAGGAACGGCAGGGCGCCGTACCTATGGCAGAGCGTTATTTTGCATTTCTTCGAATTCTTTTTCCGGAAGATACATCGGGGTCACCTCCTGTATGGATTTATTTGTTCGCGAGAAACAAAAAACGGCCGCACTATGCTTTGTGGCATAGTACGACCGCTTGCGGACGCAGACAGAAAAACCGTCTTGTTATGACGGCTGTGTGCCTTATGTTTTGAAAGTGTACACGGTTGTTAGGGACATCTCCTTGTTTTCAAAACTACCTCGCTGTATGGGGGATTCTTTGATTTTATTCTATCCGATGCAAGAGCAACTGTGAAGAGCGCATAAGTTTGATATACACAGTATACATTGCATTCGGTAAAAAATTTGTCGGGTTAGGTAGAATGGAGCAAATTTTGTCTGTTTCAGGCGCCGAATGCTTACACATGGCGGGATTAGACCAAAAAAAGCACAGCGAATGAATATCCGCTGTGCTTAAAAAGGATAGTTTATTTCTGCCGAGAACCTTGTTTAGATGACAAGGATTCTCCTTATCGGGATTGCTTGTTGTGATTTCATATTTGACTGTTATTACGGCATTGTCAGCCGGCAATTACACCTTCTCGAATTTCTTAATCGGCACAGCGATTTGAGTAATATAATCGGCACTGTTATCGCCTCGGTTGGGTGGTCCCTCTAAATAAACGGAGCGCAGTCTCCCGGCGGCTTCGATACTGTTTTCACTTATGTGCTTCATCAGCGCTTTCATAGCCTCGCCGGTTCCCTCATACGGCCCGCGGTAATAAATACACAAGCCGGGGGTTTCCGCAAACTCCATGCGCTCGACCCCGTCAAAGCTCTCGTCCACCGGAATACAGCACATCAAATCAAGAATACCCAGGTCATCCGTCATGCGCACGGTGAACATACGTGCCACCATGGACATTTTTCCGGTTCTGGCGGCGGCAATGTAGGTGTCCCGCAGTTTAATAGCTGCCTCGGCAACATCTTTACACCGATATTCCCGACAAAAGCACACCTGACGCGGCAGAACGGTTTTATGCACTGTGAAATCGCCTTGCTTTGCCGAACGCACCTGAAGCATCTGAATATTTCTGTCCAGCATTTTCCGCAGCTCATAAAGCTTATCTAAAAGCTTATCCATATTTTCGGTGTCGTAGTAATATTCCGCTACCTCCTTTAAGGAAAGACCGAGCGCCTGTAGCGAACGGATAGAGCGGATCTGCGTCATGTTGTCTGCCGAATAATAGCGAAATCCGTTGGTTTCGTCCTTTACTGCCGGTGTCAGAAGTCCCATATTTTCGTATACAAGCAGTGCCTTGCGGGTGACTCCGAGTATTTTTGTAACTTCTCCGATTTGAAATAGGCTGTTATCGTGTTTTTTCATCATTATTTCACCAAATTTCTGTAAAAGTTATTGACTCGTCCCCTAAGGTACGATTTACAATATAATATATCGTAAAAGAAAGAATAATGCAAGTTCAATGCAAAAAGGAGAATACCGCTATGAAGAAAAGATTATTAAGTGTATTTCTATGCTTGTGCATGGTGTTTAGTTTAGTTCCGGCCACGGTGTGGGCGGAAACAACAAACGGGCACACCCACTACCTTTGCGGGGGCAGCACCTGTAACGGCAGCGGTCACGAAAACGAAACCTACAAGACCACATTTGAAAAGGAGATTAAGCAGGAGGGCAACACGCTGAAAATAGGCGGTGAATCCTGGGCACCGACAAAAGGCAGTAACGATACATTCTACATACTTCCTACTGGCACTTACTACCTCGGCAGTGACATTAGCCTGGAGTATACCATTAAGATTGAGAACAATGTCACCCTCTGTCTCAACGGGCACAAAATCACGGCCGCAGACGGAATGGATGCCATCTATATGACCGGCGGCAGCTTCACCCTCACCGACTGCAAGGGCGTCGGCACGATCACCCATGCAAGCAGCAAGACCGGCAGAGGCGTGTATGTGAGTTCCGGCACCTTCAATATGTACGGCGGCTCTATTACCGGCAACAAAGCCCAAGACGCCCAAGGCAGAGGCGGCGGCGTGTATGTGACCGGCAAAGGTAGCTTCACCATGTCCGCGTCCGCCGACGGCCAAAACATCCCCTCCATCACCGGCAATAATGCCACCGAAAACGGCGGCGGCGTGTATGTAATCGGCAGCAGCAGCACCTTCAAGATGACCGGCGGCACCATCGGCGGCACGGATGCGAATGATGCCAACACCGCCACCAACGGCGGCGGCGTGTGTGTTAGCAAAAACGGCAGCTTCGAGATGTCTGGCAGTTCCTGCATCACCAACAACAAAGCCGACTCCTACGGTGGCGGCGTGAATATAAACTACGCCAGCGCCACTTTCACCATGAAGGGTGGCAGCATCACCGGCAACAATGCATACAAATCTGATTACATATCAACCTTCGGCGGCGGCGTGTGTGTGGGCAGCGGTATCTTCACCGTCAGCGGCGAGGTGACCGTCACCGACAATACCAAGGGCGGCACAAAGGGCGCAGACGGCAAGTTCACCGGCGACACGAAGAACAATGTCTATCTTCCCACCGGCAAGACCATCACCATTGGCACCGACAAATTGTCCGAGGGTGCGCAGCTCGGCGTGACTGTGAGCGGAGACTATGGCGATTACCCGTTCACCTCCGGCTGGAATGACAATATGAGTGACAAAACCCCATCCGACTACTTCATCTCCGATACCGACGGATATGTGGCCAAGTTGAACGGCAGTGAACTGAAAATGGTTACCCATGTGCATAACTGGACTTACACCGCAAGCGGTGATACCATTACCGCAACCTGCAAAAATTGTTCGAATAATAACGGTAACGATTTCAGCGGCGGCAGCGTGACCATTCAGAAACCCGAAAAAACAAAATTTAACGACGGAAAAGATGAAAATGCGAAAGTAGAAAGTGTAGGCTGGTTCGGCAAAGCCCCATCCGTCGCGTATGCGGTCAAGGACGGCAATGCACTGTCGGCTGCCCCTGTGAATGCGGGCACATACACGGCCGGCATTACCCTTGGCAATGTCACTGTCAGTGTGACCTATATCATTGATAAGGCTACGCAGACGGCTCCTACCGGCCTGACAACCAAAGGGGATATTAAGAACAGCGGCACCGGCGAGATTAAGAACACCGCCGAGGACATGGAGTATAACATTTCTGCCAATGCCACCACCGGCTGGATCACTTGCGACAACGGTAGCACCAGGGTCGCCCCCGGTACCTACTATGTGCGCTACAAGGAAACCGACAACTACTTAGCAAGCGCCGTTTCTGCCGCGCTGACAGTCAAGGCGCACACACATTCCGGCGGCAATGCGACTTGCCAAAAAAAAGCGGTTTGTGATGGATGCGGGCAGGAATACGGTGAGCTTGGCAACCATAAGTTTACCGAAACGGTTAGCAAAATGTATCTTAAATCGGCTGCGACCTGCCAAAGCCCCGCAGTATATTACAAAAGCTGCCTTGTTTGTGATGAAAAATCCTCCGAGACATTTGAATACGGTGAGAAGGATTTTTCAAATCATATCGGCAATACATATTTAGTAGGACAAAAGGAAGCCACCTGCTACGCAGAAGGCTATACCGGCGATACTTATTGCTCTACCTGCAATCATGAGATAGAAAGAGGAACATCTATTGCGAAAAACGCTCATAACCCTGCGTCGGTTTGGACAACGGATGAAACCGATCACTGGAAAGAGTGTCAGACAGTCGGCTGCGGCAATATCATTGATAAAGCACATCATTCCGGAGGAGAGGCCACCTGTGTGAACAAGGCTATCTGCGAGGTATGCAAGATTGAGTACGGTGATGTAGACGCAACCAACCACAAGAACACCGAAATTCGCGGCGCAACCGATCCCACCTGCTGTGAAGCCGGCTATACCGGCGACAAATGGTGCACCGACTGTAACACTAAAATCGAATCAGGCAGTGAAATTTCCTCAACCGGCAATCATACCGATGTTGACGGCAAGTGGGAATCCGACGGCACAAATCATTGGCATACCTGTTATTTCGGCACAAAGTTTGATATTACGGCGCACAACGGCGGTGAGGCAACCTGCAAATCCCCGGCCGAATGCTCTGAATGCGGACATTCTTACGGACCGCTTGACGCAAACAATCATAAGGGCACAACATATCTAAAGAACCAAAAGGAAGCCACCTGCTTTGAGGAGGGCTATACCGGCGATACTTATTGCAGCGATTGTAATGAGAAAATCGCAGACGGACAGTCCATTGCGAAGAATGCTCATAATCCCGCATCTGTCTGGACTACCAATGAACACGATCATTGGAAGGAGTGTCAGACTGTCGGCTGCGGAAATGTTATAGACAAAGCGGCACACAGCGGTGGTGAGGCTACTTGTGTAAGTAAGGCAGTTTGTGAGGTTTGCAAGGCGCAGTACGGTGATGTAGACGCAACCAACCACAAGCACACCGAAATTCGGGATGCAAAGCCCGCTACCGAGCAGGAAAAGGGCTACACCGGTGACACATGGTGCATCGATTGTAATAAGAAAATTACAACCGGTTCGGAAATTGCCATGCTTGAGCATAAACTTACATTAGTAGAGGCAAAGGATGCTACCGTAACGGAGCAAGGCAATATAAAGTATTATTATTGCGAAAACTGCGGTAAATATTTTGCGGATGTAGCCGGCACAAAAGAGATTTCTCTTAGCGAAACCGTTATTCAAAAACTTCCTCCTGAGATTATAGAAGGCAATAATGCTACCGTAAACAACGGAGAGAAGAAATCCTTGACATTCCGTTCCAATGCGGCATTTGCCGATTTCATTCGTGTAGAGCTTGACGGCAAAACTCTTGATGAAAAGGATTATACAAAGGCAGAAGGCAGCATTATAGTTACCTTGAATAACAATTTTGTTTCTACACTTTCCGTCGGTGAGCATATGCTCGGAATCGTTTCGGAAAGCGGAACGGCAACTGCAAAGTTCACGGTGAAAGCGTCCGAGATTCCGAACGAATCTCCCAAAACAGGAGATGACAACATGGTTGCCGTCTGGAGCTTTGCGGCGGTGCTCTCACTTGCTGTTCTCGGTTTCACTACCGTAGTATCAAAGAAAAAGCGAGCAAAATAAAAAGAATTGCGGCGGCAACGTAACTATACGCTGCCGCTGCAATTTTATATGGAGAGGGTTTTTATGGCAAAAGAATATTTATATAAAGCCTACGGCAGCAAGCTTGCTGCGCTGAATAAGCGGCGTAAAAAAAAGCGTAATACCATGAAGAAAGCAATGCTTTCGGCGGCGATAATAATCATTGTTGCGGCAGCTGTAATTTTAATTATTGCCCAATTCGGTAAAAAATCAAATGAATTGGTCGGCACATGGAGATATGATGAGCATACGCAATATGTTTTTGAAAAGGACGGTACAGGCAAATTACTTGCCGATGATGTGACATATTCTTATGCCTACACCGTCAAGGGTAAAAAGCTCATCCTCGATTTTACAGAGGATATTGTCCGCGATTGCGATTATACCTTTTCGGTAAACGGAACCGCCTTAACACTTATCGGCGGTACAGGAACCGATGGCGGTAGCTACAAACTTAACAAAGAGTAAATGAGCAAATAACCAAAGGAGCCTTCAAACGGAACAAACGGTCAAAAAAACAGCACAAGCGGTAAAAAAATAATTTGATTTAACTCTTTCACAGCAGAAAGAAAAAAGGCAGCGGCGGTGAATGTGATTTCGCCGTTGCCTTTTGACAACAAGCACTGTTCTTTTGAAGGTTATGTAAAAGGAGCAAAGTATGCAGGGGGAATCGCCGCAGTCGGCCATAAAATAAGCAATTGTTATGTAGATGCTTATGTAGAGGGTGGATCTGTAAATCCAATCGCACCATCAATCGAACACTACACCGCAACAATACTCAACACCGCCTATAATACAGATAAATACAAAGCGGGATGTACCACCGAGGGCGTAAGGGGCTTTACCACCGGTCAGTTTGCATCCGGTGAAGTGGCATATGCGCTGAATAATGGTAATAATATATGGAAGCAGACCTTAGACGGAGAGGCAAAGGACAGCACACCGACACTGAACACATCCAAATCAGTTAAAGTTAAATGCAGTTGCAGCTTCACCTTTAAGACCTCTTGGAGATTTGCGTAATCTTTTGTTACAGAAGTGGCCGGCACCGGAATTTTGTGCAGAGACAAAGATGAATCTTTCAGGATTAAAAGACGGCGATACAGCTGGTTATATTTCACTCGGAATGAAATATATTGCAATTTCAGTTACAAAGAATAATGAAAAATATGAGATGAAATTTGTGCGTGGTTTACAGGATTTTGACTGCGATGTGGCATATACAGACGAAAAAGTTGAAAAGATAACAGCATAAAAACAGAAGCAGGATATGTTACTGTTGACTATGTAGAATACAAATAATTTATAGAAGAGAGTTCCAGAACCCTGAAATGATTTTAAAATTGATAGGGTTTTGGAGCTTTTTTTCTGTATTATTTGCATTTTTGATTTTTATTTACGTAGACAAAGATAACTGACGGTGTTAATCTTCAAGTAAAGATTATTTTAATAACGGAGGAAAAAAATGGCTAAAAGTTGTTGTAACAAAGCATGTATTGTTCAGGGGGGAAAATATCGTTTTTCGGTGCTTACGCCGTTTATGATGAGAATGGAATATTCAGAGACTGGTGTGTTTGAAGATTTACAGACGCAGACTGTGCTTAACAGGGAATTTCCGGTACCGGAATATTCAGTGACACAAAGTGACGACCGCCTTGAGATAGAGACAGAAGCATTTCATATGATATACGATAAAAAGAAATTTAGTGAAGAAGGACTTTTTATAGATGTAAAATATGATTTTACCAATTACGGTGGAAGGTGGTATTTTGGTGCAAAGACGTATAGTTTTCCGCCTCGGGAGCATAATCTCAAAGGCACAATGAGAACTCTTGACAGGGCTGACGGGGAAGTTGAACTTGAATACGGGCTTATGGATAAGAGTGGAAGGACGTTTTTTGATGACAGCAAATCGTTTGTGTTTGATGAAGAAAATATGCCATCAAAAAGGAAACATGAAGAGATTGATGTTTATTATCTTGCATATGGGCGTGATTATTTTGCGTGTCTGCGTGATTTTTATAAATTATCAGGGGCTGTTCCGCTTCTTCCAAGATACGCTCTTGGAAACTGGTGGAGCAGGTATTGGAAATACAGTGAAGAAAGTTACATTGAGCTGCTGACGGAATTTGAAAAAAGAAATATACCATTTTCCGTTGCTGTTATGGATATGGACTGGCATATAGTCGATGTGCCGATGGAATCTGGTGGCGGATGGACAGGATATACATGGAATAATGATTTATTTCCGAATCCGGAAAGATTTTTGTCATGGCTGCATGAACATAATTATCATGTAACACTGAATGTCCATCCGGCATCAGGTATACGGAATTTTGAAAAAATGTATAAAGATATGGCAGAGTATCTAGGAATTAATCCTGACAGTAAAAAAACTATAGAGTTTGATATGACTAACAAAGAGTTTGTTGAGGCGTATTTTAAGTTTGTACATCATCCACATGAAAATGCTGGAGTTGATTTCTGGTGGATAGACTGGCAACAGGGCAACAACGGAGGAGCAAGCGGAATTGACCCATTATGGATGCTTAATTATTTTCATTTTAAAGATATGGAAAAAAGAGGCAGAAGAGGACTTATTCTTTCGAGGTATGGCGGACTTGGAAGCCATAGGTATCCGATAGGATTTTCTGGAGATACGATAGTTACATGGAAATCGCTTGAATTTCAGCCTTATTTTACAGCAACGGCATCAAATGTGGGATATACGTGGTGGAGTCATGATATAGGCGGTCATATGAACGGATATAAAGACAACGAGCTTGCATTAAGATGGTATCAGTTTGGTGTGTTTTCACCGATAAACAGGCTTCACAGCAGCTCTAATCCGTTCTGTGGAAAAGAACCATGGAATTATCCTGAGCCATACTGCAGTGATATGGAAAAGATTTTAAGATTCAGGCATGCACTTATTCCATATATGTACACACTTAATTACAGATGTCATTGCGAGCATATTCCTGTAATAATACCAATGTATTATTATTATCCATTTGAGGAGAAAGCATATAGTTATAAAAATCAATATTTTCTTGGTAGTGAAATGCTTGTGTGTCCTGTTACAACAAAGATTGATGAAGATTCACAAAAAAGCGGTGAGGAATGTTTTATACCAGCCGGAATATGGACAGATATATTTACCGGTGATGTATACAATGGCGGTAAAAATGGAAAAAGTCAGATTTTATGTAGAAATCTTCAAAGTATTCCTGTGCTTGGACGTGCAGGTGCAATAATACCGCTTGCTTCGGAATGTGGCAGTAATGATATTATTAATCCGAAAAAAGTTGATGTGGTTATATGTCCAGGTGCATCAAATACATTTGTTATGTACGAAGATTCTGGAGATGGATTTGACTACGAAAAAGGCGAATATGCTTTGACAGAGTTTGTGCTCGACTGGAATGAAGATAAGGCAAAAATAAGCATAGATGTAAGCGGTGACTTATCGGTAATTCCACGAAACAGAAAGTACCGTTTTATATTAAGAGGATTTGCACGTGGTATAAGATTTGAAAATGCAGATAATGCCAAATACGATATAAAAACAAATACATGGACAGTTACATGTAACTGTGATGGTGCGTCAGAGCTTGAAATATTTGCTGATAATGAAGAAAACAATCTTGTATACAACGGTGAAAATGTTAATGATAAAATATATGATTTTCTTCTGCAGGCACAGATGGATAATAATGACAAGAGAAGTATTTACAGATTATTTACATCCGGTGAGAACAAAAATATTATTATATCAAACATTATGTCTATGAAACTTAATGATAAAGTTACAGCTGCAATTATAGAATATCTTTTGAGATAATGTATAATAATGCAAAAATAAAGTAAAATCTGAGTAAAATTTTATTTTTCTGTTGACATTAAAAAATGATATATTATAGTAAAAAAAGATTTGGATAAGAGTTATCCAACATGCAGACCACATGGTTATATTACATGTTAAGCCTTGCGGACGGGCGGGTCGGTTGCCGAGTGTGACAAGGGCACACATTATTGATTGGGTTAGAAGCCCAAGTTTTATAAGTTGATTTTTAAAATTATCATGCGAAGGTGCATATCATCTTGTGAAACGGTCAATAAGAGCGGTAACAGTGACTTACTTGGATAAACTCTGAAAGGTCAGAATCTCAGTGCTTTGTATATATGAAGTAATATGTATACGTACATGTACAGGGATTAATAAAAGAATGATTGAATATACCACAGGCGTGATTAATTTAAAATTAATCACGCCTTTTTGTGCCTTACGGCACACATTTTACGTTGGCAGCAAGCCAAAGTCCGTATTTTACGAAAATTTAGAATTTGTATTATACGGAAATCTGGCAACCGTTGCGATAATATAATGGCAGGGAGAGAGGAAATGGATTTAAAAAGACAGGCATCAGCTCCATTGTATGAGGCTATCGAAAGATTCAGGAAAAAAGAATAGTGCCGTTTGATGTTCCGGGACATAAACGTGGCAGAGGCAATCCCGAACTTGTCGATTTACTTGGTGAACGATGTGTGGGAATTGATGTAAATTCAATGAAACCGCTTGATAACCTTTGTCATCCGGTTTCGGTAATAAAAGAGGCAGAAGAGCTGACGGCAGATGCGTTTGGTGCAGAGCATGCTTTTTTCATGGTTGGTGGAACAACGCAGGCAGTACAGAATATGGTACTTTCAGTCTGTAAGGCAGGCGATGAGATTATTGTTCCAAGAAATGTTCATAAAAGTGGTTCTATGTCAAGATTTAGTACAAGTTAAAATGAGAAATTTTTCCCCATTTTA
>ENA-OWPM01002515-OWPM01002515.1-human-gut-metagenome-genome-assembly--contig:-NODE-2515-length-10946-cov-3.684051_pt1 | contig 10946 bp, 7 predicted proteins | sample MGYA00248267_ERZ651852 | MGnify/ENA primary metagenome ERZ651852 (study PRJEB26924, sample SAMEA4378228) | human gut metagenome | biome: human gut; feature: human-associated habitat; material: faeces...
AACGGCCATAAAGGATAAAAGGGCGTGAACAATACATATCCGAAACTGTTTCTAACTACAGACAATAACACTAATTTTGTAGTAATAAAAAAACTTGTAGTACTAACAGAAAGGAAAAGATTATGGAAAAATTTGAAGAACTTATACAGTCAGAAAAACCCGTTTTAGTAGATTTCTTTGCTACTTGGTGTGGTCCATGTAAGGCTATGCACCCTGTATTGGAAGAGTTGAAAGGTCAAATTGGTGAAGCTGCCCGCATCGTAAAAATCGATGTTGACCAGCACGAAGAACTGGCTGCCAAGTATCGCATACAGGCAGTACCTACTTTTATTATATTCAAGAAAGGGGAAGCTGTTTGGCGCCATTCCGGAGTAATCAAAGGCAGCGAACTGAAAACTGTCATCGAACAAAATTCATAAGAAATAAAAAACATGAAGAAAATCTTAACAGTTGCCATTCTGCTATTTGCAAGTGTACTGACGTATGCCTGCACAGACAAGGCTCAGGCACAGCAAAAAGAACCGAAAAAAAAGGAAGCTAAGAGCGGGGAGGTCATCGTAATGAACAAGGATATGTTCATTAAGGATGTATTCGACTATGGGAAATCCCAGGATTGGAAATATAAAGGTGATAAACCTGCCATCATTGACTTGTATGCCGACTGGTGTGGTCCCTGCCGTATGACAGCACCGATCATGAAGGAACTGGCAAAAGAATACGCCGGCAAGATCGTGATTTACAAGGTAAATGTGGATAAGGAACGCGAACTTGCCGCATTATTCAATGCAAGCAGTATTCCTCTCTTTGTCTTCATTCCGATGGAAGGAGAACCGCAGCTTTTCCGCGGTGCAGCAGATAAAGCTACCTATCAAAAAGCCATTGAAGATTTTTTATTGAAAAAGAAATAGTAAAAGTCACAGGAGTCATGTATGAATGATGAGGGGCATATCTTTCCACTCATTATTGTACATCTCCGTGACAGTGTGATAACCGGACGCTTGCAGGACCGCCAAGGCTTGCAGGCGTCCGTTGTTTATACGCTCCGGATAATGGGAATCACTGTTCACCTGCACGCGGATTCCCTTCTCCAGCAATACAGGGAAGTAGCGTTCGTTGGGATAGAAAGTACCCAATTCAAGATATGATTTCGTATTGACCTCTACAATATACCCCCTACGGGCAATGGCATCCAAATATTCTTGTATCAAATCATCGTACCAAGGCTCATCCAGCAGACCGGGACAGTAAGCAGCAGCATTATAATGCATTTTATCGGCATGCCCCACAACGTCAAATCCACCTAATTCTACCATACGCATCAGGCGTTCGTAATAGAGATGTACCACTCGTACCAAATTACCTCCGAACTTTTCGTCCACCAGTTTACGGAATTTATCCGCTGTAACATCTACATCCACAACCTCTCCTTTATCATTGTAAAGCAGGTGTACCGAGCCAATGCGATAATCCAATGGCAATTCCCGGAAACGAGCAACAGAAGGATTACTTTCTTCATTCAGATAGTCGATCTCCAAACCTATATACAATTCTATCTGTCCGGCATATTTAGCTTTCAGCCGACGAAATTCTGCTAGGTAATCATCCATGCAATCCCACTCCATGGTCCAGGCAGTAGGAAACGGCAACGGGGCATGAGATGAAAAGCCGTAAGACGTAAATCCTTCGCTCAGGGCAAAGCGGATGAAGTCTTCCATATTAGCACGTCCGTCACAATACAAACTATGACTATGATAGTTAGTTAAATTTCCAGTTCTATTGCTCATAATCTTATCATCCCACTATTTTATCATTTTCCACCCTATCATTCTTCTATCTCACTAAGTTCCAGCCAACGCATGGTCTTCTCATCAATCAGATCGGTTACCTCAGGCAGACGTTTGGATTTCTCTGTCAGCTCGTCTACAGACAGGGTACCACTGCATAAAGCAGTTTCAATACTGGCCTTTTCTTCTTCCAAGGCAGCAATTTCCTGTTCCAGCTGTTCGAACTCTCTCTTCTCCTTAAAGGACATCCGTCGCTTTTCATTCAGACGTACTTTAGAAGTTTTGTCTTCCTGCGGTTTGGCAGCCTCTTTCTCTTTTTCTTTCTCTTGGCGAGCCTTTTCTTCTTTCCAGCTACGATACTGCGTATAGTTTCCGGGGAAATCACGAATGTCCGCCTGCCCATTGAACACCAACAAGTGGTCTACAACTTTATCCATAAAGTAACGGTCATGGCTAACCACAATCACACAGCCCTTGAAATTCTGCAAATACTCTTCCAGCACATTCAGAGTGATAATATCCAAGTCGTTGGTAGGCTCATCCAATACAAGGAAGTTAGGATTGCGCATCAGTACCGTACACAAGTACAGGCGGCGGCGTTCTCCACCACTCAATTTATAGACATAGCTATGTTGAGTTTCGGGGGTGAAAAGGAAATGCTGCAGGAATTGGGAAGCAGTCAGTTTCTTGCCATTCCCCAGTTCTATGACTTCGGCAATATCCTGCACCACATCAATGACCTTCATCTGTTCATCAAACTGCAAGCCATCCTGCGAGTAATAACCGAAACGCACCGTCTCACCAATATCGATTGTTCCGCTGTCTGCCTTTACTTCTCCCATCAGGATTTTGATAAAAGTAGATTTACCGGTACCATTATTTCCCACAATACCCATCTTTTCATAACGGGCAAAGATATAAGAGAAATCTTCCAATATCTTCAGGTCACCGAATGATTTGTACACATGGTCCGCCTCGAATATCTTACTGCCGATATAGGATGCTTTCACATCCAGCTTCACATTGTCGTTATTAAAACGTTGCTTGGCTACTTTCTCCAATTCGTAGAAAGCCTCTTCACGATAGCGGGCTTTATGTCCGCGGGCTTGCGGCATACGGCGCATCCATTCCAGTTCTGTACGATACAGGTTGTTGGCGCGGGTGATCTCAACATTCGTTGCATCAATGCGTTCCTGCCGTTTCTCCAGATAATAACTATAGTTTCCTTTATATTGATAAATCTGACGATTGTCTATTTCAATGATTTCGGTGCAGACACGATCCAGAAAATAGCGGTCGTGCGTCACCATAAGCAGGCTGAGGTTGGTGCGGCGCAAATAATCTTCCAGCCATTCAGTCATATCAAGATCGAGGTGGTTGGTAGGCTCATCCAGGATCAGAAAATCCGGTTCAGTGATAAGGGTATTGGCAAGTGCCACACGCTTCAGCTGACCACCGGAAAGGTGCTTTACTTGCTGGTCGAAATTACGTATCTTCAATTGAGACAGAATTTGCTTGGCCTTCTGCTCATAGTCCCATGCTTTTTCATGGTCCATGCGTATCAGGATTTCATCGAGTCCCGGATGCCCTTCCGTCTCCATGCAACGTTCGTATTCCTTAATCAGTTCTACAGTACTGTTGCCATGATGAAAACAGGCTTCCAATACAGTCAGGTTTTCCGGATATTGCGGGTCTTGTTCCAAATACCCCACCCGGAGGTCACGGCGGAAAGATATATTCCCACTGTCATATCCCTCTTTTCCGGCAATGATATTCAGTAAGGTAGTTTTACCGCTACCATTCTTGGCAATCAATCCGATACGTTGTCCTTCTGCTACACCGAGAGCAACATTCTCAAGCAATACCAAATCACCAAACGATTTGGTCAAATTCTCTATCTGAAGATAACTAATCACAATTTAAGATTTATGATTTATAATTTATAGTTGGTGGGCGGATAATCAGAGCAAGGCTTTATAGGTTTCTGCCAAGTTGCAAGGCTCCCCTGCCTTCACTTTGCTCCACACTAATTTCATGGGGTCAATCCATTCTCCGGTAATAAGATTCTGTAGCACAGGAGCTTCACGATTACCATCTATCAGGGTCATCCACTCCAGGCCATCTACTTCATTGGCAAGAATCACACAGATGACAATACCGAAAGAGAGCCACGCTTCTTTCTTCTTCGGCCCGATAGTTCCACTATCGATGACCTGCTGCATACTGTCCAAATCTTCTTCCATTCCCTGGAAGTCTTTTTTCAGTTGCTCCTTCACAGTGGTTGTCACCCACTCAAAAGCTTCATTAATCTGGTAAATTTCGGACAGGCCCAGGTCCAGCCTTCTGCCGGATATTTCACTCCCTCTTTGCGTTTTTCCAATGAAGCAATAACCGCCTCGGCTTCTGCTGCAGACGAACCCTTACTGACAGTAAAAGAACATTCGAAAGCAACATCGTCCATACCGGTAATCCAAAGATGGGAAGTATAATAAGCTCCGTCTTCCTCAAACATCTCTTTACTGTAAGCACATTCCATATTTCCTATCCTTACGGAAACAGCCGAAGGATTGTCTTTCAGTTCCTGCCGGATTACTTCCCTGGCATACGTCGCACTGCCTTTGTATGCAGAGATACGGAAATTTCCGGTCCATTCATTAGGATTATAGAAGAGAAAAGAGCCTTCTCCATCTTCAAATTCATTCCAATCTACGGGATACATCATGGAAAACCATGCCCCCGGAGAGATAAACTTCTTGCTTTGTGCCATTGTTATTCAGAGGTTAAAAACGAGGCCACCTGACCTCGTCCGGCAAAAGTAACACTACCGCCGTTGATATGCAAACAAACAGAAACAAAAAACAGCCGATTCTCACGAACCGACTGTCCCAATCATCATCTATGAATGAAGACCATTATAGTCTTCAATATCTTATTAAATCTCTATCAAACTTCAATGAAAATCATATTCTTGTTTTCGAGCGCAAAGATAATCAATGAAATACATCAGTTCCCAATATTTTAAGATATTTAAAATAACATTCTATAAACAAAGGAATTTTATAGACCAGTACAGCAAAAAAAACAGCCGATTCTCACGAACCAGCTGCTTCAATCATCATTTATGAATGAAGACTCTTACTGTCTTCATTATATTAGCGGCTATCTAATATAACCGTAATATTCATCGTCTGTAGCACAATCCCACCAAATAGGATAGCACCAAATATTTGTTTCAAAAGCCTTTGAGTTGGCAGCTCCGGCATTCGTTGCATTATACTGTAATTCCAACGTGGCGGGCAACCTCCAACGACGCATCCAGTACATGGGGTCAGTAGGTGAAGTTCCGGTTATTTCCGCCTGTCCGGCAAATAGCGGTCCACGCTGATAACCGGGATATACAACACCGAAATTACCGATATTACCGGCACTGTAATTAAAACGACGCATATCATTCCAATTTTCAGCACTGCATCCCATTGCTAAGTACTTTTGTAACATAATGTCGGCCATAGTCAGACTGCCTTCATCCTGGCAAACAGCGTCACTCGCCATATAAGCAGCAATCTCACTGTTGTCCATCGGCCACATATCCTTATTATCATAACCGGCAGCTTTCCACTCTTCCAATTTTGTCTGCATCATATCTATGTGAACTTTAATGCCTTCTTTATAAGCAGCAAGAGCTTTCGTCTTATCACCTTTACGCATATAAACCTCAGACTTAATAAAACACATTTCATGATAAGTTAAAACTTCAAAGTCCGAATTAGGACGTATCTGGAACGACCCCGTAGAGCCAACAGCGCCGGCAGATACAGCAGCCGTAGTCTGGAAATACCAATACATATCCATTTCACCTTGCCCACCCATGCCTGTAAGACAGGAGTTGTTACGCAAATTTACATAGATCGTATCCCCTGCATATATATAGTTAGTACTATTCACATAAGGAGAACCTTTAGGATAAGTCACAATAACCTTATTGCCATCCACTGTATACTTCTTACCTTTCAACGATGCAATAAATTCGTTACGCTTGCTTGCATCCGCAATCTCATACGAAATATCCTTATCGGCATCAGCGTAAACAGGAGATTGGATAGAGAGTTCTCCTCCAGCAGTCAAACGAGCCGATTCTCCATAGAAATCGACACCCACAGAACGTAACCAGTCATAGGACTGTACCTTACCATCTGCATTTAGTTTAATATTACACATGGCAGCCGGTACGATTTTAGTCATACGGGGATCTACCGTGCCTGCCCCACGCATATTGGTCAGCAAATCATAATAGTATTTCGAAAGCCTCTGGTTGGAACCGTAAGCAGCAACATTCCAATTGGAATTAGTCATCACAGGATCCTGAAGCAGATAATCTGTTACATCCGAAGAGCTATTATAGCATTTAACTAATATATTATCGCTGTTTGATTGAGGAGCTTTCGACAAACATTCTAAAATAGCATCCGGATTAAACAAATCTGCTTTTTTGGAAAGCTTCAATAAATAGCGAGCTTTCAAACCATAGCAAAGCTTTAACCACTTCTGGACATCACCAGCATTCCACATATCCCCATCTATCAATCTGGTAGCTGAAGTTTCCTGAGCCCTTCCAAAAAGTTCAATGGCTTCATCCAATTTGGCAATACATCCATTAAAGATTGTTTTCCCATCATCATAGGCAGGACTCGGTGAAGCACCTAATGCCTCTGTATAAGGTATCTCGCCATACAGGTCGAGCATTTCCATAAATCCCAAGGCATGGAATACATCGGCTGCGGCCATGTAGTGATAGGCTCCTTCCTGTTCTGCCTTCTTATACAAATCATTCAGATTGGCAGCAGTCTCCACAAACCAAGTCTGGTAAGGAGTGGTGGTGGTACCTGACGGGCATGCCCATGTGACACTCAACTTATTGTTATTACCATTATTACTATAAAAAACACCCGCCTGACAAGCTGTACGCATATTCACAGTACCGGCACTATACATATAAAATTTCTGAATCCAAGGTAAACGATTCGAAACCAAAGCGCTTTCATTATTGGGAGAATCCGGATCGACATTAACATCCAGCCACTCCTCACAGGATGTTGTGCTTAAAGTAAGCATACACCCCAGTGCTATATATTTAAAATACTTCATAGTCTTCAATTTTTTACAGTTATTAGAATGTAAGATTAACGCCAAAAGAAAAACTGGATGTTGACGGAACGCTACAATAATCAATACCTGTAGCACCGGAACCGCCTGTACCACCAGCCGTACTAACTTCAGGGTCCATGCCCTTATAGTTTGTCCAAGTAAACAAGTTTGTTCCGGTAGCAGTTACCGATAATCTCTTAATAACATTCTGTCTTTTTATTAGCTTCGTGAAATCATAGCTGACAGATAAAGAGCGCAATTTCAACCAATTTACAGAAGTTATAAAGTTATAGGAGTTTGAACAATAGTTATCCCAGTATTTCTTTATCATGGCCTTACCGGAATATGTAACGCCATTGATATCATAACTTTGGTCAGCATAATAGGTCTGATTAATATCTGCTCCAGTTTTACTGTCTACTCCAGTCACCGTCACATATTCACGACCATTTTCCAAGGTGCGTTTGCTTAATCCATTTGACACCATATAGTATTCAGTACCGTTATATACATCACCGCCAATGCGGAAATCAAGTAAGAAAGAAAGCGTCAAATCCTTAATGTGGAATGTATTATTCAAACCACCTATAAATTTCGGTTCACGGTTACCGACAACTTCACTTGTAGAAGAATGAATTTTATATAACCCTGTAGTAGCATCTACCTGATATCTTCCGCCTATGATTTCTTGATTATCCTCTCCGGTAGTTTCATAAGCAAAACGACTACCAACCAATGCAAGGAATTTACCACCATTCGGAACAGAGGCAGCTTTTACCGTACCAAACTGCGCATCTGTCGGATAGAACATACTTACACCATCCAGAAAATCACCCAATTTACCACGGTTATAAGAAGTATTTAAAGTAATATTCCATTCAAAGTCTTTTGTTACAATAGGCTTACCGGTAATAGCTATTTCCATACCATTATTGATTACAGAACCTGAATTGATAGAAGACATTATGGAACCGTTTGCATTAGACAAACGAGGAGAAGCGATTTGATTTTTGGTCTGGCTATGATAATAAGTATAGTCCAACCCTAAACGTCCACCTAAAAATCTCAATTCTGTACCTACTTCCCATGCCGTCTGAATCTCAGGTTTCAGATATGCATTGCCAAGCACATACTGATTTCCAACCCCGGTAAAAGAACCATAAGTAATAGGAGTTTCCAGATAAGTTAACGTGGCATAAGCGTTAGCATCCTTGCCGACTTGTGCCCAACTGGCACGTACCTTGCCGAAAGTAAGTATATCGTTCTTGCTAAACAGCTCGGTGAATACAAATGAACCGCTGACGGAGGGATAGAAATAAGAACGATTATCAATAGGTAAAGTAGATGACCAGTCATTACGACCTGTGACTGTGAGATAAGCAATATTTTTATAAGAAGCACGAAATTCACCATATACGCCTACCAGTCTTTTCTTTGATGTAGCATCTTTAAAGAATTGATTTTCTTTTGATATATTATTAAAGCTGATTGTCCCTGCCGTAATAAAGTCATATCCCCAATGGGTTTGGTTATGGCGCTCAGTACTTTCAGTAGTAGTACCTACCAATAAATTCAGATCGAAATCACCAAAGGTTTTATGGAAATTACTCATCACATTCGTTGAAATATAATTGTAAGTATAGTCACTCTTATTCAGACGACCATTCTGATACATTTCTTTTGCAACAGAGCCCGGAGCAATATAAGTATATGCTTCCGTCGTATATTGGTCGTAACCTACACGTGCTGAAACATCCCACCAGTCTGCTATTTTGAAAGAAGCATTTGCTGCACCGGTAAAGCGCTTTGTATTATCCGACAGCTTGTTTTTATTTATAATCCAATACGGATTTTCCTTATCGCTTGCCAAATCCAGACGACCATCAAACAAACGATATTTAGAACCATCCTCATTCAAGTACTTCGACATGTCTTCGGTCTGGGGCCAACTGTAAAGTGCAGTCATGGTACCATTACCACCACCGTCATATAAACCTGCGGAAGTTAATGTCTTATCTGTATCTGCTATAGAATAGGAAACGTTAGCACCTACCGTCAAACGACCATATTTCTGTTCACCATTAAAGCGGACTGTTGTTTTATTATAACCTGTTTTAGGAACAATACCCGTTTGATCATAATTAGATGCAGACAAAAAGAATGAACTATTTTTAGTTCCACCGGAAATGCTAACATTATTATCCCAAACAGCACCATTTTGGAAGAAGTCACCAATGTTATCATATAGTTGGGTACCGGCAGCGATTCTCTCTCCCCATGACAAGTAAGTCAAATCATCCAAAACACCATTATTTGAATAGTATCCACGGCCAAATTCCGTCTGAACTTCCGGTAGCTTAGTAGCCCATGAGCTACTCAACTTACTGGAAAAGTCAACTTTAACAGAACCTTCAGCGCCTTTTTTAGTAGTTATAATAATCGCACCATCGGCAGCACGCGAACCATACAAAGCAGCTGCAGCAGCACCTTTCAATATGGACATGGTCTCAATATCTTCCGGATTGATATCCATCACACGATTTGAGTAGGTTGTATTACTACGCGTCATACCATCAGTACCGCTATTCCCCACTACTTGTGTAGAGTTATCATAAATAATTCCATCCACCACAAACAAAGGCTGGTTCTCGCGACCTTCTGAAGTAGAATTACCACCACGAATGATAATACTTGCACCGGCACCTGCCGCACCACTACTCTGCGTAATATTTACACCTGGAACCTTACCTGCCAATGAATTAATAACATTGGTATTTTTGTTCTTCAATAATTCTTCTGAGTTAATATCAGATACAGCATAGCCTAAAGCCTTCTTTTCCTTTTTAATACCCATAGCAGTCACCACAACTTCATTCAAAGTCTGGGCATCTTCTTTCAAGGTCACTGTATATACATTTCCTGCACCTACCTTAACTTCAGCCGAAGTATACCCCACGAATGAAATTACTAATGTGCTACCCAACTGGGCATCTACAGAGAATCCGCCATCTACATTAGTAACAGTACCCGTGCCTGTACCCTTTACTAATACGCTGGCACCAATGATTGGCTCACCCGTTGCATCTACAACTTTTCCCGTGATTTTCTTTGCTTGTTGAGTACTTTGGGAACTTGGTGTATCAACATTTATATATAAGTACAACAAACGCCTATTTATTGTTATTTTTATATTATCTTCCGGAAAAGTACTTACTCTTTTTTTACTGGATACTGGACGACCTGATACTTACTTAATAATACGTAACATCTCATTAATCTCACCGAAGAACCTGATATTGACTAAAAAGAATAATTGCATGACTAAATAAAAAATCAGCCAGCCTAATTATTAATAATCAAATATCAATATTCACATCAATTAAGCCAGTTAAGTAATGAAAGTCTAATTGATTTCTATCTCAGCTTGATAATAACATTCTATATTTTTTAGAATTTATATATATAAAATATAAATATTACTATATTATTGTTTTAAGATAATACAATCACATAGAAACTAAATACAACATATTCATCAATATTACAAACAATTATTTATAATATACTTTCAATATAACATATATATCAGCAGAAATAAATACAATATGATTTTTAGATAAAGTAGTATTTCATGTATTAAGAATGAAATATAAGTCTCAGCAAAGAAGAGAAATAAATATATTAGTATTCGTTTACATATTTTTAATGCTTAATATAACACAAATATCAAACTAATTTATATTTTTGCAAACAAATCCAAATTATATAGCTTATGAAAAACAATTATCACTTATCATTAGTATTGCTTGTATTGTTTGGGATATCTTCTCCATATTTGGCTAAAGCAGCCGATCGAGAGAATACACCAAGTTCCCAAAGAACTTAACTTTACTATTCAATTTTATATTACTTTCCAATGGGCTGTATCTTCCTTCTCACATCCTTAGAAATCTCCAAAAACATGTAATTCAATTTCCCGGAATGTATTCCTTCTTCATTTTGCTTATACTTATTATT
>ENA-OWPM01002518-OWPM01002518.1-human-gut-metagenome-genome-assembly--contig:-NODE-2518-length-10938-cov-5.966553_pt1 | contig 10938 bp, 8 predicted proteins | sample MGYA00248267_ERZ651852 | MGnify/ENA primary metagenome ERZ651852 (study PRJEB26924, sample SAMEA4378228) | human gut metagenome | biome: human gut; feature: human-associated habitat; material: faeces...
TAATTCGGGGAATTGCAGTAGGTGAAATTGAGTTCAAGGACATTTTTCGGGTGATCTTCAAAGAGGTGCGGATTGCACTTGTAGTCAGTTTGATTCTGGCGATGGTCAATGGGCTTCGCATCTATATTATGTACGATCAGGATGTGATGCTGGCAGTGGCGATCGGAATTACGATGATTGCTGTTGTTGTTATGGCAAAGACGATCGGTTGCGTTTTGCCTCTGGCTGCAAAGAAGATCGGTCTGGATCCGGCGATCATGGCGGCACCTTTGATCACTACAATTCTGGATACCTGTACGATTCTGGTATATTTCCGGATCGTAACTGCGTTTTTCCATATCTGAGATATATTGACAGAAAAAAGACGATGTATAACGGAGCTTTTTGGAGTGGACTCTAAAAAGCTCCGTTTTTTCTTGAAAAAACGGAAAAGTCCTGAAAAAAATAAGTAAAATACTCGTTAAATGTTTGACGATATTACTGAAAAGCATAGAGAAATAGAGAAAATTGTACTTAAAAATGCACATAAGAGCTACTTGTATACAAAATTTATTTGCGTTATAATAAAGCAAGTGAAACAAATGAAAGGGGCTTTAAACAATGGCGTTTATTGATGAAATTAAAGCAAGAGCAAAAGCTGACAAAAAGACAATCGTTCTTCCTGAGACAGAAGACGTAAGAACTTACCAGGCTGCAGAGGCAGTTTTAAGAGAGGGGACTGCCGACCTGATCCTTGTAGGAAGCAAGGAAGAGATCGAAAAGAACGGAGCCGGATTTGATCTCACAGGAGCTGTGATCGTAGATCCTGCTACAAGCGACAAGACAGAGAGCTATATTGCAAAACTGGTAGAACTCAGACAGAAAAAAGGAATGACAGAAGAGCAGGCAAGAGAGATTCTTCTGACAAACTATCTGTACTACGGTGTTATGATGGTGAAGATGGGAGATGCTGACGGTATGGTATCCGGAGCATGTCATTCTACAGCAGATACACTTCGTCCGTGTCTGCAGATCCTGAAGACAAAACCGGGAACAAAATTAGTATCCGCATTTTTCGTAATGGTAGTACCGGATTGTGATATGGGAGCAAACGGAACATTTATCTTTGGTGATTCAGGGTTAGAGCAGAATCCGGATCCGGAAAAATTAGCTGCAATTGCGCTTTCTTCAGCGGAATCATTCAAATTGTTGGTTGGGGAAGAGCCAAAAGTTGCTATGCTTTCTCATTCTACAAAGGGAAGTGCAAAACATGCAGACGTTGACAAAGTGGTAGAGGCTACACGTCTTGCAAAAGAGATGGCACCGGAACTTCAGTTGGACGGAGAACTTCAGCTAGATGCTGCAATCGTTCCGGAAATCGGAGAATCAAAAGCTCCTGGAAGCAAGGTTGCAGGACATGCTAACGTACTGATCTTCCCTGACTTGGATGCAGGAAATATCGGATACAAATTAGTACAGAGACTTGGAAAGGCGGAAGCGTACGGACCTTTGACACAGGGAATTGCAAAACCGGTTAACGATTTGTCACGTGGATGCAGTGCTGCTGATATCGAAGGTGTAGTAGCAATCACATCTGTTCAGGCGCAGGCTCAATAATAAAAGTACGGAGGAAAGAAACATGAATGTTTTAGTAATCAATTGTGGAAGTTCATCTTTGAAATTCCAATTAATTAATTCAGATACAGAAGCAGTTTTGGCAAAAGGACTTTGCGAGAGAATCGGAATTGACGGAAGTCTTACTTATCAACCGGCAGGCGGAGAAAAGAAAACAGAAGATAAGGCAATGCCTACACACACAGAGGCAATTCAGTTCGTGATCGATGCATTGACAGATGCGGACAGAGGTGTTGTGAGAAGCCTCGATGAGATCGGTGCTGTTGGACATCGTGTTGTACATGGCGGTGAGAAATTTGCCAAATCTGTAGTGATCACAGACGAAGTAATCGCAGCAGTAGAAGAATGCAATGACCTTGCACCACTTCATAACCCTGCAAACCTGATCGGTATCCGTGTATGCTCCGAACTTATGCCGGGAGTGCCTCAGGTAGCAGTATTCGATACAGCTTTCCATCAGACAATGCCTGCAAAAGCATATCTCTATGGTCTTCCGATCGAATATTACAAGAACTACAAAGTAAGAAGATATGGTTTCCACGGAACATCTCACAGCTTCGTTTCCAAACGTGCTGTTGAATTCCTTGGTCTTGACAAAGATAACTCCAAAGTTATCGTCTGCCACCTTGGAAACGGTTCTTCCATCAGTGCTGTAGTAAACGGACAGTGTGTAGATACAACAATGGGTCTTACTCCGCTTGAAGGTGTTGTTATGGGAACACGTTCCGGTAACATCGACCCGGCTATCATGGAATTCATCGCTAAGAAAGAAAACCTTGATATCGCAGGTATGATGAACGTTCTTAATAAGAAATCTGGTCTTCTTGGATTATCCGGCGGATTATCCAGTGACTTCCGTGATCTGAACGATGCAGCTCAGAGCGGAAACGAAGATGCAGCTAACGCAATCGACGTTCTCTGCTATGGTATCGCTAAATTCGTTGGCGGATATGTTGCAGCTATGAATGGTGTAGATGCGATTGTATTTACAGCAGGTATCGGTGAGAATGCTATTCCTGTACGTGAGAAAGTTGTAAGCTATCTTGGATACCTCGGAGTTACACTTGACAAAGAAGCTAACGGTGTTCGTGGAGAAGAAATCGTAATTTCCACACCGGATTCCAAAGTTAAAGTTGCTGTAATTCCTACAAACGAAGAGCTTGCAATCTGCAGAGAGACTGTAGCACTGGTTTAATCAGATCAGGCAATAAAGTGCCTGTAATGTGTCCGGACGAGAGAAATATAGTTCGTATAAAACTATATTTATATAGAAGAGAAGGGTGTATCCTGTCAGGGGCACCCTTCTTTGCACCTTGCGGTGTTTTTAAGAAGATATCCCGTAAAGGAATATTACTTGACAAAATGTGAAATTTTTCTAATTTATCGTTGACAAAAGCAAAGACGGTATGTATAATAAAACAAGTGTGGATAGGAGAAAAGTATGCAGATACATTTATCAGATATTTCATCCAGTGAGGGAATGCGTATTCAGAAAACAGTAGAGTTTGGAATGGATACGATCACCTTTCAGTCAGGAAGTTTTCCGGTGCTTGCAAAAGAGCCGGTAGAGCTTACTATTACGAATACAGGTGACAGAAATCTTGAGATTAAAGGAACAGGTAAGATTACCGTAGGTATTCCCTGTGACAGATGTCTTGAGGAAGTTTCAACAGAGATTCCTTTAGAAATCGAGCGAAAACTTGATATGAAGCTTACGGATGAAGACCGTGTGAATGATCTGGACGAGAGTTCTTATCTCACAGGTATGGACCTGGATGTGGACCAGCTGGTCTATCTTGAGGTACTGATGAGCTGGCCTTTGAAGGTTTTATGTAGAGAAGACTGCAAAGGAATCTGTAGCCAGTGCGGGAAAAACCTCAATGACGGTCCTTGTGGATGCGTCGAGGAACCTAAGGATCCCCGTATGGCAGCTATCAGTGATATATTTAGTAAATTTAAGGAGGTGTAACATAATGTCCATCTGTCCGAAGAATAAATCTTCCAAAGCAAGACGCGATAAGAGAAGAGCAAACTGGAAAATGAGCGCTCCGAACCTTGTAAAATGCAGCAAATGTGGCGAACTGATGATGCCGCACAGAGTATGCAAAGCTTGCGGAAGCTACAACAAAAAGGAAATCATTAAAGTTGAAGACTAATTCTTAATGATTACAAAGCATGGCAGGTTGTCCCATCTACTGGGGTGCCTGCTTTTTTGTATGTGAAAATTTGTCGGTACAGTAGTATCAAATAGGGATTAAAAATTGTTTTTAACCGAATCAGGTAAGTCCCCCTGCGGAGGTTGCGAAGAATAATAAGCAGTGGGTGGGGACTATAAAATAAAATGGATGAGGAATAAAAGAAATGAATGAAAAGGAGAAGGTAAACCAGATCACGGAAGGTGTGATCTGGAAACAGCTGCTGTTATTTTTCTTTCCTATTGTATTTGGAACGTTTTTTCAGCAGATCTATAATACGGCAGATACGATTGTTGTGGGAAGATTTGTAGGTAAACAGGCACTTGCGGCAGTAGGTGGTTCGGCCAGTCAGATTGCCAATCTGATCGTAGGCTTTTTTGTTGGATTGTCCTCGGGGGCTGCGGTTGTAATCTCCCAGTTTTATGGGGCGAAAGATAAGAAGGACCTAAGCAAGGCATTACATACGGCGTTTGCATTTTCGCTTGCGGCAGGTGTGGTTCTTACAATTGTGGGAATCTTTTTTGCCAGACCGGCGTTGTTACTCATGAAGACACCGGCGGATGTGGTAGATGATTCTGCTATTTATCTTCAGATATATTTTGGCGGGATCATTTTCAACCTGATCTACAATATGGGAGCTTCGATCCTGCGTGCGGTGGGAGATTCCAAAAGACCATTGTATGTTCTGATCGTGACATGTATTTTAAACATTGTGTTAGACTTGTTTTTCGTTGTGGCATTTCACATGGGAATTGTCGGAGTGGCAGTTGCGACAGTTACTTCCCAGGTGGTCAGTGCGCTGATCGTAACAGGAATGTTATTAAAGACCAGGGAAATCTATGTACTGAAAATCAGCCGGATTCGGTTTGACAAGAGGATGCTGTTATCGGTACTTTGCATCGGCATTCCGGCCGGGCTGGAATCTGTAATGTATAATATATCCAATATTGTGATACAGGTATTTGTAAATAATCTCGGAACAGATACAGTGGCAGCCTGGGGAACACTGGGAAAAATCGATGCTATATTCTGGATGGTGATTAATGCGTTTGCGATTTCCATTACTACCTTTGTAGGGCAGAACTTCGGGGCAGGCAAATATCACAGAATGCGAAAGAGTGTAAGTGTCTGTATGATCATGAGTATGATAAGTTCGGCAGTGATGATCCTGCTGATGTATGGAGGTGCACCATGGATTTACCGCTTATTTACGACAGACAGTGCAGTAATTACTCATGGTGTGCATATGAGCCGTTTTTTACTGCCATCCTATTTTGTTTATGTAATCATTGGAATTCTTTCCGGCGCACTACGTGGAACCGGAAAAGTTCTGGTGCCAATGATCCTTACATGCGGCGGGGTATGTTCCCTGCGAATCCTCTGGCTCTTTACAGCAGGACAGATGTATCCTGGAATTAACACGATCATGCTCAGCTATCCGGTTTCATGGAGTATTACAGCGGTCTTATTCATTGTATATTATTTTATGAAATTCCCGGGAAAAAAAGAAAAAGTAGAATAAACATATAAACAGTAACTCATTTTTCATGAAAAAATGCGATTTATCCTATGTCTGTTGCTAAAAGTTCTCAGATAGGGTAATCTGAAGATATACATGAAAAATAAGTTGCTGTTTTTATATTATTGGAAATTATACTCCATAATATTCCTGTGATATGAAAAGGCCTCCGGGCTGGATTGTACTGCAGCGGAGAGAATTATATCGTTAAAGAGAACCAGCGCAGGCGGAGAATCCTGCTTGCAGGATTCTTTTTGGCTATGCGTGAATGAAAAGGGCGTTATTATGGTAACAGAGAAGAAAATAAAAAAAGAAAAAGGTGTAATTGTATTAGCAGTGCTGGCTTTTTGTGCGCTGGGGTTCTGTCTGTTAAAAAGTCCGACAGAGATTTGGGCACAGGCGATTACTGTTCATGATGTAATCGAGCCCAGGGATATCCCTGCAGTGGCTGTTGAATTGAATAAGGACAGTGATGAGATCGTTGAGAAATTGGCAGAGGTATCCTATACGGTTTATACGGATACGGAGACATTGCATATTCCGGTAGTCTGGAATGTTTCTTCTGTAAATATGAAACTGGCTGGCGTTTATACAATAAAAGGTGTGCTGAAACTGCCGGAGGAATATGATCTGGGTGGGATTTCGAGTCCGCAGGTACAGACAACAGTTTCTGTCCAGTATCAGGATAAACCGGACATCAATACCTATTACAGGCTGACTGCCGCCGGTTTATATATTTTCCCATGGATACAGCAGGAAAATCCGGATTCTATGGAAGCATATCTGAAAAAAGACAACGGACAGTGGCTGAATCTGACAGAAGAAGGCTTTGCTTTTTGTGATGAGGAGGGTTTGTATGTTTCCAACCAGAGTATGACTGCCGGAAATACATATTCTATACTGGTGACATATGACAATGGTAAAAAGCAGACTGGCACTTTGCGTTTTCGGTATCTTAAAGATGGAAGTCTGAATATTTACAGTTATCAATATAGCCAGATTGGAGATATCCAGAAACCTGGAAATTGTATTCGGTCTTACGATACCAGCGATGAGAAATACTTAAGCAGATGTGCCGCGTATGCTGTAAAAACGGGCACAAATCTGAAAAAAATAAAGGAGGAACTGACAGAGGATATAAAACTTCGTGTCAGTACAGCTCAAAAGTTTGAAAATACAGCAGAGAATCCGGAGATCATGCTGGAGTCATCGTGGGATGTAAGTCGGGTAAATACTTCAAAGTCAGGGGTATATAAACTGACGGGAACTTTCGTGATTCCTCAGGGGTATGAGCTGTCAGATGATCTGACACTTCCTGAGGCATGTGCATATATTTCAGTGCAGAAAAAAGGAAATCCACAGATTGACACTTACAGTATGCCTGCGGTAGATATGATTGAATTTCCTATGTTAATGGACGGATTTTCAAAAGCAGATCTTCAGAATATGCAGGTTTATATTCGTGAAAACAAAGGAAGCTATCAGAAAGCAGATAAAGAACTTGTGGAGATCACGTCCCGGGGAGTGCTTCTCTACTGCCGGGAAGTGTTAAAGAAGGGAAATACTTATGATATTTGTGTTGTCCATGAAAAGGGCAGCACCGGAATCTATTCTTTTTCCTACAATGATGAATTTATTGTAAATGAATACTGGCATGAGAGAAATTTTTCGGACAGAGATGAGAAGAATCTTCCGGATATTGTGCAGAAAGCGCCGGAAATAAAACTTACAATAACTCCTGTTCCTGATGGGGCAGAAGCTGACAATGCCCAGAATCAGGAATCAGAAGAAGCAGGTTATGAAAATGGATCTTATAATTATAATTCTGCAAATGCTGGTAATGGACAGGATAACAGGAATACAGGCAATAAAGAATCAGGAACGAAGGTGACAGCAGAAACCGATACGACCAACGATTCAGTGACAGAGCTGAGCACAGACGTGATCACTGCTGTCAGCGGACGTAGATTACTTTTGATGATACAGCAGAATGGCAGTGCAAAATTTGAAAAGCAGGGGATTTCTGTCACGGTTTCTTCGGAAACGGTAAATGCATGGAAGGTGAATGAAAATGATGAGGTGCAGGTTCGCATTGAAAAAACAGCAGAGTTGGCATTTTCTCTGAGGATTTTTGTCAGAGGAGAGGAAGTGACGGAGATTCCGGGGACTGTAGTGAAGATACCAATCTCAGTGTTAAAAGGAATTCAGTCACCTGAAACGGTGGTCATTGAAGATACGCAGGGAAATCAGTATGCAAAGAGCTATCAGGAGGAACAGAAGGTTCTCCAGGTGACACTTGATAAAACCGGAGATTATTTTATTACAGATGGACAGTCATCAAACAGCGTCCAGGAAAATCAAGGAGAGGCAGGAGCAGATCAGACGGGATTTTCGGTGAAAGATTCTGAGACAGAAGTGGCAGTAACAGACGAAATTATGCAGGAAGATGGAGAGGTTCTTTCTGACATGAATGATACCGGTGCAGTTCAGGAATCAGAAGAATCAGAACACAGGGAAAGTTTGTTGACAGGGAAAGATTTGAAACAATCTGTAAAAATTTCTCTGGGCTTGATAATAGCAGGAGCGGTGCTTCTGACTGGATTTTTGATTCTGAGAAAAAAACACAGGAAGCAAAAAAGGTAACAATTCAATAACACATGGGCGGATAAAAAACTGTCCCGCAGCGCAATGGAGCAAAGGGGGTGCACAATGAAGAAAAACTGGAAATATTCATTGATGCTCATAGTGACAGTGTTAACTGTATCTATGGGAGTATTCTTTTTGCTCTATCGTTTTGATAATAAATATACAGCAAAAGGAGATCAGCCAATCCAGGGAATTCTCTATGTTCCGGATGATGATTCGGTTCATTATCTGGCCAGAGAGTGGGAATATTATCCGGATGTACTGCTGACTCCGCAGGAATTAAAGGAGAATAAAGGTAAGTATTACAGCCGTTATATTTCAATCGGGGAATACGGAGGAATGGATCTTGGCGACAAAGACAGATCTCCTTTCGGAAGTGGGACATACCGGATGACACTTGTGCTTCCGGAGAAGGAAAAGAGATATGCCATAGGTCTGGTAGAGGTTTTTTCTTCCTATAATCTGTATATAGACGGCAATCTGGTGGGACAGGTTGGAAATCCGGATCCGGAAAATTATGAAGAACAGATACAGAACAGAGTATTCACATTTGAAGGAAAAGGAACAGCAGAGATTATGATCGCTGTGACAGACAGACATTCGGTGTCCTCGGGAATTCAGTTTGTCCCGATTCTGGGATCTCCATTTAAGGTAAATCTGATCAGAGGCTTATCAGTGATGACTTATTCCGTTTATATGGCGTTTACTTTCTGTATTTTACTTTTTGCTTTGTATATGTTTATCCGAACCAGAAAAGCGGAAATTGGATTTTTTAGTCTGCTGTGTATCTGCGTGCTGGGGTATAGCTCTTATCCTGTTTTGCATGCGTTTATGGCTGTAAAGGTGCAGCCATGTTATGGAATGGAAGCGCTGTTTTATTATTTGATGTTTGCATGTGTTGTGGTTGTGCAACAGAAAATTCTGGAAGATGAGAGACGTCTGCCGGAAATTCTGGCGGTCATTCTTCTGGCGGTAGGTGTGCTGGTATTTTTGACGGAATTATTTTGCAGTAAAGTGCAGTCGGCGAGAGGCTTGTATTTTATATCAGCGGTTACAGAAGTTATGAAATGGCTGACAGCAGGGTACCTGATTTTTAAGAGTATCAAAGAGATTCAGCGAAAATACAGCAATATTTTACTGACAGGAATTATTGTCTATGCGGCTTCGCTGGCAGCAGACAGAATATGGAAAGTATATGAGCCGGTCATAGGCGGCTGGTTTACGGAATTAGGGGCGGCAGTGCTGGTTTTAAGTGTGGGACTGACTCTGTGGATAGAACTTGCAAATGCTTACAGATTTCAGCTTACATATGGAGAGTACAGCCGCCAGATGGAGCAGAAACTTCAGATGCAAAAACAGCATTATGAAGAACTGACAGAAAAGATGGATGAGATCAGCAAGATGAGGCATGATATGAGGCATCATCTGCGCGTGATCATGTCCTATGCCCAGCAGGAAAAGTATCAGGAGATGATGGATTATCTTGGGGAATATTCGGCTGCCATGACGAAGGAAGAGGCGGTGATCTGTTATTGCAGAAATATGGCAGTGGATGCGGTGATTCATTTTTATGCGGGAGAGTTAAAACAGCGAGGAGTTTCGTTTGAATATGATATGATGCTGCCACAGAATCTCAGCATTTCTGATACAGATTTATGTAAGATTTATGGAAATCTTCTGGAGAATGCAGTAGAGGCGGTAAAAATTCTGCCGCCAGATGTAAAACCATATGTAAAAATTTTTACCAGGATACGAAATAAGAAACTTCTCATAGAGATTTCAAATCCGTATTCAAATGAGATACAGAGAAAAGAAAATGAATTTTATTCAACCAAGCATGAAGGTCTTGGAATTGGAACGGCATCGGTAACGGAAGTGGTGCAGAAAGCAGGCGGCTATGCAGTTTTCTGCACGGAAAACGGGATTTTCAAAGTTAATATTTTTATACCGTTGAAAGCAATGGAAGAAATATAGGATACAGGCATATCTTTGTGTATCAACAAGTCGGATTGTTTTAGAAATCAATTTGTCGACATACCAGAGTATCTGTTTACTCAGAATCTGAGGAAAACAGATACTCCAGATATGCTTTTTTTATTGCGTTGGAACCGCGTTTGCGTATAGTGACAAGTTCCTGATTATCCATGATAAATCCTTCATCGGTGGACTGTTCGATATGATCCATGTTTACGATACATCCTCTGTAGCAGGAAAGAAAGCATTTCATGCCGGCAAGGAGTTCTTCGAATTTCTGAAATGTGATGTAGGAGCGGATAACTCCGGCGTCAGTTGTATGTACCTGGATCGCATTTCGGTATGTATCTACATAAAGAATACTTCGGACCGGAATCTTTACAGGGGTGCGGTCAGAAACCAGTTCGATATATCTGGAATTCTGTGATTGTTTAACCTGTATGGTAGAAAGAATCCTGCACAGTTTTTCCGGCTGAAATGGTTTCAGAAGATAATAGGATGCATTGACATCGTAGCTTTCCACAGCATAAGAATCACTGCTTGTAATGAAAATTAAGGCAGCAGAATCTTTTGCTTCACGTAATTTTTTTGCGGCGTCCATACCGGTCATATTACCCATATAAATATCCATGATGATCAGATCATAAATGCCGGGGGAATATTTCTGGAAAAAGGATTCTGCACTGGAATATAGATGAATGTCTGCGTCTGTATTTTGTGATTTATAATAGGAAGAGATTACAGAACGTATCTGTTTAAGATCCTCCTTGGAATCGTCAAGAATTGCAATGTTCAAGGGAACACCTCCACGGATAACTGAATCAGATAAAACTCTGGTGTAACCAGAAAATTATCTGCAATATGCTTTTCATTTTAACGTATTTGCAGGAGATATTCAAGGAAAAATATAGTTTATGACTGATAGTCTGGAATGGGTTACTGTTCACTCCGTTCACAGCAACACGCTTCGCGATGCACAGAATTTATGCT
>ENA-OWPM01002527-OWPM01002527.1-human-gut-metagenome-genome-assembly--contig:-NODE-2527-length-10880-cov-2.216813_pt1 | contig 10880 bp, 10 predicted proteins | sample MGYA00248267_ERZ651852 | MGnify/ENA primary metagenome ERZ651852 (study PRJEB26924, sample SAMEA4378228) | human gut metagenome | biome: human gut; feature: human-associated habitat; material: faeces...
TGACCAGATACAGAAGGCAGGGACAGCGATCCTTCTGGTAACCCATGATGTACAGGTGGCAGCCAGGACGAACCGCGTGCTTTTTATGCAGGATGGAAGGATTGTCAGCGAACTTAGGTTTCAAAAAGAGAAGCTGGATTATAAGGCACGTGCAGAGCAAATCATGGTGCAGATGCGAAGAATTGGAATATAAAAATAGCACTTTTTATTAAGACAAATTTGTTTGCAAACTGCTATAATAGATGAGATGGAAGAGGAAATATATAAGCATATCATTGAGGAAAATGTAGAGGACAGTTCTCAAAAGATAACAATAACAAATATAAGACATAAGTCTGCTCTTGAAAAAACAAAACAGTCTGTGGAAAATATATTTGAAACTATAGAGAATGGGCTTCCTATGGATCTTATGGCAGTTGATATCAAAGGGGCTTTGGATTCACTTTCTGAAGTTACAGGAGAGATATCTAGTGAAGATCTGCTGGATCATATATTCAGTAATTTCTGTGTAGGGAAATAAAAAATGAGAGTGGCTTAAATTTAGTCACTCTCTTCTTACTTTTAATACCTAAAATTTGGAGGAAATAATAAATGGAAATGAAAAAATATGAAGTAATAGTAGTAGGAGGAGGACATGGAGGCGTAGAGGCAAGTCTGGCTGCAGCAAGGCTTGGGAAAAAAACAGCTATGTTTACTTTGTATCTGGATACTATTGCCATGATGTCATGCAATCCTTCAATAGGAGGACCTGGAAAAAGTAATCTTGTTGCTGAGATGGATATACTTGGTGGTGAGATGGGAAGACATACTGATAAATTTAATCTTCAACTGAAACATCTTAATGAAAGTAAAGGTCCTGCTGCAAGAATAACAAGAGGACAGGCAGATAAATATCTATATAGAACAGAAATGAGAAAAATTTTAGAACATACAGATAATCTTGAAATAATTCAAGACTGTGTAGATGAAATTATAGTTGAAAATGGAAAAATAAAGGGAATAATAACAAGACTTGGAATAAAATATTATGCTGAATGTGTAGTCCTAGCTACTGGAACATTTTTAAAAGGAAAAATAGTAATAGGTGATGTGGCTTATTCAGCAGGAAGGCAGGGAGAAAATTCAGCTGAAAAACTTTCTGATAGTTTAAGAGAACATGGAATAACTATTGAAAGATATCAGACTGCCACACCTCCAAGACTTGATAAAAGAAGCATAGATTTCAGTAAAATGAAAGAGTTAAAGGGAGAGGAACATCCTAGATATTTTTCAATATTTACTGATAAAGAAAGAAATAATGTAGTTCCTACTTGGCTTACTTATACAACAGAAAAAACAATTGAAGTGGCAAAAGAGATGCTTCAATATTCTCCAATAGTAAGTGGAATAATAAAAACTCATGGGCCTAGACATTGTCCGTCACTTGATAGAAAAGTAATAAATTTCCCAGATAAATCAAATCATCAGATATTTTTAGAGCTAGAATCAGCAGAATCAGAAGAAGTATATGTAAACGGACTTACTACTGCAATGCCTCCATTTGCTCAGGAAGCCATGATGAGAACCATAGCAGGATTAGAAAATGCAAGAGTAATGAGATATGGTTATGCAGTAGAATATGATTATGCTCCAGCAGCTCAGCTTTATCCAAGCCTGGAGAGCAAAAAAATAGAAGGACTTTACTTTGCAGGGCAGATAAATGGAACATCTGGTTATGAGGAAGCAGCATGTCAGGGATTTATAGCAGGAGTAAATGCTGTAAGAAAGGCAGATGGAAAAGAACCTGTTATAATAGATAGAAGTGAAGGTTATATAGGAGTACTTATAGATGACATAATTCATAAGAAGACACCAGAGCCTTATAGAGTCCTTCCATCAAGATCTGAATATAGATTAACTCTAAGGTTTGATAATGCCTTTATGAGGCTTTTTACAAAGGCTAAGGAGATAGGAATCCTCTCTTCTGAAAAACTTGATTACTTAGAAAATTCTATAAAAATAGTGAATGATGAAATAGCAAGATTAAAAGAGATAAGTGTCCCAATGGTACAGGCTAATGCACTTCTTGAAAAGCTTGGATCAGATCAGAAACTTACTAAAGGAGTTAAAATAGGAGATCTTTTAAAAATAAAAGAAGTAACTTATGACAGCCTGAAAGATATAACAGAGATAAATGATTATCCTGGATTTATAAAAAATCAAATAGAAACAATGATAAAATATGAGATATTTATTCAGAGAGAAAATGAGCAAATAGAAAAATTTAAAAGACTTGAAGAGGTAAAAATACCTGCTGATTTTGATTTCTCAGAAGTAAAAGGAATATCTAATATAGCTAGATGTGGATTAGAAGAAATAAAACCTCTTTCAATAGGAGAAGCTTCCAGAATAAGTGGGGTTACAGGAAATGATATAGCTCTTTTAGTGGGATATTTGAAATAAAAATAAATTTTTTATTATTATGTATATACATAATAATAAAATTTTCTCTGTTAATTTAATGGAGGTGAAAAATGAAGCTTTGCATTGTTTTTTCTGGAGTAGTTTTAAAATAAATCAAATTAAAAAAGGAGATTGCTATGACTATTCCAGATATAAATAAAATATATCCAAGAACAAATGATAAACAGATAGTATATTTAAAAAATGTGATTACAAATCCTAATATTCAAGTTGGAGAATATACGATTTATAATGACTTTTATAATGATCCTTTAGAATTTCAGAAGAATAATGTACTTTATCATTATCCAATAAATGGGGATAAACTTATTATTGAAAAGTTTTGTTCCATTGCCTGTGGAGCTAAATTCTTAATGAACTGCGGCAACCACACACTGCATTCTTTGTCTACTTATACTTTTCCATTATTTGGAGAAGAATGGGAACATAAAATGAATGTAAAAGATTCATGGGATAATAAAGGAAATATCACCATTGGAAATGATGTATGGATTGGCTATGAAGCTGTGATATTATCAGGTGTAACTATTGGAGATGGAGCTATCATAGGAACAAGAGCAGTTGTAACTAAAGATGTACCACCTTATGCAATTGTAGGAGGAAGTCCAGCCAGAGTGCTGAAAAAACGCTTTTCAGATGATATAATAGAGAAGTTGCTTAAAATAAAATGGTGGAATTGGCCAGTAGAAAAGATTGCCAGAAGTTTAGAATATATACAGTCTGGGAATTTATTTCAACTGGAAAAAATAGAGTAATAATATAATATTTTAAATTATAGTGAGGGTGGCTTAATGAATAAAAAATAATTTTTTAAGCCACCTTCTTTTTGTATAAAATTATTCAAAGTTAGAGGAGAAATTATAAAAACAGCCATCAAAATTAATTTGACAGCTGTTTATTTTAATTTATATTATTTTTTTGTTACTGGTGCAAGGTAGTGTGTTCCTTCTGGGTGGAAAACAAATCCTTCTATATTTTTCTGCATTCCTGTAATTTCATCAGGATAAACAAGTGCAAACATAGGAAGTTCTTCTTGGATTATATCTTGAATTTCTTTATAGTATTTAATTCTTTCTTCAGGAACTGTACTTTCTCTTGCTTTATCAAGAAGTTCATCAACTTTTGGATTTTTATAAAAAGTTCTGTTTCCAGCACCACCTAAGTTTTTAGAATGGAAAAGAGCATACATAGCTGAGTCAGAATCAGCACTAGAAGACCATCCAAGGATAAACATATCATGTTCCCCTTTAGCAACTCTATCTAAGTAAGAACCCCATTCAAGAATTTCTATTTGTACATCTATTCCAATTTGTTTAAGTTGATCTTGAAGGATAACAGCAGTATCTTTTCTTACACTTTTATCATTTGTCCATATTCTAGCTTTAAATCCATTAGGATATCCAGCTTTAGCCAATAGTTCTTTCGCTTTGGCTATATTCTGAGTATAAAGTTTAGCGTCTTTATTATATCCAAATACATTAGGAGATACAGGAGAGTTAGCTTTTTTAGCAGCTTTAAGGAAAACAGCACTGATAATACTGTCAACATCAGTAGCATAAGCTATTGCCTGTCTTACTTCTTTTTTATCAAAAGGAGCTCTTTGAGTATTGAATCCAAGATATGTCATGCTCATAGCAGAATTCTGATCTACTTTTAATTTAGGATTGCTTTTTACCATGTCCATATCAATAGGATCTATATCGTAAGCAATATCAGCTTCTCCAGTTTCAAGAGCTATTGTTCTGTTTGTACCTTCTGGAATAACTCTAAAAGTTAATGAGTCAACTCCAGGTTTTCCTTTATAGTAATCAGGGTTAGCTTTTAAAACTATTCTATCACCAGAAGTCCAAGATTCAAATATAAATGGTCCTGTACCAACTGGATGTTGTCCATAGTCATTTCCACCAGCTGTTACAGCTTTTTCACTCATTATACCAGCACCTACATGGGCAAGGTAGTTAACAAGAGGACCATAAGGAACTTTAGTTGTTATTTTAACTGTATTTTCATCAACAGCTTCTATTTTATCCAAATCACCAAAATATGCCATTAAAGAAGGAGCTTCAGTAGCTTTCTTTAAACTGAATACTACATCTCCAACTGTAAGAGGATCTCCATTGTGGAATTTAACCCCTTTTCTTATTTTTAAAACAAGAGTAAGAGGATCTACTTGTTCCCAGCTTTCAGCAAGTCCAGGTACAAGATTCATATCTTTATCTTTTTCAATAAGTCTGTCATAGATATTGATATTTACTCTATGAGTAGGAATATCATTGGATACCTGAGGATTCAGACTTTTTGCATCTGAGTTTTGTGCTACAACAAGTTTTGTTTCTTTTGCTTGAAGAGTAAAGCTTGATAGTGTAAGGACTGCCATTGTGAGCAGAGCAAGTATTTTTTTATTCATGTATTTCCCCCTTAAAATTTAATATAGTTAAAAAAATATTTTCTTTTTTTTAAAAAATGAATAATATTTTTTATTGATTGATTATATTATTTTTTTTAAGATTTGTAAAGGAAAATTTCAGAATATAGACATGTATATTAGAGGAATAGGAAGAAAATATAAAACATAATTTATTTTTGAACATATACATATAAAAAATTAAGAAAATTATTGAAACATAATTATATTTTCACTATGAAAAGTTGAAAATACAGAGTAAAATATATACACGAATAAATAAAAATGGAGTAAGACATGATAACAGAATACAGAGGGAGGATTCCCTTTTGGCTCAAAGAAATAAAAGGAAATATAGTATATTTATGTTCATCTAATAAAAACATTGAGGACTATTACAATACTCTCAGTGATTTTTATGATGGAAAAATTTTAAAAATTGAAAGTAGTTATGAAGATGAAGAATTTGAAAAAATTAACTATGATCTCCTTAAACTTTTAAAGTCAAAAAATAAATTTATAATACTTATATCCCTTGAAGCATTTCTCAGAGATTATTCTTTAGAGGGAGATAAACTTTCTTTTCAAAAAGGAAAAGAAATGAATTTAGGAAAAATACAGGAAAATCTTATAAAGAATAAATATGATAAGGTATATATGATTGAGAAAAGAATGCAGTATAGTGTAAGGGGAGATATACTTGATATTTTTTCAAGAGATGGAGATTATCCTGTAAGAATTGAATTTTTTGGAGATGAGATAGAGAGAATAACATATTTTGATATTGAAACTCAAAAGAGTATTGAAAATCTTGATAATATCAATGTGTATATAAACAATAATAAAGATGAGAAATTATCTTTTTCTGAATTGATTGAAAAAAATAAAATAAAAGGTTTAAAGAAATATTTTGAGAATAATGAACTACTGAGATATAAACTGGAAGAAATTATACTCAGAGAAAGAGATGAAGAAGAAAAATTTAGAAGAAGATTTTATAAAATGATTGAAACTGCTGAAGAGATAGAAATAAAAAGATTTTCAGAGGAAGAAATAAAAAAGTTTGAGGATTACGAGTATATCAAAAAATTGAGTGAAAAAGAAAAGATTCTTTTAATGTCAGAGGAAGAAAAGAGATATAAGGAGATATTTGAAAACTATAATATTGAGATAGAGAGATATCCTCATTATGAAGGATATAGAGAAAAAGGCAGGCTTATACTCACTGACAGAGAACTAAAAGGAATCAAAGTAAAGAGAGAAGCAAAGGAAAAGGTAAATTTAAAATATAAAGATGTATCTCAAATCAGAGAAAATGACTTTATAATTCATGAAAATTATGGAGTAGGTATCTATCAAGGGATAGAAACTATGAATGGACAGGATTATTTAAAGATAAAGTATGCTGATGAAGATAAACTTTTTGTCCCTGTTGAAGGAATAAATAAGATTGAAAAATATGTATCTACTCCTGGGGTAGTACCTGACATATATCAACTTGGAAGAAGAGGATTCAAAAGAAAAAGACAGAAATTGGAAGAGGAAATGATAATCTTTGCTAAAGAAATTATTGAAATACAAGCAAAGAGAGCCTTTGAAAAGGGATATGCTTTTTCTCATGATACAGTCTGGCAAGAGGAATTTGAGGAAAGTTTTCCATATAAGGAAACAGCATCTCAACTGAAAGCCATAGAAGATGTAAAAAGAGATATGGAGTCTGACAGAATAATGGACAGAGTAATCTGTGGAGATGTAGGTTATGGAAAAACTGAAATAGCTTTAAGAGCAGCTTTTAAAGCTTCTATTGATGGAAAACAGGTAGTTGTAATGGTACCTACAACAGTTCTTGCCCAACAGCACTATGAGAGGTTTACAGAAAGATTTAAAAATTATCCTGTAAATATTGAGATACTAAGTAGATTAAAAAGTGAAAAAGAACAGAAAGAAGTATTAAATAAAATAGCTGCTGGAACTGTTGATATAGTAATAGGAACTCACAGAATTTTATCATCAGATGTAAAATTTAAAGACTTGGGACTTGTAGTAATAGATGAGGAACAAAAATTTGGAGTGAAAGCCAAGGAGCAGTTAAAGAAATTAAAAAACAAAATAGATATGATAACTCTTACAGCTACACCAATTCCAAGAACATTAAATCTTTCATTGCTGGGAATAAGAGATTTATCTGTAATAGACACTCCTCCAGAGGGAAGAAAGCCTATTGAAACAGTGTTTATAGAAAAAGATGATAAAAAAATTAAAGAGATAATTATGAGTGAAATAGCAAGGGAAGGTCAGGTTTTCTATATATTTAATTCTGTAAAAAATATAGAAAAGAAAACTAATGAACTTAGAAAAATTCTTCCAAGTTATTTAAAATTAGACTATATACATGGTCAAATGCTGCCAAAAGAGATAAAAAATAAGATAAAAGATTTTGAAAATGGTGATATAGATATGCTCATTTCTACTACTATAGTTGAAAATGGTATTGATATAGAAAATGCTAATACTATGATAATTGATGGAGTTGAAAAGCTTGGACTTTCCCAAATATATCAGTTAAGAGGACGTATAGGTAGGGGAAGAAGAAAGGGCTACTGTTATCTTCTTACTAAAGAATATCAGACTAAAAAAGCTAAAGAAAGAGAGGAATCTATAAAAAATCTTGGAGATTTAGGTGGAGGATTCCAGTTATCACTTGAAGATATGAGAATAAGGGGAGCTGGGGAAATATTAGGAGATAGACAACATGGTGCTCTTGAAACATTTGGCTATAATCTCTATATTAAGATGTTAAATGAAGAAATACAGCGTATAAAAGGAAATGCTCCAGAAGAAGAGATGGAAATGGAGATAAAAATTAATATGCCTGCCTTTATTCCAGATGAATATATTGAAAAAGATGAAAAAATAGTTATCTACAGAAGAGTAGCAGAATTGAAAACTCAAGATGAGTTAAAGGAATTAGAGAAGGAAGTAAGGGATAGATTTGGAAATCTTCCAAGGGAAGTTATCAATCTCTTCTATTATATAAGAATTAAGCTAAAAGCAAAAGAATTTGGAATCTCAGTAATCAGACAAGAGGAAGAGGGGTTCTTCATAAGATTTTTGAGCGAAAAAGTTAATATAGAAAAAATATCTCAAATGATGAAAATGGGGAATTTAAAATATCTGAGTAAAGAAGAAGGAGTATTTTATAAAGGAAATATTGATAGATTTTTCAATGAATATGAGGGAGCGATGTAAAAATGAAAGAGTTTGACAGACTTGTAGAAATAATAAAAAGATTGAGAGGAGAAGGAGGGTGTCCATGGGATAGAGAGCAGACTCTTGAAACTCTAAAACCATGTTTGATGGAAGAAACTTGTGAAGTTCTGGAAGCAATGGACGAAGGTGGAAATGAGCTGAAAGGTGAATTAGGTGATCTTTTGATGAATATAGTATTTCAGGCTGATATATGTGAAGATGAAGGAAAATTTACAATAGAAGATGTTGCAAGAGGGATAAACGAAAAAATGATAAGAAGGCACCCTCATGTATTTAAAGAAAAAAATGATACCATAACTTCTGATGAAGTGTTAGTAAATTGGGAAGAAATAAAGAAAACTGAGAAGGAGCATGAAAAAAGAGAATCAGTATTAGATGGTATTCCAATATATCTTCCATCTTTGGCTAAGGCAGAAAAAATACAAAAAAAAGCTGCTAAAGTAGGATTTGACTGGACTGATACTAAAGATGTTATAGCCAAGGTGGAAGAGGAATTAAATGAACTAAAGCAGGCTATAAATAACAATGATTCTGAAAATATGAAGGAAGAGCTAGGAGATTTACTTTTTTCTATAGTAAATCTTTCAAGATTTTTAAAGATAAATTCAACAGATGCTTTAGAAAAAACAATAAAAAAATTTGATACAAGGTTTAGATATGTAGAAAAGCACTGCGATTTAACAAGTTCTTCATTAGATATTATGGAAAAATTTTGGAATGAAGCAAAAAATAAGCATTGACAACTGAAAAAAATATAGTATATATAAATAATAAGACAGGAGGTTTAAACGTAATATTATGAGATTAGATAAATTTTTAAAAGTGAGCAGGATAATAAAGAGAAGACCTATTGCCAAAGTAGTTGTAGATGGAGGAAAAGCTAAACTTAATGGAAAAGTAGCAAAGGCCAGTACAGAGGTGAAAGTAGGACAGATTTTAGAATTAGAATATTTTAATAAATATTTTAAATTTGAAATATTGGAAGTTCCTGCTGGGAATGTAGCTAAAGAAAAGACTTCTGAACTTATAAAAGTATTAGACAGCAGAGGAATAAAAATAGATTTGGACAGCGAGGAGGATATTTTTTAGTGAAATTTTCTTTGAATTCCAATGGAAAGATAAATATAGGATTAAATATAACAGGAAAACGAGAAGATGGCTATCATTTTCTAGATATGGTAATGGTACCTATCAATTTAAGTGATAAAATTAGTGGAGAAATAGAAGATATTTCCGGAAAACTTACTATAGAAACTAATAAGAAAGATATACCAACTGGAAAAGAAAATATTTTATATAAAATATATGATAAATTTTATGATGAAAGTGGTATTGAAAGAAAAAAAGTAAATATATATCTTGAAAAAAGGATACCTCATCAAGCTGGACTTGGTGGAGGAAGTTCTAATGGAGCATTTTTACTTAAACTTTTAAATGAATTTCATGGGAATTATTTTGCAGTTGAAAAACTTATAGAAATAGGAAAAAGTATAGGAGCAGATATTCCATTTTTTCTCATAAACAAATCTGCTAGAGTTACTGGTATAGGAGAAAATATAGAGATAATAGAAAATAATCTGGAAAATTTGATAATAATTATAAAACCAGATTTTGGAGTTTCTACAGGAAAAGCATATAAAAATATGTATATGCTCAATAATAAAAAAGATGCAGATATAAATAAAATAATTCTGGGAATGAAAGAAAATAAAATATCTATAGTAGAAGAAAGCATAGAGAATCATTTGGAACAGGGACTTCTTCTTGAGGATAATAATATAATCAATTTTAGAAAAAAATTAGTAGAAATTAATAATATGAAATTTTTTATGTCAGGAAGTGGAAGTGCATATTATACTTTTGTAGATAAAGAAGAAGCTGAGAATATGTATAAAACATTAAAAGAGCATTTTAAAAACTGTGAAGTACATCTTTGCAGTTCTTTATAGATGATACTAAAATAAGGGAAGGTGCATTAATTATGAAAATCACAGATGTTAGACTAAGGACAGTAAAGAATGAGAATGAGTTGAAATTAAAGGCTTATGCTGATGTAACATTCGATGAATGCTTTGTTATCCATGGTCTAAAAATAATCGATGGGCAAAAAGGAATGTTTGTGGCTATGCCATCAAGAAAAATGCCTGATGGGGAATATAAAGATATTGTCCACCCAATTACTCCAGAACTAAGAAAAGATATAACTGATTCAGTTATAGCTAAATATAATGAAATGGGTCTGGAAGAAGAAGTTGTAGCAGCTGTAGAATAGTAGGTAAAAATATCTGGGGATAAAAACAATCTGAAATCTTAAAGGGTTTCAGATTGTTTTTTTTTGCTTTATTCAATTATTTTATCAAGTAGAAAAATAATATTCCTTATGAATCTTTGTAGAAATGAAAAGATATCTAATATGATGTTACTTTTATTTCATCTAAAAATTTACTAGATTCAGTTCAAGAAAGAAACTCTAACTTCAAAAATTACAAAGTGATTTTAAGTGGGAACTGAAAGCATACCTCCTGATATTTTCATTTTTCTAAGAGTTTTTTAGACATATAGACCATATCTTTTTTTATAAAAATAAAATAGTAGCATAGAGTTAAACAGGATAAAACTAGCCAAAAACAAAAAAAATCAGATTTTTTCAAAAATTTTATTGACAAACAAAGATAAATTTGATACTATTATACTGTTGTTGGGCTGTCGCCAAGCGGTAAGGCAACGGACTTTGACTCCGTCA
>ENA-OWPM01002537-OWPM01002537.1-human-gut-metagenome-genome-assembly--contig:-NODE-2537-length-10849-cov-3.577543_pt1 | contig 10849 bp, 10 predicted proteins | sample MGYA00248267_ERZ651852 | MGnify/ENA primary metagenome ERZ651852 (study PRJEB26924, sample SAMEA4378228) | human gut metagenome | biome: human gut; feature: human-associated habitat; material: faeces...
GTCTGTTTCTGCCAGCAGACTGGAAAAACCAACGATAGAATTGAGCGGAGTACGTATTTCATGGCTCATATTGGCAAGGAAAGCAGATTTCAAGCGGTCCAGTTCTTCGGCTTTGTCACGGGCAATGATCAGCTTCTGTTCTGTCTCTTTCAAGGGAGTGATATCATAGTTGATACACAGCATTTCAATAACTCCATCCTGAGGACGATAATCCCTAACCATTACGTTTATACTGGTCCACGAATATTTTCCGTTACCTCTGTTGACGCGTACTTCTTTGCTTAAACTAGTGGCTTTCCCTTCTTTAACCTGACCTACAAACTGTTTCAGGACAGCGCAATCTTCCGGGTGCACATGTGAATATACTCCGATAACCTGGGGCATGGGAGTGTTTTCTTTTTCACCTAAATTCCGATACCATGTATCCTGGGCATACCCGTCTCTCGTCATTACATTAAAATGGGCAAAACCTACTTTGGCATAGTCACCTATTAAGAGGAACAGATGTTCAAACTCTTGTATTTTGGTGTATGCACTGGTGGTTTCTGTTGTATCTATATTGATAAACAGGTAATTGCTGAATTGATTCTGCGAATCGTAAAGCAGAGCCACCTTGGTTTGAAGATTGATAATATCTTTTCTTCGGCTTGTGACGTATCGGTCGATCTTTGAGAAATCATAATTGATCGAGAAGTCCACATTTTCTCTGGCACGCAATTTTTCTTTCACGTCTTCGGGGATATTGGGATTCTCAAACAGTGATACCCCCAGTGCTTCCTTCATATCCGCCAAGCCGAATATTTCAAGTTCTTTATCATTCATATCTACCAGATACCCGTCTTTGTCGTAAAGCTCGATACCTACCGGCAGATTCTTATAAATATTGCGAAGAATTTTTTCACTGTGATCCAATGCGCGGCGATCCTCTTTAGCCTGAAGTTCCGCTTTACGTAATTGGAGGCAAATGCTGATGATGTTTCCTAAAGACGAAAACCATTGATGGTCGATGTTACTCCAGCTGCGGTGTGTTCTGACCATATCGATGCCCATATACCCCCATACCTTATCTTTCGATAGGAGAGGAACCACCATTACTGATTTAATATCTTGCACCTCCAAGGTATCACGGTAAACTTTTGCCTCAGGTGGCATATCGTCCAATGTATTCAGAATGATTGATTTCTTTTCTGAGATTTGGCGATCCCACCAGAGAGAATCATCCCAAGGTACATTCTGTAAGAAATCCAGTTCCTGGGATATTCCTTCGGCTGTTGCTTCATAAAGGCAACTTTGCACTTTATGTTCTCTGTTTATCTCAAATATATAGGTGCGGTCTCCTTTGGTCTGTTTGAGGAGATCTGCCAATATTTTATTGATAATCTGTGTAATATCATCCGATTGTAGAAAAGCGAGCAATGAATAGGAAATACTGTTTTGTTGATAAAGTAAACTATTTACCTGAAGGAAATCAATGTTCTCATTCATCTCTCCAGTACGGTTATCTATGCATTGCAGATATCCTATCATATTTCTATAACCTTCTTCATCCGGTTGTTTGAAACTTATTTTAGAATATATCCATATATCTCCATCTTTTGCCTGGATGGGGAACATTTGCTCATAGGTTTCTATGTTTGTGAGCGAAAAGTATTCATTTCTGAGCCGTTCCCGATGGTCTTCCCGTATTCTTCCGTGGAAATCTTCGAAACTGATCCGGTTGCTTTCAAGTCCGAGTAAGTCAATGATAAAGTCTGAACAAATATATTGGCGATTTTTCAGGTCCGATTCCCACCAACCCATTTTAGCCATTTGCGCAATCTGGCGATATTTCTCACAGTCAATATTTGGCTTCTCTTTCATATATCTTTTTGCTCCTGTTTTCTATTCCTCATTAAAATCTCAGTGGGCAAATATAGAGATAACTTTTATATTTTGAGTAATTTGTTGTCAAAAGAATGTTTTTCACTGTCGGAATCGGTAGGTAATATCATCCATTTTTTCCTGTGTAATCTTATAAAGCCGCTGGTTGGTATGTTCGGACTTCAGGTTGCCGCGATTTTCCAGATAGGGCCCGAGTTTGATATATTGAAAATTCTGTATGGGGAATTCTGCAGGTAATTTCGGTTTTCCGGAATACCAGCCTACTTTCACCGGAGCGATCTGTTGCCTTTGCAGGAAATCTGCGAAATATGCTACATCATAAGGATCCGCATCTCCGCCCATAAAGCAAACACACGTAACAGCCTTTCCATACTTTTGTAAAAGTATGGAAAGGTTTTCTTCTGTCAATAGCTCTCCGACATTTTGTTGGAGATAAGGACTGTGGCAACCTTTGCACCTGTTCGGGCAATTGGACAGGTTGATTGCCAATGTCACCTCATCCGGTATCTCTTGGAAAACAATGTCGTAATCAGTGTACTTCAGCATAATACCTTCGGGCAGCCTCCTTTTGCCGAGCTTGAGAGAAATTGCTGATTCGCTTCATATAGCCGATGACGCGGGTCAGATAGTCCACGTTTTGGCTATGACATTCCGGACACTCTTTCAAGTATCTTTTGTCAATGTGGTTGCATTCGTTGCAAACCGTGTTAGGTATATTGAAAGTAAAGTAATTGCAGCCCTCAGTGGCGGCTACCCGAAGTAATTGTCTGTATTGCTCTTTGCTTAGATGTTCTTCCAAATTCATATGGAGTGCCGAACCACCCGTCAGATGCTCTATATACCTGTGTCCATGCATACGGAACTTATCAATGACGTTCAGCGACTCATCCTCTACAATGTAGAAATAGCTGTTATAGCACTCGCGGAATGTCTGGAAACCGGCTTCTTTGTCCCATTTGGCATGTTTCACACCTACATTTTCAGCCGGTATCATTTCGCAGTTAAAGAGTATATCTTTCGTTCGATATTTCTTATTGTATTTTTCAACTATTCCCAGAATCTCCTGCACAAAAGCTTCATATTTAGGATTATCGTTGATTTCAATTCCCATGAATTGAGCGGCTTCCACCAGCCCGTTTACACCGATTGTCAGATATTGGCGTCCCATATTGATGTATCCGGCATCGAATAAAGGCAACATTCCTTTGCTTTGCAGATGCTTTAGGTTTTCGTTATAGGCCAGTTGTACTTTGTGTACCAGATCTACTACCTCTTCAAGGAAGAAATGATAAAGCAATCCGGATTTCACTGCATGCTGGATGCAACGGTTCAGGTTGATAGTCAACACGCTTTTTGATCCGGTAGATACGCCGCCTGCTCCCAGGGTGTAACTAAATCCGTTATCCTGTATTTCATTACGCAAGCGGCAACAGCTACTTAACGAGTCGGCATTATCACTCATATATGTAAAGAAAGAGTGCCCTTCCGCATACATTTCGGCCGTGAAGTCACCGTATTCCTTATCCAATACATCTCCGTCTTTGGTCAGCAAAGCCATTGTTTCTACGGGGAAGGTAAGAATGGCTTTGGTACGTTCCTTATTGAACCACTTCATGAAGCGCTTTTGCAACCAGCTCAATGATTCCCAATGGGGAGCGTTTCCGTCCGGGAAGACAAAATGCTCGAAAAGGCTGTTGAAATAATATTGATCATAGTAAGCCACATTCCAGAATACTGCCTGAAAATTCCGTGCCCCCGTAGGTTGATTGATGGAATATACGATCTGTTCAAAACAATCGGTGATTATTTTATCTATGGTTCTTTGTTTGGAGGAAAGGTCGGCAAGTTGTTCCGGATGTTTATAGTAATCTTCTCCGTATTCTTTTTCTATGAAATAATTCATATACATCAGAAATTCCGGTGTGGCGCAGGCGCCGCTGAGCATACTCGATACGATAAATACCATATTGATGAATCCTCCGCAGAAAGACTTCAGATTGGTGGGTGCCGTGGAGTTACCGCCTACGGATGCGGTTCCGCTGATCAGCCACGGATACATGGTGATGCTTGCGCAATAATTGGCAAGATTGGTTTCATCATTCTTGTATATGAAGTGTTGGTTCAGCAATTCGATGTAGCGGTCTGAAAGTTCCTTGCCGTACATGTCCTTCAGGCGGTCAGTCAGCAAACGGCGGTTCAGACGGATGAAGTTCGATTTGGGGAGTTCGCCTATCAGTGTGGCTATATTTTTATTTTCCACATTGGCGTTAGCGTCATACTTGCTACCGGTGGCAGGGTTGGAGGCATCGCAGTAATCCATTAGAAAACGGAGCTTGTCACGTACTTCCCGGTCTTCCAGATGTTTCTGTCTGTATAGCATGAACGCTTTTGCTACACTGTAATAGTGTTCAGCCATCAGTGCCACTTCTACTTGGTTCTGTATATCTTCTACACTGGTTCCATCACTGATGTTCACGCGGCTGAGTATGTTGGTGATCACATCTTGTGTGGCAAAACTGCCGACAGATAAAAATGCTTTACTAATTGCGTTCTTGATCTTATCAAGTGAAAACGCTTCTTTTTTCCCATCTCTTTTGACGATGAAAGTCTCCGAATTGATGTGCTCATGGCTCTTGTTGGTAACTGTTCCGACAACAACTACCGGACGTTTATTGTTGTGCTGGCTCTCATAAACCGGCAACCAGCGAGCTCCAAGAAGATCGTCTATCATCTCGGCTGAAACCAGTTGTGAGTCCGTATCGTTCCAGCGACCGCTTAAATCGATGACTTCGTTCGTATTGACACGGGATACTTTACGTGTGGCACAACTGCTGAAGGCAATTGCCAGTGCGAATACTATCGTTACAGTGAAAATCTTTCTCATAATATATTTGTTTTAGTTTTTGATTTATCAATCAATTCTTATGCCAGAATGAGAGAATAAAATTTGTATATCTATTCTGCTAATGTTTTAGCGGCTCTGGCGAGCATAATTCCACTTTGGGAATCGATCCCTTCCATATATTCCTGGAGGGGAAGGGAACTAATCATCACTTGCTTACCCTTGCTGGAAGCGTGCAATAGATAAGTCTTACCTTCTTTTTTCCAGGCAAAACCCAAATGAGAGGTGTCCAACCCTTTTATATGCGTTGTGATCAGGATGATATCTCCATTTTTTATTTTATTACAAGCTTCATTAATCTTATCTTTTGGAATATAATAATACGTCCTTTGATTTATTGCTGTTTCAATGGTTTTGATCTTTTTAAGTAAGCTTGAGTCTTTTTGGAGTTGTGGATATTTCTGACTGTGTTCCGACATAAAGCAGATTTGCTTGGAATAAGGGATCCCGCCGGCAAATTGTGTAATATCGGTCAGCAAATGAGCTTGTTGCATTTCATATAACCAATCTGAAGAATAGTGTAAACGGGAAGTATAGTCGACGATCTCTGCATTCCGGTATCTGAGCCGGATAATATTTTGCACGAAAGCCTCTGTCGATTGTTGATTATATTGTTCCAAAAATGCCAAAGCAAGGACATTTTCCACGAACGTCACACAATCTAATTCGTGTAGATTGATAACCGGCAGTTCCTCCCGGGTGACGTTCAAAGTATTGCTTTGATAAGGAGTCCCTAAAAAAAAACGGGCGATAGAAGGGATTCTTTCATTTACAGGAAGATTGCCCAAGCGATGTTCTTCTGCATATTTCCAAAAAGAATTTAATACTTTCTGATCGGACGAAGAGAAGCGGTAAGCCTCACAACTGTAACTAGAAAGGAACAAAAATAAGAAAAGATGTAAAATTAGCCGGATCATATTTGAATAGTTCTTATCGGTATTTCTAACTACAAAGTTAGAATATTCTGCATTATCCCGGAACTACTTTCCCAATTAATTCTATCCATAAAAAGGGATTTTCATAATTGCAGAATAATTTTTAAGTTTGTGGTGAAATGGTAGTTAGAGCGGTAGATTTTAATTATATTACAAATAAATAATTTCTTTACACAAATGAAAAGAATCATTTTTGCCTTATGCTTATTGATTGCAGTGACGTCGTGTGTATCTAAAAAGAAGTATATGGTTGCTGAAAACGGTCGGTTGGCAGCTTTAAGCCGTGAACGGGTACTGAACAGAAATTTGGGACAACAGAAAGATGAGATTGCAAAATTGAAGCAACAGATCACTGACCTGATGAGTGATACGACTCGTTTAGGTCAAGCCATCCGCGATTATCGAAAATCATTGTATTCCAATCTGTCCGAACAGGAAAAACTGAATATGTTACTGAAGGAAAAAATGGAGAAACTGGCCGAACGGAAGCTACCATCAATAAATTACAGGCCGAAGTCGATGCGCAAAACGCACGTCTTCAAAGTTTATTGAATAGTGTCAAGGATGCTTTACTTGGATTTAGCTCGGATGAATTGACCGTGACCGAAAAGAATGGGAAAATATATGTGGCTATGTCGGATAAGCTGTTGTTCGAGTCGGGGAGTGCACAGGTCAACAAACAGGGGAAAGAAGCGTTGGGTAAATTAGCGGAAGTGCTGAAAAAACAGCATGATATCGATGTTTTCATCGAGGGGCATACCGATAACAAACCCATTAAAACCGTGCAATTTAAAGATAATTGGGATTTAAGTGTCGTACGTGCTACTTCTGTCGTACGTATTCTGACCAAAGATTATGGGGTGAATCCTTTACAGATTTTACCTTGCGGCCGGGGGGAGTTTATGCCGGTGGACAATAACGAAAGTGTAGAGGGACGGGCACACAACCGGCGTACCGAAATCATCATGGCGCCGAAATTGGATAAGCTGATGGATATATTGAAATAAAAGGTAAAAGGTATAAGGTGATATTTTTCAACCTTTTACCTTTTATTTTACACCTTCTATCTTTTCTATATTGCTGCAGTAAACTGCTCCAGAAAACGAATATCATTCTCAAAGAACAAGCGTAAATCTTTGATGCCGTATTTTAACATTGTGATACGCTCGATACCCATTCCAAGAGCAAAACCGGTATATTTTTCCTTATCGATTCCATTTAATTCCAATACGTTGGGATCGACCATTCCACAACCCAAAATTTCCAGCCAGCCGGTACCTTTACACACATTACATCCTTCTCCATGACACAACGAACAGGAAACATCCATTTCTGCCGAAGGTTCGGTAAATGGGAAGTAAGACGGTCTCAGCCGGATTCGGGTTTCCGGACCGAAAAGTTCTTTGGCAAAATAAGTCAGCGTCTGTTTTAAATCTGCAAAAGAAACATTTTCATCGATATAAAGCGCTTCGATCTGATGGAAAATACAATGTGCACGAGCTGAAATAGCTTCATTACGGAACACTCTTCCCGGCGTCACTAACCGGATGGGTAAGGAATGAGTTTCCATGTCGCGAACCTGTACCGAAGAAGTATGGGTATGCAATACGATATCCGGATTTTTCTCGATAAAGAAGGTATCTTGCATATCCCGGGCCGGGTGTTCTTCCGGAAAATTCAAGGCTGAAAAATTATGCCAATCGTCTTCTATTTCCGGACCTTCTGATATCGTGAAACCTAGTTTATTAAAAATAGCCAGAATTTCATTCTTTACGATGGACAATGGATGACGGCTTCCTAGCTTGATCAGGTCTCCCGGTAAAGTGAGATCCACACCGGTTTTACCCTGATCGGAATTACAAAGCTTTTCCTTTAACTCATTCACTTTATCTAAGGCTGCTGTTTTCAATTCGTTCAAAGCTTTTCCGATTTCTTTTTTTTGATCTGCCGGTACATTTTTGAAATCATCGAATAAAGCGGCAATGGTACCTTTCTTACTCAAATGCTTAATCCTGAATTGCTCAACCTCTGCAGGTGTGGTAGCGGTGAAGCTCCCGATCTCTGATATAATCTGCTTAATCTTGTCTAACATGGTAAAGGCTTTTGATTATCAAAGTCACAAAACTACTTTAATTAATTGAGAATTAAAAATTGAAAATTGAAATTTAGAATAGAATTCAATTTTTCATGGGGATGAATCTTTTTACAATAGGATAACACAGACAGCCTGCGATGCCGCCTGAAACATCTGCGACCAAATCCCACACATCCCCGCTTCGGTTGAAAAAATTGGCTTGCAATATTTCAATTCCTCCTCCGTAGATCAGTGCCACCAGGATGGCGATCAGATAGATCCGGCTTAGTTTTAAGCAACTATATTCTTCGAGTGGAAAGATTAAAAGAATGGATAAAACGAAATACATACCGAAATGAACTACCTTATCCAGATGAGGGATATTCCAGTGTGGATCAGGGATGTCATCACTGGGCATCGCACAGAGAATAAAAATAATCACGACCCATAAAATATTGGCCAGAATAAAAATATGGCGAAGTTTACTGCTCATATACATTGGGGTTATTCGCTCAAAATTCTGACTTTTATTCTGACGTCGGTGATAGGCCGGTCGTTTCCGTCTGTCGGAAGGGCGGCAATTTTATCGATTACCTCAAAACCTTCGATCACCTCTCCGAAAACAGTATATTCTTTATCCAAATGGTGTATACCTCCTTCGTTTATATAGGCATTCCGTTTTTCCTCCGGCATATAAATTTTGTTGGGATTGGCATTCCAGTCGAAAGCGATATCCTGTTTGATTTTCTCGGCAATTTCCCGGAATTCTTTTACTTTTTTCTGTTTTCGGAGGGTGTCCAGGATAGCTTTTTTCTCCGGAGTATAGTATTTTCGCTGAATAGCCCTTTTGATCGGAACATTTACTTGTTTTTCTATGATATCCAGTTCTTTGGGATCATACTTCCTACCCTGGACGATATAAAATTGGGAAATGTCCGATTCTTTGAAAAAATTAACCCGGTCGGGTTGGCGCGGTGCTGCTAATGCTCCTTTTTTGTGATAATGCTCCGGTTTGATTTCCGCATCGATAACGATCGGTTTACCGTACCCGATTGCAGCTCCCTTAATGGCTTTTTTACTATCCGACGAACCTCCCTGGATCACAAAATTTTTGATTACACGATAGAACAGACTGCCGTCATAGTGTCCGGCTTTGGCCAGACGGACGAAATTGTCCCGGTGGTTGGGGGTGTCGTTGTATAATTTTACAATCATGTTACCGAGATTCGTCTCGATAACCGCTTTTACTTCTTTTTCCTGAGCATATCCCATGTAAAAAAGACAGATTCCACATAATACACAAAAGAACTTTTTCATATTTTCTCCTTTCTTCATTTGGCAAGTTTATTCACCAGATATTTTACCGGGAAATAGGAGGCTGTATAGCCGATCGATAAGACGGCAAGCACGATGAGTAAAATATCTTCGAAAACAATTTTGACCGGATAGGCCGTGATGATATAGCTCCCGTCGCCGAGTGTGATCAATCCATATTTTTCCTGTAACAGACAGATGAGCGTCCCAAAGACGAGTCCAATGACTGCGCCGGCCATTGTGATAAGATTTCCTTCGGTTTTGAATACGGAAATGATTCTTTGATTTGTCATTCCCAGAGCTTTGTAAGTACCGAGGTCTTCTTTTTTATCCAGGATGAGCATCGAAATTGAACCGATAATGTTGAACGAAGCGATCAATAAGATAAACAGAAGAATCATAAAGACAGCCAGCTTTTCGGATTTCATCATAGCATAAAAGGCCTTGTTCAATTCGTATTTGTCTTCCAGACGATATGTTGTATCGGTGAAATCGGATAATTCTTTTTTTACTTCCGGGATCAGCTTACTGTCTTTCAGTTTAATTTCGATCTTCGAAATCTGATCGTTTATGCCGAAAAGACGTTGGGCGAATTCAAGATCTGTAAGTACATATTGACCTTCTATTTCTTGCTGGGAAGAAAAGAAAGCCGATGGGTACAGGTATGCTGTATTTAAAGCCGAAGCAGAAACTCCGGCATTTTTATCCGGATAATAAAATACCATAGGCGTTAGGAAATTGAGACCTATACCTAATTCTGCAGCCAGACCGTAACCGACAACCGATTTGTAGGTATCTCCGGTTTTGAGTTGAAAGGTACCTTGTATGATGTTATCCTCGAAATGGGTATTACGGGCATAGTCGTCGGCAACTCCTTTGATCGTTACCGGCGAAAGCTTGTCATCGTATTTTACGAGCGCTTTCTCTTCGACGATCTGATTGTAGTAGGCAACGGACGAATTATTGCGAAGTACCTGATACAAAGAATCGTCGAAGTGGGAGAATTTACCTGTCAGAGGACTGATGACCAGATCGGGGGTGAAGCTGTCCGCACTCTTTTGTAATAACAGATCGATGCCATTGAAAACAGATAAGATGATTACCAATGCCGAAGTTCCGATAGCAACTCCAACGACACTGATGACCGAAATGATATTAATGGCATTCTGTTTCTTTTTGGAAAACAGATAGCGTTTGGCAATAAACAAAGACAGTTTCATTCCTGGATTGAATTGATGTCCGGTAACAAAGAGCGGTATCCGGATAGATGAATTATTTTAATAATTCGTCGATTTTGTCGATATAGTCCAGGCTGTCATCGACAAAGAAACGAAGTTCCGGCACGATGCGCATTTGTTTGCCGACTTTTTTCCCTAAAATAAACCGGATGCTTTTATTTTTTTCTTCCAGGCTTTTCATGACAGCCTCCACCCGTTCCGAAGGGAAAATACTGACATAAATCTTGGCATAAGAAAGGTCCGGACTGACCCGTACCGCTGTTACCGACAACATTGCTCCTTCTGTATATTCTTTACACTCCAGCTGAAACATCTCACTTAAATCTCTTTGAATCAGGCGTGCTACCTTATTTTGTCTTATCGAATCCATCGTATTTGAATTAAGTTGAAAAATTTTTCAACAAATATAGTATTTTTTCCTGATACTTTTATTACATTTGCATCCGCAAACGAGATGTAGCGCAGTTGGTAGCGCGCCACGTTCGGGACGTGGAGGCCGCTGGTT
>ENA-OWPM01002540-OWPM01002540.1-human-gut-metagenome-genome-assembly--contig:-NODE-2540-length-10839-cov-2.137704_pt1 | contig 10839 bp, 8 predicted proteins | sample MGYA00248267_ERZ651852 | MGnify/ENA primary metagenome ERZ651852 (study PRJEB26924, sample SAMEA4378228) | human gut metagenome | biome: human gut; feature: human-associated habitat; material: faeces...
GAACCTATATAAGGTGTAATTCAGTGACATTAGCATTTTACCATATTGGGAGGGGCACCGCAAGATGTGCGGACGACTAAATTCATGTGTATAAAAATAACGGCGTCTATGACAGCATATGAAGTTCTATCTATCTTTATTGGGATATTAGCATTGATGATGTCCTTTGGAAGCTTGCTTGTAGCGGTTATCGCCTTTCTCGATAAGAGAAATAAGCGAAAATAAAATGCCCACCCTGTCTAGCACACAGGATGGGCGGTGTCCGTAAGGACATTTAACATTTAACGTGGAGCATCCACTTTTGGAGTGGGTGCTTTCTTTAATATTATTATAATTGATTTATACCCAATATTCAAGTTATTTTTAAAATATTTTATGATATACACCGCATCTTCCCCCTTTACATCAAGGTTTCAAACTGTTAAAATGAGTAAACCAGCCAGCGTTAGATACCCCCTACAAGGAAATCTAGCGCTTTTCGGGCGTTCTGAAGTCCAATACCCCGCCGCAGGCAACTAGTACTGCATTACGCAATGCAGTACTAGGCATTGGTTCTCGCGGCAGTCGCCGGCCGGACATGCGGGCATGTTCGCCTGGTTCGCTGCCCGCGGAAATAATTGGCATGAACTCAGAGATAAATTAATATAGAACATAGTAAGGAGCGGAAAATATGTATTTGATCGCAGGACTTGGAAATCCAACAAGGGAATATGAAAAAACGAGACATAACGTAGGCTTTGAAGCCATCGATATTCTGGCGGACAAGGCCGGAACGACGGTGACAGAGAAGAAGCATAAGGCGCTGTACGGAAAGGGATATATCGGCGGCCAGAAGGTGATCCTGGCGAAGCCCCAGACGTATATGAATTTAAGCGGGGAAAGCATCCGGGAAATAGCGGACTTTTATAAAATAGAACCGGAGAACATCATCATTCTCTGCGATGATATTAATCTGTCAGAAGGGCAGCTGCGCATACGCTTAAAGGGAAGCGCCGGCGGCCACAACGGCTTAAAAAATATCATCAGCCATCTGGGAACCCAGGAATTTCCGAGAATACGCATCGGGGTAGGCGAGAAACCGCGCGGCATGGACCTGGCGGACTACGTGCTGGGGAGATTCCCGAAGGAGCAGCAGGCAGTTATGGAGGAGGCGTACCGCGACGCGGCGGAGGCGGCCTGCATGATGATCGAGGACGGAGCAGATGCGGCGATGAACCATTATAACAGAAAAAATAAGGAGAATTCATGAGCGATGTGTTTGAAAGTCCGTTAAGAGAGCTGAAGGAATTTGAAGATTTAGACCGCGATTTAAACCGGAAAAAAGGGCCGGTTCTGGTCAGCGGCTGTATGGATTCCCAGAAGGTCCATTTAATGTACGAGGCGGCGAAGGAGGTGCCCTGGAAGCTGGTGGTCACTTACGACGACACCAGAGCCAGGGAGATTTACGAGGACTTCCGCAATTTCGAGCCGGGTGTCTCTCTGTATCCTGCCAGGGACTTACTGTTTTTTAACGCGGACATTCACGGAAATCTTTTAACCAAACAGCGTATGGCCGTATTCCGCAGGCTGATGGAGGAGAAGTCCGGCGTGGTCGTCACTACCTTTGACGGGCTGATGGACCATCTGCTTCCGCTGGCCTTCTTACAGAAGCAGATTCTCGAGGTGGGAAGCGGACAGACTTTAGATATCGCAGAGTGGAAGGAAAAACTGGTAGAGCTGGGGTACGAGCGCGTAGCCCAGGTGGATGGCATGGGCCAGTTTTCGATCCGGGGCGGAATCATCGATGTATTTCCGCTGACCGAGGAACTGCCGGTCCGTATCGAACTGTGGGATGATGAGGTGGATTCTATCCGTACCTTCGATATCGAGAGCCAGCGGTCCATCGAAGAGCTGGAACGTGTCCTGGTCTATCCGGCCACGGAGATGGTGCTGACGAAGCAGCAGATCGCAGACGGACGGGAGGCGATCGAAAAAGAGGCAAAGAAATACGAGAAAGAGTTAAGGGCGCAGCTTAAGACCGAGGAAGCAGCCCGGATTCATTCCATTATCTCGGAACTCTCGGATGGCCTTAAAGAGGGCTGGAAACAGCACGGCCTGGACGGATATATCCATTATTTCTGCCGGGACAGTGTGTCATTTCTCGACTATTTCCCGGAGGAGGACACGGTCATCTACTTAGACGAGCCGGAGCGGTTAAAGGAAAAGGGTGCGACGGTGGAGGAAGAGTTCCGGGAGAGCATGATATCCCGTCTCGAGCACGGATATCTGCTTCCAGGACAGACGGGACTGCTCTATCCGGCCAGGGAGATGCTGGCGAGGACTCAGAAGAGCCGTACCGCGTATCTGACCGGCCTGGAGCAGAAGCTCTCCGGATTTACAGTAAATGGAAGATACAGCCTTTCCGTGAAAAATGTGAACTCCTATCAAAATGGATTTGAACTGCTGATCAAGGATCTGACCAGGTGGAAACGGGAGGGATACCGTGTAATCCTTCTTTCCGCCTCCAGGACCAGATCCAGCCGTCTTGCCAGCGACTTGCGGGAGTATAATCTGCGGGCGTGGTGCCCGGATGAGAGCCGGGAAGAGGTGGAAGTAAAGCCGGGTGAGATCCTGGTAACCTACGGAAACTTACACCGCGGCTTCGAGTATCCGATGATCAAGTTTATCGTGATCACGGAAGGCGACATGTTCGGCGTCGAGAAAAAGAAGCGGAAGAGGAAGAAGACTACCTACGAGGGGACGAAGATTCAGAGCTTTTCTGATCTGTCCGTGGGGGACTATGTGGTTCATGAGGACCACGGCCTCGGTATCTACCGCGGAATTGAGAAGATCGAACAGGACGGAATCATCAAGGATTACTTAAAGGTAGAGTATGGAGACGGAGGCAACCTCTATCTGCCCGCCACACGCCTGGACGGAATCCAGAAGTACGCCGGTTCCGAGGCGAAGAAGCCGAAATTAAACCGTCTCGGCGGAGACCAGTGGAACAAGACGAAGACCAGGGTGAAAGGCGCGGTTAAGGAGATTGCCAAGGACCTGGTGCAGCTATATGCAGCCAGACAGGACACCCAGGGCTTTCCGTACGGGCCTGATACGGTATGGCAGAAGGAATTCGAGGAGATGTTCCCTTACGAGGAGACGGAGGACCAGCTGGATGCCATCGATGCCACCAAGGGCGACATGGAGAGCCGGAAGATTATGGACCGCCTGATCTGCGGCGACGTGGGCTATGGAAAGACGGAGATCGCCCTGCGCGCCGCGTTCAAGGCGGTGCAGGACGAAAAGCAGGTGGTGTATCTGGTGCCGACCACGATTCTGGCCCAGCAGCATTATAATACGTTTGTGCAGCGGATGAAGGATTTTCCGGTGCGGGTGGATATGCTGAGCCGGTTCTGCACGCCGGCCAGGCAGAAAAGGACCCTGGAGGACCTGCGCAAGGGAATGGTGGACATTGTAATTGGCACCCACCGGGTCCTGTCCAAGGATATGCAGTTTAAGGACCTGGGACTGCTGATTATTGACGAGGAGCAGCGGTTTGGCGTTGCCCATAAGGAAAAGATCAAGCACCTGAAGGAAAATGTGGATGTACTCACCCTGACAGCCACGCCTATTCCCAGGACTCTTCATATGAGCCTGGCAGGCATACGCGATATGAGTGTGCTGGAGGAGCCGCCGGTGGACAGGACTCCCATTCAGACCTATGTGATGGAATACAATGAGGAGATGGTGCGTGAGGCAATCAACCGCGAGCTGGCAAGGAACGGTCAGGTGTATTATGTATACAATCGTGTGACGGATATTGATGAGGTGGCTGGCCGTGTTCAGGCCCTTGTGCCGGATGCTGTGGTCACATTTGCCCATGGCCAGATGCGGGAGCATGAGCTGGAACGGATTATGGCGGATTTTATCAACGGGGAAATTGATGTGCTGGTGTCCACCACCATCATTGAGACCGGCCTGGATATATCCAATGCCAATACCATGATTATCCATGATGCGGACCGCATGGGGCTGTCCCAGCTGTATCAGCTGAGAGGCAGGGTAGGGCGTTCCAACAGGACCTCCTATGCCTTTCTCATGTATAAGAGGGATAAGCTTTTGAGGGAGGAGGCTGAGAAGCGCCTCCAGGCCATCCGGGAATTTACGGAATTGGGATCCGGCATCAAGATTGCCATGCGGGACCTGGAAATCCGGGGCGCGGGCAATGTGCTGGGGGCAGAACAGCACGGCCACATGGAAGCCGTGGGGTATGATCTGTACTGCAAAATGCTGAATCAGGCCGTGCTGGCCCTTAAGGGAGAGACCTTGGAGGAGGATTCCTACGATACCGTTGTGGAGTGTGATATTGACGCATATATTCCGGGACGTTATATCAAGAATGAATACCAGAAGCTGGATATCTATAAACGTATTTCCGCCATTGAGACAGAAGAAGAGTATATGGATATGCAGGATGAGCTGATGGACCGCTTTGGGGATATACCGCGCAGTGTGGAGAACCTGCTTAAGATAGCGTCCATCAGGGCTCTGGCACACCAGGCCTATGTGACAGAGGTGGTGATTAACCGCCAGGAAGTAAGGCTTACCATGTATCAGAAGGCCAAATTACAGGTGGATAAGATTCCGGACATGGTGAGGTCCTATAAGGGTGATTTGAAACTGGTGCCCGGGGATGTGCCTTCCTTCCACTATATTGACAGAAGGAATAAAAACCAGGACAGCCTTGAGATGATGGGGAAGGCAGAAGAGATTCTGAAAAGTATGTGCGGGATACGCATATAAAATACTATGATAACACCCAGATACAGGAAGGCGAGAACAGGAAAATTCCCCTGTTTCTCGCGGCCTTTCTGTGTCAGGACCTTATTCTGCCCGTTCTTCTTCTTTGATTTCCCAGTGAATCAGGAAGGTAAGGGCGGCCCTTAATGCAATGATTCCGGCCACGATTCCTATTTCCTTCCACTCACGGACCACCACCGTGCGCAGGATTTCGCTTCCCATCTTAAATTCCAGTCCCATGGCCAGGCCCTTTGCCAGATATATCTTGGTGTCCGGGGAACGGCGGAGAAATTTAAGGAAGCTTGTGAGACCTGAGTATATGATGATACCCACGCCGATAAATTCAAAAATAATGATTGCGGTGTTTGCTACCAGAGACAGCAGCCATTCCAAATGTTCCATGGTTTGTTCCCTTTCTTTTACTTGTTCACCGGCACCTGAATGGATTTTACCTTTACACCGTCCACCTTTCCCAGGTCTCCGGCAAAGGAACTGATTTGGTTCTGGGTTCCGTGCAGGACCACGCTGATGACGGATACCCCGTAATCCCGGCAGGGAACACCCAGGCGGGCGATAATCAGACCGGACTGAAGGTGGAATTTTTCATTTACCGTTGCCACGGAATCAGGATTGCTGATGATGCAGCTGATGACAGCCAGACGGTCTTCCATAAAGTATGTCCTCCCTTATTGTTTTCTACCCGGCAGGCTTTTACAGCAGCTGGATTCATGCTTTTTTCCGGGCCGGGGTTATCTGTGGTTATGATATCACGGGTATTGACCTTTCGTAAAGCCCAAACAAGGCGCAGGACAAGATAATTTTTTAACCCTTGCTTTTTCTTTCCGACTGGAATATGATGGTAATAACTAAATAGAACCTTTCTCTGATGCGAAGCAACCCTGAGATAAAGAGAGAGCGGAACTGTCCTGGCTGTGCAGGAGCTGTTTTGCGTGGTTTGCCAGTGTGTGCCGTATGCAGGCACGGTTGGCATGAACCGCGTATATGTGCCTGTTGGTGAAGCCTCGGTATGCTGATGATATCCTCTCTCTGAATTTCGGAGAGAGGTTTTTTGTGTTTTAAAGACAAGAGGGGGAGGATAGAACATGTTAAAAATAGCGGTTTACGGAAAAGGCGGAATCGGAAAGTCCACCATTTCATCCAATTTATCAGTGGCGCTTTCAGAGCGGGGATACAAGGTGATGCAGATAGGCTGCGATCCCAAGGCGGACTCTACCATACAGCTTCACCAGGGCCATACAGTGACCTCTATCCTGGATATTATCAGGGCCAGGGGAGATAAGGCGGGGCTTGATGAACTGGTGACAGAGGGAAGCGGGGGTGTGCTCTGTGCTGAGGCGGGAGGGCCTACCCCGGGCATGGGATGTGCCGGCCGCGGGATTATCACTGCTTTTGAGGCGCTGGAGGAGAGGAATGCCTTTGAGGTCTATAAGCCGGACGTGGTCATCTACGACGTGTTGGGCGACGTGGTCTGCGGAGGCTTTGCCATGCCTATCCGGGAAGGATATGCGGACAAGGTATTTATCGTGACGTCCGGGGAAAATATGGCAATCTATGCGGCTGCCAATATAGCCGCGGCGGTAAAGTCCTTTGAAGCCAGGGGGTATGCCAGCCTGGGAGGCATCCTCCTCAACCGCCGCGGCGTGAAGCGGGAACAGGAGAAGGTGGAGGAGCTGGCAGAGGACATGGAAACGGAAATCATAGGCTCCCTGGATTACAGCCCTCTGGTGGGAGAGGCGGAGGAGCTTGGAAAGACTGTCATGGAGGCTTATCCTGACAGCGATATGGCCGGGCAGTACAGGAAAATGGCGGACGCTGTTTTAGCGGCCTGCGGGGAGGAAGAGGTGAAGAAGGCCTATGCTTAAGAGACTGCATGACACTGCGGGGCAGGATACGGCCCTTGCCCTGTCCCAGGTGGACAGCCTGGCACCTTTTACATACGGATTGGAATACAGCGCCCCGGCCAGGGGAGGATGGACCATTGTCCATATTGGAATGCTGCTGCCTGAGAGCCATCAGGTATTCGTATGCGCCCAGAGCTGCCTGCGGGGCGTGGTACTGTCGGCTGCGGAGCTTGGCGACAGCAGCCGTTTTTCTACCATATCCGTGGATGAGGATTCGGTGCTGGAGGGAAACTGCGAGGAGATCATCATTGAGGGAGTGGCTCATATTCTGGAGGGACTGCCTGCGCTGCCAAAGGCCCTGCTGCTGTTTACAAGCTGTATCCATCATTTTCTGGGAACGGATATGAAAATCGTATTCGGGGAGTTAAACACACGTTTTCCCCAGGTGGGATTCGTGCAGTGCTGGATGAACCCCATTATGAGAAAGACTAAAATGCCGCCGGACCCTTTTATGAGAAAACAGCTGTATTCCCTTTTAAAACCTGCTGATATGTTTACGAAGCAGGTAAATGTCATCGGCAATAATCTGGCTCTGCGGAAAAGTTCAGAGCTTTATAATATCTTGAGAAAAAATGGATTTAATATTAAGGATATATGTACCTGCCGTGATTTCCGGGAATATGAGACCATGGCCTCATCAAAGCTCAATATGGTGACGAATCCTCTGGGGCGGCCTGCGGCGAAAGAGCTTTGCGGGCGCCTGGGACAGGAATGGGTCTATCTGCCGGTGAGCTATGACTGGGAACAGATAAGGGAACACTGGAAATGCCTGTCGGATTTGCTGGAACTGGATTTTGACTCCATCTGGAAAGAAGTAGAGATGGACCAGCTATGGCAGAAGGCAGAGACGGCCCTGGAAACGCTTGCGGGAGAGCTTGCGGGGTGGTCTGTGGCCATTGACTACACGGCATCTTCCAGGCCCTTTGGCATGGCGAAGCTGCTTGTCAAATGCGGTTTCCGGGTGGAACGTATTTATGCGGATACCATATCGCCGGAAGAAGAGGATACCTTTGCCTGGCTTAAGAAGCAATGTCCCCGGATGCTGCTCTGTCCCACGGTATACCACAAGATGGCGGTTCTGCCCAGGACATGGTGCCGGGAGACGGGAGGAAAGGTGCTGGCAATCGGGCAGAAGGCAGCCTACTTTACAGGGACTTCTCATTTTGTAAATATGGTGGAGGACGGAGGACTGTACGGGTACGGCGGTATCCTGGAGCTGGCCGCCATGATGGAAGAAGCTGCCGGGGAAGAAAAGGATACGGAAAAACTGATACAGGTAAAGGGATGGGGGTGCTGCTGTTGAAACGGACAAACCGGATTCTGCCGGTATACGCGGCGGATATATCAGGAATCTGCTCGGCCTTATATGAGCTGGGCGGGATGACTGTGATGCATGATGCCTCAGGCTGCAATTCCACCTACACCACCCATGATGAGCCAAGGTGGTACTCCATGGACAGTATGGTGTATATCTCAGCCCTGTCGGAGCTGGAAGCAGTCATGGGGGACGATGAAAAGCTGGTGCGGGATATTGTGGACGCAGCGCTGAATCTTTGTCCGGCATTTATATGCATTGGGGGAACCCCTATTCCCATGATGATGGGAACTGACTTTAAGGGGATTGCCAGAATGATTGAAAATAAGACCGGAATCCCCACGTTTGGTATTGCCACCAATGGAATGCATTCCTATGTCCGTGGGGCAGGGGAGGCTCTGAGGTGGATTGTGAAACGGTTCTGCCCGCCCGGGATTAAGGCGGACAGGCCGGCAGCCCTGAAAGTTAATATACTGGGAGTCACTCCGCTGGATTTTTCCCTTACGGGAAACACAGCCAGATTAAAGGATTTTCTCAGAAGCCATGGAATGGAGACCGTGGGATGCTGGGCCATGGAAAGCGGCCTGGATGAACTGCGGCTGGCGGGTCTGGCCGACGTAAATCTGGTGGTATCGGCAGTGGGACTTCCGGCGGCCGCAGAGTTAAAGAAAATGTACGGAACGCCCTGGGTGGTGGGAACACCTGTGGGCAGGAGAACATCCGGGCGTCTGGCAGAATGCATCCGGCAGGCGGCGCGGACCGGTGAAAACCAAAGCCTGTTTGATGGTGCCGGGTATGTGCCCTCATGGGATGCAGACGCGTGCATCCGGCCTGATTTGGGGCTTGCCGGTCTGCCTGAGGATTTATCCGGCAGAAAGGTTCTTATCATTGGGGAACAGGTCATAGCAGGTTCCCTGCGGTGCTGTCTGTGGGAGGAGTGGGGCGCAGACCAGGTAACCGTGCTTTGCCCCACAGAGGGGGAGAAGGCCCTTGCTCTGGAGGGAGACATCATTGACTGGGATGAGGATGAAGTTATCCGCGCAATAGCGGAAAGTACGGTTGTGGTGGCGGATCCTCTGTACCGCCAGGTGTGTCCTGCCCACAGGAATATTGTGTTTGTGGATTTTCCCCATGAGGCATGTTCCGGCAGAATGTATCACAGTATTATGAGGCCCTTTGTGTGCGCTCCGGATGATTCGGTTTAAGGGTAAACAGGTATAAATACAGGTGATACACAAAGGGTAAAAAAAAGGGTTGTAAGGAGAGGAAGAGTATTATGAAAAAGTTAACAGCAATCATTTTAAGCGTGTGCCTTGGGGCTGCCGGACTAACAGGCTGCCAGGCCGGGGCATCAGAAACACCGGCTGCGTCAAGCCGGGCCGCAGACACCGGCCGGCAGCAGGCGGAAAAGGAACCGAAAGAGGAGACAAAAAGCCGGGAAGACTCCGCCGGGGAACCAGATGCATCCCAATCCGGCGGCACTGTTATTATAACAGACCATGCGGGCAGCCAGGTGGAAATACCCAGGGAAGTGAACCGTGTGGTGGTAACGGATATCCTTCCTCTCCCCTCCATCATCACGGTGTTCCTGGGATCCGGGGAGAAAATCGTGGGTATGGCGCCGGCCAGCATGAGCGCCGCCAGGACAGGGCTTCTAGGAGAGCTGTTTCCCGACATCCTGAATGCCAGCACGGATTTTATGAACGGCAGTGATATCAACATGGAAGAGCTCATGAAACTGGAGCCGGATGTGGTATTTTATAATGCGGGCAGCAAGGAAATCGGGGAGGCGCTGCGCTCTGCCGGGTTTGCGGCAGTTGCGGTATCTGTAAATAAATGGAATTACGACAGTATAGAGACTTACGACCAGTGGATTAGCCTGCTGAGCCAGATTTTCCCGGAAAAGGGTGATACGGCGGAGCAGGTGTCCCGGTACAGCCAGAACATATATGAGGATATCCAGAATAAGGTGTCCGGTTTAAAGGATGAGGAGAAGAAGGATATCCTGTTCCTGTTTAATTACAGTGATACCACCATGGTGACCTCGGGTAAGAAATTTTTCGGACAGTTCTGGTGCGACGCAGTGGGAGGCCGCAATGTGGCGGAAGGTGTGGCGGCTGAGAATTCCAATGCGGTTATCAACATGGAACAGGTCTATGAGTGGAACCCGGATATTATTTTTATCACTAACTTTACCCCGGTCCAGCCAGAGGACCTCTATGAAAATGCGGTTGGACAGGACGACTGGAGTCCGGTAAAGGCGGTACAGGACAAGAATGTATATAAACTTCCTCTCGGCACCTACAGAAGTTATACGCCCAGCACGGATACGCCCATGACGCTTTTGTGGATGGCAAAACAGGTATATCCGGACCTGTTTTCGGATGTGGACATGACCCAGGAGGTAAAGGATTATTATAAGGAACTATACGGTGTGGATTTAAGCGGAGAGCAGGTACAGAGGATGTACCATCCTGGCCGGGAGGCAGCGGCCGGATATAAGAAATAGGCGTTAATGCACAAAGCCGGAATGATATGAGGGTGGAATAAACGTATGAATGGAAGTAAACGAAGCTGGAACCGGTACTGGACCCTGGGTTCCCTGGCAGTAATTTTTGCAGCCGCGGCCGCGGCCATGGCAATCGGCCGGTTTACCATTGCTCCCAAGGAGCTGGCGGCTGTGCTGATACCTGGTTCCTTCCCGGATGTCCAGGTGTCGGGACAGGTGAGGACGGTCATATCCAATATCCGTTTTCCAAGGGTGGTGCTGGCCCTTTTGTCCGGGGCGGGGCTGGCGGCTGCGGGGGCGGCATTTCAGGGATT
>ENA-OWPM01002566-OWPM01002566.1-human-gut-metagenome-genome-assembly--contig:-NODE-2566-length-10723-cov-2.341676_pt1 | contig 10723 bp, 10 predicted proteins | sample MGYA00248267_ERZ651852 | MGnify/ENA primary metagenome ERZ651852 (study PRJEB26924, sample SAMEA4378228) | human gut metagenome | biome: human gut; feature: human-associated habitat; material: faeces...
CTCAGGAATGATATATCGTATGAAACAAAATGCGGTGGGACTTGCCAACATTTGTATTTTGAGTACGATGGTGCTTGTTATGGTCTCCACAACAGTGGCATTGTATGTTGGGATGGAGGATATATTAAAGACAAGATTTCCGCATGATGTGACAATTTCCGGAACGGAGTTGTCGGAGGAAGAAAAAGCATCCATTGATCAGACCATCACAGATATAGTAGAAAAATATGGGCTTACTTACCGGAATGATGAGCAGTATGAGGCGACACCATTTGCGGTCAACCGAGTACAAAATAAGTTTATCTTGTCTAAAGATGATATGACTTCTGTCAAAGAAGGGTCTTATGGAAGCATGTATTTGATGACTCAGGACACTTATAATAAACTGGAACACAAAAATGTTGAGCTATCTGAAAATGAAGTGCTTTTATACTCAACGAAAAGTAAGAGCAAACCGTCCGAGATCGAGATAGATGGAACCACATATCAAGTCAGAAAAAACCTGAAAGATATGAAGGTGGATAAAGAAACATATATGATGATTGATATCTATTATTTGATAGTACCAAACCAGTCGATAATCGATCATCTCTCAGAAACTTACGCAGACAATATGGGAAATCGTTATTATCGAAATATTGATTTTCGTGAGAGTGTGAAAGACCAGCTTCCGGCATTGGAAGAGATTCGTAATTCATTGGGAAAAATCGATGCATTATCCCCGGTAGAATGCAGGGAATTAGAGCGCGACATGATGTATTCATTTTATGGATCTTTCTTATTCCTTGGCATCTTTTTAGGAGCACTGTTCCTGATGGCGATGGTACTGATTATCTACTACAAACAGATTTCAGAAGGATATGACGATAAAGAGCGATTTGCGATCATGCAGAAAGTCGGTATGAGCAGACGTGAGGTAAAACAGTCGATCCGAAGTCAGGTAATGATCGTATTCTTCCTTCCGCTTGTAGTTGCGGTTGTGCATATAGCGGTGGCGTTTAAAGTAATCACAAAACTTCTTTCACTGATGAATTTGACAAATGTGTCATTGTTTATGACATCCACGATTATTACAGTGATTGTGTTTGCAGTATTTTATGCGATTGTATTTGCGATTACCGCAAAAGAATATTACCGGATTGTAAAATAAATATTGTGAAAAGGCGCAGTGAAATGAAAGAGGCTTTGCTGCGTCTTCTCTGCGCAAAGACATTGTCAAATTGGCTGGAGGGTGCTATGATAGCAAGTAGTGAAATGAAATGGAGGGAACAGTTATGACGACAAAAGAGGAAAGAATTGTAGAACGAATTGAAGGTGCAAGCGGTGGAAAAGGTATTCTCAGAAAAGAAGTTCTCATTGACAAGGAACAGATGGGAGAACACTGTGGATTGTTCGGAGAGGTGACGCTGGAACCAGGAGCGGTACTTGGATATCATGAGCATCATGGAGAGACTGAGACATATTATATCCTTTCCGGAAACGGGGTGTATGTAGACAATGGAGAAGAGATTCCGGCGAAAGAAGGAGATGTATTTTTCTGTAAAGATGGTGATGGACATGGATTGAAAAATACAGGGGAAAGAGATTTGGTGTTTGTTGCACTGATCTTAAAAAAATAGGAGAAAAGACCGGATACGCAGCCGTTTTATAACGAGATGCACATATCCGGCCTTTTTGTATTACTTAGTTTTCCGAAAAAAATGTCTTGAGTGCATGCAGCAGTCGTGTATTCTCTTCAGGACTCATGATACAGAAGCGGATAAATTCGCCATCTAACTGTTCGAAAGAAGAACAATCTCGAATCATTAATTTTTGACGGATCAGATTGTCGAACACATCAAATGAAGTTACGCCTTCCTTTAAAATCTGCACCAGAACAAAATTTGCCGAAGGTTTGAATGCTTTCAGTTCTGGTATCGTCTGCAAGGTTTCATATATTCTTGTCCGTTCTGTTTCGATTAATTGTCTTGTCTTTTGAATATAGTCGGTGTCTTGTAAGAACAATTCTCCCGCGAATGCCCCGATGCTGTTTAACGACCACGGATTCTGATACTCTTTCAGAATGTTGCGAAAATCTTCATTGCTTGTCATGCCATATCCAAGTCTTAAGCCCGGTGCCGCAAAGAACTTGGACACACCTCTTAATACCATCAGGTTATCGTAATCAGGGACAAGGCAGACAGCGCTGAGCGCTGAAATTCAATATAAGTTTCATCGATCATCACAAAGATATCCAACTTCTGACAGGTCTGAACGATAGTTTTCAAATCTGACACAGAGATTGCAGAAGAAGTAGGGTTATTGGGGTTGCATATGATCAGCAGATCAATAGTATGATTGAGATTTTGACAAAAATCTGATACATCCAATTGAAAATCCTTTGCAGCAGAGAGCGTATAATAGGAGCTCTCGTTCGTATTCCGAATAGGTTGGACCGAGCAGCAACGCGCTTTTAGGTGTGCGATGTTGAATCAAAAGAGAAATCAATTCGGTGGAGCCATTTCCGACTACGATATAGTTCGGATCGATGTCACAGTATTGCCCGATTGCCTGACGAAGAGAACTGTACTTCCTGTCAGGGTAAGCGGTGATGATATCAAGGTGCTCGGAAAGTTGTTTTTTTACTTGTGCGGACAATCCAAGCGGATTGACATTAGCACCAAAACAGACAATCTCTTCTTTTGGTATATGGTAAATTTTTTCTATTTCTTCTAGATCACTTCCGTGAAATTGTGCATGTTTCTTCATAAAACCCTCCTTTATATTCGCTTGCCAGAAATAGTAGAATGATGCTATAATTTATTATAATGATATTTGGAGAAAATGCAACGAAAGAAACATAAAGCAGGTGACTAGATGAAGAACAAGATAAAGAAATTTTCGAAAGGAGATTTTCGAACCGAGTGTCCGGAGATCGTCTTCCCGGAGACTCATATCCGCATGATGATTGGAGAAGGGGAAGTTTACAGCGGAAGTTTTATGATACAGAATCAAAAAGAGGGGGATATCCGAGGGATTGTTTATCCGTCTTCTTTTCGTATTCAGTGCAGTGAACAAGGATTTGAGGGGAATCCGGTGAAAGTGAATTTTACATACGATTCTGCCGGATTAAAGCCGGGGCAGACAGAACATGGGAAATTTACTGTGATGTGTAACGGCGGAGAATATGATCTTACGTTCACGGCGATGATTGAGAAGCCGTTTATTATGACTTCCTATGGAAAGATACAGAATGTGGAAGACTTTAAGCGGCTTGCGATGAAAGACTTTTCAGAGGCAAGAAGGCTGTTCCGTACGAGACAATTTTATGACGTATTAAAGTATGAAGAATTGAGAATTAAGAATCTTTATGACAATATGCGCAAATGGGCGCTCGATGAGGAGGCATTAGAAGAATTTCTTGTCGGGATCAAGCAGAAAGAAAAGATCTTCCTTACACTTTCCGATGAAGAACGCCAGTTACATGATGTTTTGGAAGAAAAGAAAGACTGGATTGAGATCACGAAAAACACGTGGGGCTTTGTTCCAATCCGAATTTGGGCAGATGGAGCATTTATTCAGATTCGAGATGAGGAGATTACAACGGATGACTTTGTGGGGGACAGTTACCGGCTTGAATACAGTATAAAAGAGAAAAAACTACATGCAGGAAAGAATTATGGACGTATTTTTATAGAGACACCATATGAAGTTTTGCATGTGGATGTTTTGGTATACCAGCATATTTCGAACAGTGGTGCGGGAAGAGAAAAAGAATTACTGGAGGCACAGGGATTAAAAGAATATCTTGCGTACATTTCAGGAAAACTTGACCGAAATGAGTGGGTGGAAAAGGAGATTGAGAAAGCAAAGCAGCTTCGGGATTTGGAACCTGAGAACGAATACTACCTGTTGATACAGGCTCATATTTATTTATATGGAGAGAAAAAAGAAGAAGCAAGATGGATTTTGGAGAATTTCAATTACAATCGATTTGCAATTGGAAAGAAACCGGAGATCAGTGCTTACTACCTTTTCTTGACTGCATTGCTCAGAGAGGATACAAGTCATACGAACCGAGTGCTGGAAGAATTGAACCGACTCTACATTAAATATCCGTATTCCTGGCAGCTTCTCTGTATGCTGGTGAATTTAGATCCGAAATACAAAAGTGACAGTGAACGGTTCCGGATGCTGGAAAGACAGTTCTATAATGGAACGAACCATGTCCTGTTTTATGCAGAGGCATATCTCTGCCTGAAAAACCAAGTGATTCTCCTCAGAAAACTGGGAGATTTTGAGATACAGGTGCTGAATTTTGCAATCAAGTATAAGCTGATCACACGAGAGCTTGCAGAGTATGCGGCGGAACTGATTAGCCATCAGAAAGATTATGATAAACGTCTGTACTATATTTTGGAGCGGCTTTATAAAACTTATGCAGATCAGAAGGTGCTGAATGCAATCTGCATGCAGCTGATCAAAGGAAACCAGACGGGAATTTCCTGCTTTAAATGGTATGAAAAAGCGGTGAAACAGGAACTGAAGCTCGCACAGCTTTATGAGTATTATATGATGTCGATTGATGGAAGAAGGCTGCGAAAGGCACTGCCGAGAATTGTATATCTGTATTTTATGCACGGAAATACTTTGGATGAGCAAAAAGCAGCGATTTTGTATGCAAATATTTTAACCTATGAGGATGAGCGGAGTGAGATTTACAGGCACTATCAAGAGGAGATGGAGACATTTGCGTGGGATCAGCTTATAAAAAGACAGATCAGCGAGGAGTTGAGAATTATCTACAATCGCTTTTTGGTGGAAGAGAAGATGACACCGGAGCGATTAGATGCATTATATGATATTTGCCATGCATACTGGGTGAGAGTAAAAAAATCCGGAGTCAAATATGTACTTGTCATTGAAGAGGATGGTTCGATTAGACAGCGAGTTGCGTATTCCAAAAAAGGAGCTAAGATTTATCTTTATGATGAGAACGCACGGATTGTGTGGGAAGCAAAGAATGGACGACACTATACAGAGTCGATTCCGTATGATGCGAGACGTATGTTCTATGAGATCCGTTTTCTGGAGATGTGTAAGAAACGCATGACGGACAGAACACAGAAAGAGCAGGAAAAGAGATCCATACCAGTTACTTTTGAAAATTTGAGGACATATGGGATTGAGGCGTTTGACGAGCAGGAAGTATTCCTGATGTGTACGAAGAAAATTCGTGAAGAGGGGCAGACGGAAGATGATTTCCTTCTGTATCTTACCTTTGAGGTGATGAAACGAGGATATTATGACAAAGCGCTTTTGACCTACCTTGCAACTTTTTATTGCGGGGCAACGCGCGACATGAAATTAGTCTGGAAACGGGCGAAAGAATATGAGGTGGAGACACATGCGCTTTCCGAACGAATTATTTCTCAGATGCTGTTTTCGGAGATGTTGTTTTCGGAGGAAGCGATTTTTCAGGATTATTACGAAGGAAATCCGTATTTCCGCTTAAAACAGGCATATCTTGCCTATGTGGCAAAAGAATTTGTGGTGCATGATCGAGTGACAGGACAAAATGTACTTGCAATTATTATGAAGGAATATCAGGAAAAAGAATATCTTGCGGATATTTGTAAAGTGGCAGTGCTGAAATTTTATGCCGACAGACTTCCTGATCATATGGAATATGAGGAGATACTCCGAGAATTTTTGAGAGAGATGTGCGAAAAGCGACTGGTATTTTCGTTTTATCTGTCGTATCCGGAAAGCTGGCTTCGGGAGGTGCAGTTGTATGATAAGGTGATTGTAGAATATCATGCAGCACCGAACAGCAAGGTAAAGATTGCATATCAGATCAATCGAGGAGAGATGGAGAAACTGGACTATCAGAGTGAATCACTTCTTCCGATGTATGACACTGTCTTTGCAAAAGAATTCATTTTATATAAAGATGAGACATTGAGATACTATTTCAAAGAGACACGAAAAGACAGAAAAATCGTAAGTGAAAAAATGAATGTAAAGCTGGAAAGAGACGTTTGTCCGGTTGGGAAGTTCGGACAGTTGAATGCTATACTTGATTTGAACGAGGAAGAAAAGAAAAGGGCAATGGAAGCATATCAGCAGGAAGAAGAGATTGCCGGGCAGATATTTCAGGCATATTAAATGGGGGATGACAGCGTGACAGGAAATATTTTAGGGTATGATTTAAATGAAAAGAACTGCCAGATCAGTTTTTACAGTGAAGCACAGCAGGAACCGCAGACGATGGAGCTTGTGGCAGATAACTACCAGATTCCACTTGTGCTTGGGCGGAAGGGAGATGTGTGGCTCTTTGGAAATGATGCCAAGCGTCCCGACGTGTTAAAAGAAGGACATACAGTGTCCAATCTGCTTGTGAGGTCGCTTGCAAAAGAAAAAGTTTTGCTGGATGAGGAAACTTATGAGGCAGTCTGGCTTTTGGCAAAATTCATAGAGCTGTCGTTGGACAAGTTTGAACACATTGAGCAGATTGTGTTTACGGTTCCGCGTATGAGCGTGGATATCGGAAAGATCTTAAAAGGAATCGGACAGCGCATCGGCGTGGCAAAAGACTGTATTTATGTGCAGGACTATAAAGAAAGCTTTTGTAATTATATGCTCTATCAGCCAAAGGAATTATGGCATTATGAGGCTGCTTTGTTTCACTGTGACCGCCATGAGGTGAGAGCGTATATGCTTCGAAAGCTCCGCATGGGGATTGGAAAAGGAGCAGATACGTTTGTGACGGTGGATGAAGTGGCAAGCGCACAGATGAAAGAGCTGGCGGCGGTGTATCCGGTTCTGAATGTAGATCGGGCAAAGGCAGCAGACAATCGATTTAAACAGTTTGTGCAGGGAGTGTTTGATAAAAAGCTTGTTTCTTCTGTGTTCTTGACCGGAGAGGGATTTGAAAACAATTGGTATCCGCTCTCTTTGAAAGTACTGTGCAATGGAAGAAGGGCGTTTTTAGGAAACAATCTTTATAGCAAGGGAGCATGTTATACCGCATACAGAAAGAGTTTGGATTATAAAGAAGGTCCGATATATCTGGATGATACAAAGATGACGGAGCAGATCTGTTTGAAGATGCGTATCAACGGACAGGATGAATGGTATCCGATCGTTCCGTGGGGGACGAGATGGTATGAGGCTGATATGCAGTTTGAAGTGCTTTTGGAAGATGCGGACGATATTGAGATGCATATCGAATCACTTACGGGGAATCAGATGCGTGTGGAGACGATATCAATGGCAGGGCTGCCAAAGAGAAAAGATTATGCATTGAGGCTTCAGGTCAAAACGGTGTTCCTGAATGAAAAGACATGTAAGATCAGTTTCCAGGACATCGGATTTGGAGAATTTTTCCCGGCGACAGATTTTTATGAAGAAAAAGAGATACATTTAGGAGGAAATGATGGGCAGTTTAATTCTTTGTTATAAAAAGAAAGCGAAGCAACCATATGAGATTACAAGGATACATCGGAAAATTTATACAATCGAAGAATTGTGTTATTATCTGTGTAATAATTTGTATCTCATCGATTATACGATTATGAATGAACAGCTTTGCGACTGGCTGGAAGAAGAACTGTCATTGACGGAACTTGCCCAGAATTTAAGACAATCCTTAAAACAGCATGGGTCTGTGGAGCAGTTTGTCGTGACAATTCTCGCTTATGCTTCCATTTATACAACTACAGAACTTCGACGGATTCAAAATGTGTTAGAACAGTTGAAGAACCAAAAAGAGATTGAGAGAAAGAAATATAAAGCAGATAATCTTTTAGAGAGCGGCGCAGTGAAACCGGCAATCCTGATCTATCAGTCCATCATACACGGCGCTCATGATGACAGTGTGGATGGAAAATTTTACGGAAGAGTATATGGCTGCCTGGGAGCTGCGTATGGAAAAATATTTTTATATGAAGAGGCCGCTAAGATGTATGAGGCAGCATTTCAGATTTGTGAGGAAGAATCAATGCGCAGGGCATATCTTTATTGCTGTAAAAAATCTATGAGCAGTGAGAAGTATGCAAAGCTGCTTGAAAAAAATGAAATCTATCAATTGGTCGATCAGGAACTGCGCAATGAGATAGAAGAGCTGAAAAAACAGTCAAGACCGATATTGAGCGAAGAGATGCTGGGGGAATGGAAAGAACAATACAGAAGACTTGGGACGGGAGAGATTTAACTTCCGTCTTTTTTTGTGTGCAGGAATTTCTCGTTGACACGTATTGTTTTCTGTGCTATCATTACAAAGTAATTTAGTGTGGTAGAGTAATAATATGATAAAGTGAATGGGAGGATATAAATTATGAAAAAGAAAATAGCACTGATAATGGCTCTTGCGCTTTCTGTGACAACAGTATTTGCAGGATGTGGAGCAAAGGACGATCAGAAGCAAAGAGAGAGTGGGAGTGGTACGCAGAAGACATTTACGGTTGGGTTTGATCAGGATTTTCCGCCGATGGGATTCGTTGGAGATGACGGAGAATACACCGGATTCGATTTGGATCTGGCAAAGGAAGTTGCAGACAGGCTCGATATGAAATTTGTTCCGAAGCCGATTTCCTGGGATGCAAAAGATATGGAATTGAGCTCAGGAGGAATTGACTGTATTTGGAATGGATTTACAATGACCGGACGTGAAGATAAGTATACATGGAGTGAGCCGTATCTCAATAATGAGCAGGTGTTTGTTGTAAAGAAAGATTCCGGAATTAAAACACAGGCAGATCTTGCGGGGAAGGTTGTCGATGTACAGACAGATTCTTCGGCTCAAAAAGCACTGGAACAACAGGAAAAGCTTCAGAAGAGTTTTAAGGAACTGAAGATTGTCGCAGACTATAACACTGCGTTTATGGATCTGGAATCAGGGGCAGTTGATGCGATCGCGATGGATATTGTCGTCGCAAAATACCAGATTGAACAGAGAAAAGCAGACTTTGTACTTTTGGACGATGCATTGGCATCAGAGGAATATGCAGTCGGATTTTTGAAGGGCAATGATGAACTGCGAGACAAAGTACAAAAGACATTAGAAGAGATGGCAGAAGATGGTACAATAAAGAAGATTTCCGAAAAATGGTTTCAGGAAGATATCACGACAATCGGAAAATAATAAAAAAGATAGAGGGCTGTCAAACATGATGGTCCTCTTCTTTCGCAGATAGAATACGAGAAAAGAGAGGTTTTAGATTATGAGTATAGGAATGATGCTCAGCATGATGGCGCAGGGGATGATAAAGTCGTTTTGGATCTTTGCATTCACACTGATTCTTTCGCTGCCGCTTGGAATTGTTGTGTCCTTTGGACGAATGTCAAAAAACGTGGTGATTCGCACGATTGTGAAAGTGTACATATCGATCATGAGAGGGACACCGTTGATCTTACAACTGATGTTTATTTATTTTGGAAGATATTATGTACTGAAGATGCAGATGACACCGGAGTGGATGAACACCGCAGTAATCCTTGGATTTGTGTTAAATTATGCCGCTTATTTTGCGGAAATTTATCGTGGCGGAATTGAATCTATGCCGATTGGGCAGTATGAAGCGGCTGAGATTCTTGGATATACAAAAGTACAGACATTTGTGAAAATTATTTTTCCACAGGTGATGAAACGGATTTTGCCATCGATTACGAATGAGGTGATCACGTTAGTGAAAGATACATCCATTGCTTATGTATTGAGTGTGCAGGAGATGTTCACGGTGGCAAAGGCAATCTCGGCGTCTCAGGCAAGTGTGTCCCCGCTGATTATAGCGGCAGTATTTTACTATGTGTTTAACTTTATCGTGGCATTTGTGATGGAGCGCATTGAAAAGAAGATGGACTATTATCGTTAGGGGGAAGAGCAGATGAATTTATTGGAGATGAATCATATCAGAAAAAGCTTTGGAGATTTGGAAGTGTTAAAAGATATCTCTTTGACAGTAAAAAAAGGAGAAGTCGTCGCAATCATAGGACCTTCCGGTTCGGGGAAATCCACGCTTCTCCGGTGTGCGACAATGCTTGAGACGATGGACAGTGGCGAGATGAGTTATATGGGAGAAAAAGCAGTTTCTATAGGAAATGATGGAAAATCAGTCTATGCAAAAGCCGATCAGCTGAAAAAAATCAAAAGTTATTTTGGGCTGGTGTTTCAAAACTTTAATCTGTTCCCGCACTATTCGGTGATGAAAAATATTACAGATGCACCGATTAAGGTACAGAAAAGAAAAAAGGAAGAAGTGTTTGCCAAGGCAAATGAACTGCTTTTGAAGATGGGGCTGGAAGGACGAGGAGACGCCTATCCATATCAGTTATCCGGCGGGCAACAGCAGAGAGTATCCATTGCGAGAGCGTTGGCTATGAATCCGGAGATTCTGTTTTTTGATGAACCGACTTCTGCGCTTGATCCGGAGCTGACAGGAGAGATTTTAAAGGTTATTCGCAACCTTGCGGCAGAACATATGACAATGGTAATTGTAACTCATGAGATGAATTTTGCAAAAAATGTTGCAGACAAGATCATTTTTATGGATAATGGATATATTGTGGAGCAAGGGACACCGGATGAGGTGTTTGGCTCGCAAAATACGAGGATGAAGGAATTTTTAGGAAAGTTATCAAATGAATCATAAATTACTATTGGATACGGCTGTGCTGGCGGGAGAGATTATGCTGTGTAGCGGTGCGGAGACTTATCGTGTGGAAGATACGATGTATCATATTT
>ENA-OWPM01002576-OWPM01002576.1-human-gut-metagenome-genome-assembly--contig:-NODE-2576-length-10691-cov-2.876269_pt1 | contig 10691 bp, 10 predicted proteins | sample MGYA00248267_ERZ651852 | MGnify/ENA primary metagenome ERZ651852 (study PRJEB26924, sample SAMEA4378228) | human gut metagenome | biome: human gut; feature: human-associated habitat; material: faeces...
GTTAATCTGTACAGAACCTGCTTGTATTTTTTCTGCAATTGTGAATGCCTGATCAATATCCTGAGAAAAGATACTTGCCTGTAATCCATATTCCGATTGATTGCTCATCTCAATGGCTTCATCGACTGTTTTTACACGAATAATCGGCAATACTGGACCAAATGGTTCCTCCCAAGCTAAACGCATATTTGGTGTCACATGGTCAAGCAGCGTAGGATAGATTAAATTTCCTTCTCGCTGATTTCCAGTAATTAATGTTGCATTTTTCTCAAGTGCATCATCAATCAGACGCTGTACAAAATCAGCTGATTTCTGATCAATCAGTGGTACAATCATTTTATTTTCTTCTGGAGAACCAATTGTTACATTTTTTAATTCTTCAGATAATTTCTCAATTAATTCATCAGCGATCATCTCGTCAACGAAAACACGTTTAATAGCAGTGCAGCGTTGACCGGAGTAAGAAAATGCACCGGATACAATTTGTTTTGCTGCCAAATCTAAATTTGCATCTTTTACAACAATGGCAGGGTCTTTTCCTCCCAATTCCATGACAAGTGGAATCATGTTTGCCAATTTTGCGATACGTTTTCCTGTACCGCTTCCACCCGTGAAAGAAATCATGTCAATCCCTTGATGTTCGATCAGATAATTTCCTATCACAGAACCATGACCTGTCACCACATTTAGAACACCTTTTGGAAGACCAGCCCGATCTAGCGCTTCAATCATTTTGATTCCGCTGATCGCACCTTGTGTTGCCGGCTTGAAGACAACGGCATTTCCACTTATCAGAGCTGGAGCAATTTTTGCTGCTGATAGATTAACAGGGTAGTTAAACGGAGAAATGGCAAGCACAACACCTAGAGGAACACGGTGACTAATGGCAATTTTAGAACGATTTCCCCCAGGAAAATTTTCTCCGAGCATACTTTCACCATATAAATGAATTGCTTCTTCAATTGTAAAACGAATCAAATCAATTGTGCGCTCCACTTCTTTGACGGCATCCTGAAATCCTTTACCGACTTCTTGCATAATAGTCGTTGCAATATCTTCCTTTGATTTTTCAAGCTCTTCAATCCAATGATATAAATAGTTACCGCGATCTCTGATAGAAAGTTTCTCCCATTTCTTTTGTGCAATTTTTGCACTTTGGATAGCTTTATCTGCCTCGTCTTTTGAAATCGCCTGTACCGTACCGACAAGTTCATCTTTATAAGGTGACATGATTTTAATAACTTCTTTGCTTTTGCTTTCTTCCCACATACCATCAATATAAAATCTATAGTTTTTGTTCAAATTCAAATAAATCCCTTCTTTCATTTAATTTTATTCTTTTCTTTAACTATATTTTAATAATAGTAATCATTATTAGTCAAGAGGTAAATTTTAGAGTAAAAAAATGAGACAGAAACAACTTATGAAAAAAATATATATTATTTAGAAAATTGAGAAAGAATTTTTGACTGTTTACAATGAAAAACAAGATACAATCTAAAAATATATTATATTTTTATAATTTTTATGAGAATTATGAAAGAATTTTGGAAATATGATGAATAAAACTCAGGGAACAGAAGAGGAGAGAAATAAAAATTAAAAGAAACATGTGATAGCAGACTGACAGATGATTAATCTGCCAGTCTGCAAAAATATCTTATTGAAAGAAACGAAATACACCAATCACTTTTCCTAAAATCTCTACTTCTGATACAATAATAGGCTCCATTGTATCATTCTCAGGCTGCAGACGGTATATACCTTCTTCTTTATAAAAAGTCTTCACCGTTGCGCTGTCATCTACAAGCGCAACAACCATCTCTCCGTTAGAAGCGACAGAAGTAGATTCTACCAATACCATATCACCATCTAAAATACCAGCATTAATCATGCTTTCTCCTTTTACAGTCAGTAAGAATGTTTCATTATTCGGCATAAATTCTATCGGAATAGGAAAGTAGTTGGTAATGTTTTGTTCAGCAAGAATTGGTTCTCCTGCAGCTACTTGACCTACAATTGGCACGTTTACCATCTCTCGCCTTGTGAGATTAAATGTATCATCTATAATCTCAATTGCACGTGGCTTCGTAGGATCTCGTCTGATATATCCATTTTTTTCTAAAGTTTCAAGATGAGAGTGGACAGATGATGTCGATTTTAAATTTACGGCTTCACAAATCTCACGTACGGCAGGAGGGTAACCGATTCTTAATATTTCAGATTTTATGTATTCTAATATTTCTAATTGTTTTTTACTTATTTTTCCATATGCCATTTAGACGACCTCCTAGAATGAAGTTATTTTAATTAAAAATATTTTACCATAAATACACAAAAAAGGCAAACAAATGTTTAGAAAATATGTTCGTATTTTTCTTCAAATCTATTGACAAACATTTGTTCTTGTTTTATAATTCGATACAAGAACAGTTGTTCGGAAAATACGTTCGCATATAGTGGAAGAGAGGTATATGAGATAATGACAAAAGAGAAAAGATATTATGAGAAACAACGATTTGCACAACGGAGAATGTGGATGCTTTTGGCAACTATTTTATTTATAACCATTGGAAGTGCCGTATTTGGAAGTTCCTTTTCCGATGCACATGGGAATGCACAGGAAAGCCCAATTACTTATAAGTACTATAAAAGTATAGTAATTCAACCAGGAGACACTCTTTGGGATATCGCTCTTGAATATAAAACAGATGATTACGGAAGCACTCAGGAATATGTAGATGAGCTGAAAGAAATTAATTCCTTAGAATCTGATTCGATACAGGAAAGCCAATATTTAATGATTGCATATTACGACGAAGAGTTTCGATAAAAGATACCATGCCGATATAGCAGCGAGTCTTATTAGTGAAAATAGATGCTATATCGGTCTTTTATAATAGAAATATATCTATACGACAAATACTGATTTTTCCAAAAGATATAGACATTTACTGCCGTATAGTGTAAAATATACTTAAAATCCAGTATTTACGAAAGGAATCTTGTTTCATGGCTAAAGACATAAAAACATATTATGAACAATCTTATATTGACAATACACTTCGATTACGTGAAGTTTTACAGACATTACCATCATTTACAAAAGATTATTTTCGTGCTGTAGAACCGACTACATCGGCTAAGACAAGAATTTCTTATGCTTATGACATCCGTGTATTTTTTCATTTTTTAATTGAGAACAATCCAATTTATCACGATTATACGACAACCCAGTTTACCCTTCAGGACTTAGAACGTGTTGAACCAATCGATATCGAGGAATATTTAGAGTATTTAAAGGTATATAAAGCGGATGATAATCAGGTGATCACAAATGGAGAAAAAGGACTGGCACGAAAATTTTCTTCTCTCAGGAGCTTTTACCGGTATTTTTACCGTCATCAGATGATTGAAAAAAATCCGACTATTTTTGTGGATATGCCAAAGTTACATGATAAAGCAATTATACGTTTAGATATTGATGAGGTTGCTTTGCTGCTTGATTATGTAGAAAATTGTGGGAAAGAATTGACGGGTCAAAAAAAAGTTTATTATGAAAAAACAAAAACTCGCGATTTGGCTATTTTGACATTATTGCTTGGAACGGGGATTCGTGTTTCAGAATGTGTAGGTCTTGATATCAATGATATTGATTTTAAGAATAATGGCATTAAGGTGACTAGAAAAGGTGGAAGTGAGATGGTTATCTATTTCGGTGAGGAAGTACGTAATGCTTTGGAGAATTATCTTGAGACAACAAGAGCCAGCGCTACTCCCCTACCCGACCATGAAAATGCTCTTTTTTTATCGACCCAAAGAAAAAGAATGGGAGTTCAGGCAATTGAGAATATGGTGAAAAAATATGCTAGACAAGTGACTCCAAACAAAAAAATAACACCTCATAAGCTTCGGAGTACCTATGGAACGTCCTTATACAAGGAAACAGGCGATATTTACCTTGTAGCCGACGTGTTGGGGCATAAGGATGTAAATACGACAAAAAAACACTATGCGGCTATTGATGATATGCGGCGAAGACAGGCAGCCAGTGCTGTAAAATTAAGAGAAGAGCGAAATTAACTCTGCTCTTCTCTCCTGAATTTCCCAATGCTCAATGTCTATTTTTGCTTTTGGTTACATACAATCAGAATCCAATACAATTGTGAATGGTCCATCATTAATCAGGCTTACTTTCATGTCCGCCCCAAAACTTCCTTTTTCAACAACTGGTACATTTTCCTTGCATTTGGAAATAATATATTCATAAAGTTCTTCCGCTAATGCAGGATCTCCAGATTCAATAAAGCTTGGACGATTTCCTCTTTTACAATTTGCATATAGTGTAAACTGTGAAATCAATAAAAGCTCTCCATTCACATCAGCAAGTGAAAGATTTGTTTTTCCGTTTTCATCTTCAAAAATGCGAAGTCCGATCATTTTTTTTATCAGTTTGTCCGCAATTTCTTTTGTATCCTCCTGCCCGACTCCAATTAGTACCATAAATCCTTTTCCGATTTGTCCGATTATTTTATCATCTACTTTTACAGATGATTCTGTAACACGTTGTATCACAAATTTCATGTTCTTCCATCCTCCTAAATCTCATCTAAAACTATTCTACATGATTCTGATAGATTTGTGAAGTTGTTTATTTTCCTATTGTAAAAATAAGAAAAATATAATAGTATTAAGCAGGTAGAAACAGTAAAATAGAATGTAAGAAAGGATTTTATAGATGAAATTACAACAGTTATTGAGTTTTACGAGAAAAGCAGTGGATGAATACCAGATGATCCAGGAAGGAGATCATATTGCAGTTGGAATCTCTGGCGGAAAAGACAGCTTGACACTGCTCTATGCACTTCATGGATTAAAACGGTTCTATCCCAACAAATTTGAATTGAGTGCCATTACAGTTGATTTAGGATACGAAGAATTCGATTTAGATCCAGTACATGAATTATGTCAAGAACTCGGAGTGCCGTATAAGGTAGTGAAAACGGATATTGCTCACATTTTATTCGAAGAGAGAAAAGAAAGCAATCCTTGTTCTCTCTGTGCAAAGATGCGAAAAGGTGCATTGAATGATGCTGTAAAAGAAATGGGCTGCAATAAAGTTGCTTATGCGCATCACAAAGATGATATTATTGAAACAATGCTTCTCTCTCTGATTTTTGAAGGAAGATTTCATTCATTTTCGCCGAAAACATATTTGGATCGTATGGATTTGACAGTTATTCGTCCAATTATGTTTGTAGATGAAGCAGATGTTATTGAATTTAAGAATAAATACAATCTGCCGGTTGTAAAAAGTAAATGCCCAGTTGACGGCTACACCAAACGCCAGTATGCAAAAGAACTTGTTAGACAATTAAATACTGAGCACCCAGGGGCAAAAAACAGAATGTTCACTGCAATTTTGAACGGTGATATCGAAGGATGGCCAGAAAGAATCTTACATAAAAGATAATTTTACAAAACAGGGACATGAGAAAAATTCCCATGTCCCTACCGTTTATAATTTTGCATCTGTAATATTATTTCTAAGTGAAACATAATCTTTGATGGCTTTTGCAGTTCCTTCTACACCGAGCTTTCCGCTATTTAGACATAAATCATAACTCTTCGCTTCTGCCCATTCTTTATTCGTGTAATAATTGTAATAACTTGCTCTTTTTTTATCCGTTTTTAAGATCATATCTTTTGCTTTTGCATCAGTCAAGTTATAGAGTCTTGCAATTCTTCTGACACGAATGTCCAAATCAGCATAAATAAATACATTTACAACATTGTCATAGTTTTCCAAAGCATAGTCGGCACATCTTCCTACAAGAACACAAGGTCCTTCGTCAGCAATCTTCTTTATAGCATCAAATTGAGCCAAAAAGATCTTATGATTAATCGGCATATCCATATAGCCGGACGTCGTATATCCCATGGAATAGGTATCCATTACCAGGGAATACAGAAAGCTGTTGGTCGGCTTTTCGTCATGAGTCTCAAATAATTCCTCGCATAAACCGCTGTTCTTGGCTGCCAGTGCCAGCAATTCCTTGTCGTAGCACTTCACGCCCATCTCCTCGGCTAACTTCTGTCCGATGATCTTACCGGAACTACCGCATTGTCTTCCTATTGTAATTACTAAATTTCCGCTCATATAGACCGCTCCTTCCAGTTATCTTATATGCCTATTATACATCAAAGTTTCAGAAAAATCTATATATTTATTGATTCTTAACAGTTTCTTTAAAAATACCACCCAGAAAGAGTTCTAGGTGGTACGTAATTTTCTTAATAATTCTTCAAAATACTCCGGCAGCGGGGCCGTAAATTCCATATATTCCCCAGTTCTCGGATGCACGATTCCCAGCACGCCTGCGTGCAGTGTCTGTCCCGTAAGCTTATAGGGACACTTGGCCGGACCGTATACCGCGTCACCCAGAAGCGGGTGGCCGATACTCGCCATGTGAACGCGAATCTGATGGGTACGTCCCGTCTCGAGAATACACTCCACAAGGGTGACGTAACCCAGACGTTCCAATACCCGGTAATGGGTAACAGCATGTTTACCCTGGTCGTCGGGCAACACGGTCATCTGCATACGGTCTTTGGGATTCCGGCCGATGTTACCTATAATGGTTCCTTCGTCCTGTTCAACGATTCCCCATACCAATGCACGATAACGTCGTTTGGTGGTTTTGTTGAAGAACTGTATGCCGAGATTGGTTTTGGCGTCCGGTGTCTTTGCTATAACGAGTAAACCGGAAGTATCTTTGTCAATGCGGTGCACCAGACCGACATGCGGGTCGTTGGCATCGTAATCGGGGTTATCTTTCATGTGCCAGGCTATGGCGTTCACTAAAGTTCCATGGTAGTTACCGTGCCCCGGATGCACAACAAGTCCGGCAGGTTTATTCACTATCATGAGGTGTTTATCCTCATAAACAATATTGAGTGGAATGTCTTCGGGAATGACCTCATTTTCATAGCGTGGACGATCCATCATAATGGTAATGACGTCCATAGGCTTTACTTTATAGCTGCTTTTGACAGGCTTATTATTAGCCATTACAAAACCTGCTTCTGCTGATTTCTGAATGCGGTTGCGTGAAGCATTTGTCAGACGATCGAAAAGGTACTTATCTACGCGCATCATTTCCTGTCCCCTGTCCACTACCACACGGAAGTGTTCATAGAGTTGGGCCTCATCACCGACAGGCTCTACGTCGTCCAGGTCATCATCAATCGCTATGTCATCCGGCAATTCTTCTATCATTCCTCGTTTTTTCTATGTGTTATTATGATTGAAAGTTGCTTATTCTCCAAATATAATGTTTAGAACCAAGAGTCGTCAGTAGCAGAATCACCGGAAGAAACAGAACCTGTGGTTTCCGTATTTGTAGAATCTGACTCTTGAGCTAAGGCTCCGCCATCCCCTACTATTAGGGTAAGTGTGGAACCTACGGGAACTTTTTCACCGTTGGTCAGTGTGCGTCCTTTGTACTTTACGCCGTACACCCAATCTTTCTCACCGGCTATGTATTCGTTTTCGGCCAGCTTGAAACCGGTCGCTAATAAACGTGCCTGTGCCTGACGCATGGAACTATTATCTGCTACGTCGGGAACAATTTGTAAAGGTACATTCAGTGTGTTTATTGTCAGATAGATGGTGCGTCCTTCTTTTACTTTCTGTCCGGCAGCAGGATTATGTTCAAGGATGCATCCGGCGGGTAAGTTCTTTACGTAACTGGAGTCGGAAACAATACAGGTCAGTCCTTGGTTGCGGAACATTTTTTCGGCTTCAGTCACTCCCATGCCTTTTACATTGGGCACTACTACCGCTTCGCCGTGACGGGTATATATATCCAGTCCCTTCAAAACTCCAAACAGTACAAGGGCAACCACAACGATCATTGCAATCAGGTTTACCCAGAAAAATTTATTCTGTCGGAAAGAAAAAAACTCTTTTATTGTCATAATCCTTAGCGTTATTTGGGGCAAAGATAATGCAAACCGAAAGCAGTACAAAATAAGCTCGCTTATTTTTAATGCTGAGGTGCAGCTTATCTTCGCTTTAGGCAAAGATAATGTAAACTGAAAGCAGTACAAAATAAGCTTGCTTATTTTTAATGCTGAGGTGCAGCTTATCTTTGCTTTTTGAGCAAAAATACAAATTTCGCCTTAGAGTGTAAGACAAACTAAGGCGAAACTTATATAATAGTTCAATGTCCGTTGTCCGGATCACTTTTTAAAGTGATTCGAGTAGTCTTTTCAATACTACTGTAGCCGATATTTCACGGTTGGCGGCTTCGGGGATTACAATGGATTGGGGGCTTTCGATGACATCATCCGTTACAATCATATTACGGCGTACAGGCAGGCAGTGCATAAAGTAGGCGTTGTTGGTTACAGCCATTTGGCGGTCGCTTACTGTCCATTCACGGTCCTTACTTAGAATTTGTCCGTAATTATCGCCTGCATAGGCAGCCCAGTTCTTGGCATAGATAAAGTCTGCACCTTCGAATGCTTTCATCTGATCGTATTCTACGCGGGCATGTCCTACAAATTGCGGGTCGAGTTCGTAGCCTTCGGGATGAGTGATGACGAAATCATAATCTGTAGCATTCATCCACTCTGCAAATGAGTTGGGCACGGCTTGTGGCAATGGACGCGGATGCGGTGCCCAGGTCATAACTACTTTAGGACGTGCCGTTTTCTTGTATTCTTCAATAGTGATGAGGTCGGCAAAACTTTGCAATGGATGGCGTGTAGCTGCTTCCATTGAGAATACAGGGCGTCCGGAATATTTAATGAACTGGTTTATGATGATTTCGTTGTAATCATCTTCTTTATTCTCGAATCGTGCGAAAGAGCGTACACCGATGATGTCGCAATAGCAGCCCATTACGGGGATAGCTTCCAACAGGTGCTCCGGTTTGTCACCGTCCATAATGACTCCGCGTTCCGTTTCCAGTTTCCATGCTCCCTGGTTGATGTCCAGTACGATTACATTCATACCCAGGTTTGTTGCAGCTTTCTGCGTGCTGAGGCGGGTACGCAGGCTTGAGTTGAAGAAAATCATCATCAACGTCTTGTTTCGTCCTAACTCTACGTATTTGAACCGGTCTTTCTTTATCTCAAATGCTTCATCCAGTGCAGCTTTCAGATTCCCGATGTCCTGCACACAAGTAAACTTCTTCATCTTATATATTTATGATTTATAATTTATGATTTATGGTGGAGCTTTGGCTGATCACTTATCACTCCCTTATCTGTCCTTCGCCTTCGATAATCCATTTATATGTGGTGAGCTCTTCCAATGCCATCGGGCCGCGGGCGTGAAGCTTCTGTGTACTGATGCCGATCTCGGCACCCAGTCCGAACTGCGCTCCGTCCGTGAAGGACGTTGGTACGTTGACATACACACAGGCGGCATCCACATCACGGCAGAACTGTTCGGCATGAGCTTTATCATTTGTTACGATACATTCGCTATGCTTGGAACCGTATTTTTGGATATGTGCTATGGCTTCGCGGATAGACTGGACGGTTTTGATAGACATTTTGTAATCCAGAAATTCCGTTCCAAAATCTTCTTCCGTAGCTTCTTTCAGTAAATCGGTGGGATAGCTGCCTTTCAGGACGTTGTATGCATGTGTATCTGCGTAGATTGTCACATGGCTATCTGGCAACGGAGCACAAAGTACCGATAGGTCACTGAGGCGCTCTTCATCAATCAGCAGGCAATCTAAAGCGTTGCATACACTGACGCGACGGGTTTTGGCATTGTTGATAATGGCGGCACCTTTCTCCACATCACCATAGCGGTCGAAGAATGTATGACAGATACCTGCACCTGTTTCAATAACCGGTATGGTAGCATTCTGACGCACAAAGTTGATGAGGCTGCTGCTGCCACGGGGAATAAGCAAATCCACATACCCCCTTGCATTTAGTAGTTCGGCTGTTGCTTCCCTGTCGGCAGGCAATAATTCTACGATATGAGGGGTGACTTGGAAACGTTCCAAAACTTCGTGTATAACGCTAATAATAGCCCGGTTGGAGTAGTCAGCATCGCTACCGCCTTTCAATATACAGGCATTGCCGCTTTTCAGACAAAGTGCGAATACGTCGAAACTAACGTTCGGACGAGCCTCGTATATGATGCCGATAACACCGAATGGAACACTTATTTTTTTAAGTCTCATTCCTTTGGGGTGTGTATTCTCCTTCAGTATATGCCCTACGGGAGAGGGGAGGGTAGCTACGTTGCGTGTATCCGCTGCGATGCCTTGAAGGCGTTCGGCGGTTAATTTCAGTCGGTCGTACTTCGGATCTTTAGGATCCATTCTTTCCAGATCTTTCTTGTTCTCTGCAAGAATAAAGTCTGACTTTGCCAAGGCGGCATCCGCTACAGCCAGCAGTATCTGATTGATTTCCCGGTCGCTTAACGACAGCAATTTCCGACTGGCTTCCTGCACGGTGGCAAATACTCTGTTTAAGTCCATCTTCTTTGTACTTTTTGTAGTTGATTATTCTGCAAATGTAGTAATTATATTGGGAATGCCTGCTTTATCTCTTTGAAAAAGAATGTGTAGAGAAAGGAGGGGATGGCAGGGATCTATATACCATTAGAGGTTAAGCCGCCGCATCGCCACTTTTATCTCTTTTCGCTACGACGGTTAAGT
>ENA-OWPM01002584-OWPM01002584.1-human-gut-metagenome-genome-assembly--contig:-NODE-2584-length-10625-cov-3.648628_pt1 | contig 10625 bp, 9 predicted proteins | sample MGYA00248267_ERZ651852 | MGnify/ENA primary metagenome ERZ651852 (study PRJEB26924, sample SAMEA4378228) | human gut metagenome | biome: human gut; feature: human-associated habitat; material: faeces...
GGGGGGGCGTCCAGACTGTCCCGGCCTGCTGGCGCTCCGGGAGGAGCCGCCGGAGCCGGTGCCCCGGTGGCGGGCCTTCTGCCGCCTGACCGGCTTTCCCATTGCGGCCCTGCCGGTGGAGCGGGCCCTCCGCCGTGGGGTGCTCCACCCGGAGGCCGAGGCGGTGCGCGCCCTGGCCCTCTCCGGCGGGGAGCTGGCCGCCCTGGGGCTGGAGGGCCCGGCCATCGGCGCAGCCCAGCGCCGCCTGGCCGCCCACATCCTGTCCCACCCGGAGGACAATACCCCGGCGCGGCTGCTGGCCCTGGCCCGGGCGGAGCTGAGCGGGCCGTAGGGGCGGCCATTTTCGCTTGGACAGGCAAGAACGCCGTCCTCCCGGCATAAGCATTAGGGACGAGGAGGGACGGCCATGGAACGGAGCGGAAAGCGGGAGGGCCTGCTGGAAAAGACGGCGGAGGTATTTGATCTGCCGGGGGACGTGGTGGCGGGCCTGCCCCGCATTGAGCTGACAGGCAGCCGGGAGCTGCGGATGGAAAATCACAAGGGAATTCTCTCCTACGGCGGCGAGGAGATCCACATCTCCGGGGGCAAGCTGGTGGTGAAGGTGCGGGGCTCCGGCCTGGAGCTGCGGAGCATGAACGCCAGCCAGCTCCTGATCACCGGCGTCATCACGGCCGTGGAGCTGGAATAGGGGGGGCGGAGGCATGCTGAAGCGGATGGTCAACGCCCTGCGGGGGAGCGTCCGGCTGGAGGTGTCCGGGGCCTTTCCGGAGCGGTTTCTCAACCTCTGCGCCCAGCGGGGCATTGTGTTCTGGAACGTGGAGTGGCTGGAGGGCACCCGCCTGCGCCTCACCGTCACCCGGCAGGGAAGCGGCCCGGCCCGGGCGCTGGGGGACAAGGTGCTGTGTACCGTGGTGCCGGCGGAACAGTCCGGCGTGCCCTTTTTTCTGGGCCGGTTCCGGCGGCGCTATGCCCTGCTGGTGGGGCTGGCCCTGTCCCTGACGGCGGTATGCGTCCTCTCTCAGTTTGTGCTCACCATCGAAGTGGAGGGCAACGAGGCGGTCTCCACAGCGGAGATCCTCACCGAGCTGCGGCGGCAGGGGCTGCGGCCGGGGGTATACGGCCCCGGACTGGACGAGGGGACCATCAGCAGCGCGGCCCTGCTGGGCCTGCCCGAGCTGGCCTGGATGTCGGTCAACCTCCACGGCACCCGGGCGGAGGTGCTGGTGCGGGAGGCGGTGCCTGCGCCCGAAGTGGATGATGAGGAGCAGGTGGGCAGCATTGTGGCCCGGTCCTCCGGCATTGTGACCCATATCGAGCCCCTCAGCGGGGAAGCGCTGGTGGCCCAGGGGGACACGGTGCTGGCCGGGGAGGTGCTCATCTCCGGCGCGGTGACCCTGGATGCCCCCCAGTACAGCGAGCTGGAGAACCTGGGCCAAATACTGGTGCGGGCCCAGGGACAGGTCTTTGCCCGGACGTGGCACACAATGACGGCCTCCATCCCCCTGGAGGCCCAGGTGAAATCGTATACCGGCGAGAAGGCCAGCCGCTGGACCTTGAGCATCCTGGGACATCGCATCGATTTTTTCGGAAAGAGTGGAATTTCCTTCCCTGAGTATGATAAAATAACAGATACCTGGGCGCTCACCCTGCCCGGCGGCCGGGAGATGCCCCTGGCCCTGAGCCGGGAGACCTGCCGGGCCTATACCCTCGCCGCCGCGCCGGTGGACGCGGACGCAGCGGAGCGGCTGCTGGAGGAGCGGCTGCTGGAGGCCCTTCGGGCGCGGCTGGGAGACGGCGAGGTGGTGCATACCAGCTTCTCCTCCGCACAGCGGGATGGACGGCTGGAGGTCACCCTCCAGGCCGAGTGCACGGAGGAGATCGGGCGCTTTGTGCCGCTGGAGTCTATTACAGAAGAAAATGAGGCCGAACCATGATCGAACAGACCATCAGCATCGAGCGCATTGAAGATGTCATCGACATCTTCGGCTCGTTTGACGAAAACATCAAGCTCATTGAGCACGAGCTGGACGTCTCGGTGGTGAGCCGGGACGACCAGCTCAAGATCTCCGGGGAGGCGGAGAACGTCCTTTACGCCGTCAAGGCGGTCCAGGGCCTGCTGGGCCTGGCCGGGCGGAAGGAGACCATCACCGAGCAGAACGTCCGCTACATCATCAATCTGGTGAAGGCGGGCAACGAGGAGCACATCAACGACATCGCCCGGGATGTGCTCTGCGTCACCGCCAAGGGCAAGCCCATCAAGCCCAAGACCCTGGGCCAGAAGCGGTATGTGGACGCCATCAAGAAGAACACCATCACCCTGGGCATCGGCCCGGCGGGCACCGGCAAGACCTATCTGGCGGTGGCCGCCGCCGTGGCCGCCTTCCGGGACAAGCAGGTCAACCGCATCATCCTCACCCGCCCGGCGGTGGAGGCAGGGGAGCGGCTGGGCTTCCTGCCCGGCGATCTGCAGAGCAAGGTGGACCCCTATCTGCGGCCCCTGTACGACGCCCTCTTCGACATGCTGGGGGCGGAGACCTATAACAAATACCTGGAGCGGGGCAGCATCGAGGTGGCCCCCCTGGCCTACATGCGGGGCCGCACCCTGGACGACTCCTTCATCATTCTGGACGAGGCTCAGAACACCTCCCGGGAGCAGATGAAGATGTTCCTCACCCGCCTGGGCTTCGGCTCCAAGATCGTCATCACCGGCGACATCACCCAGATCGACCTGCCCCGGGACACGGTGTCCGGGCTGAAGGAGGCCATGCGGGTGCTGGACGGCGTGGAGGACATCGCCCTTTGCAGGCTCAACGAGGCCGACGTGGTGCGCCACGTGATCGTCCAGCGCATCATCAAGGCCTATGAGGAGGACGAAAAGAGGAAGGGAAAGCGATGAACCACGAAATTCTGATCGAGACCGAGGTGGACGGGGCGGAGCCCTATGCCGGGCTGCTGCGCCGGGTGATCCCCGCCGCGCTGGAGGCGGAGGGGGTGTCCTTCCCCTGCGAGGTGGACGTGCTGTTCACCGACGACGAGGGCATCCACGCCATCAACCTGGAGCAGCGGGGCGTGGACCGCCCCACCGACGTGCTCTCCTTCCCCATGTTCCAGCTTACCCCCGGCGCGCCGCCCACCCTGGACGACGTGGAGGCCGACCCCGGTACCGGACTGGTCCCTCTGGGGGACATGGTGCTCTCCCTGGAGCGGGCGGAAGCCCAGGGGGCGGAGTACGGCCACGGCGCGGAGCGGGAGGCGGCCTACCTGGCCGTCCACTCGGTGCTCCACCTGCTGGGCTACGACCACCTGGACGAGGGCCCGATGAAGGCCCAGATGCGGGAGCGGGAGGAGGCCATCCTGGCCGCCCTGGGCATCACCCGGGAGGGCGCGGATGGATAAGAGGCTTTTGCGGTACGCCGCCGGCGGCGGGGCGATCTCCCTGCTCGCCTGCGGGCTGCTGTGCATGGTGCTGGGCGCGCTGGCGGGCGGAGATGTGGCTGGGCTGGTGGCCTGCGGCGTGATTTTCACCCTGCCCGGCGTCGTATTCGGCTGTGCCTACGGCCTGTATGAGGCGCTGAAGGGGAGAGACGATCCGGACGCGTAGGGCGCGGCATCCTTGACGCGCCGGCCTTCCGTAACGATTTACACACCATTTGCAGGGGACTCGGCTGCCGGGCCGCTGAACGACTCCGCGCCTTACCACAGCCTGCGCCTGCGCAGACGCGAATGTGCTCGGCCGCCCCTGTTGGAAAAAATTATCATAAAACCGCTCAAGAAAGTTGAGGATCACCTATGGAAATTAGAAAATCCGGAATGATCAGCATCGTGGGCCGCCCCAACGTGGGTAAGTCCACCCTGACCAACGCCCTGGTGGGCGAGAAGATCGCCATCGTCACCAACAAGCCCCAGACCACCCGCAACCGCATCTGCGCGGTGGTGAACCGGGAGGGCTGCCAGTTCGTCTTTCTGGACACCCCCGGCCTGCACAAGGCCCGCACCCGCCTGGGGGACTACATGGTGAAGGTGGTCAAGGAGAGCGTGGCCGACGTGGACGCGGTGCTTCTGCTGGTGGAGCCGATCCCCCACATCGGCGGGCCGGAGGCGGAGCTGATCCGGCGCATCAAGGAGCTGAACGTCCCCGCCGTGCTGGTTATCAACAAGATCGACACGGTGGAGAAGGAGGAGCTGCTCTCCGTCATGCAGGTCTACGGCGCGGCTCACGACTTCGCCGCCATCGTGCCCATCTCCGCCAAGCGGAACGAGGGGGTGGACGAGCTGCTGGGCCTGCTGGCCCAGTTCCTGCCCGAGGGGCCCCAGCTCTTCCCGGAGGACATGGTCACCGACCAGCCGGAACGCCAGGTGTGCGCCGAGATCATCCGGGAGAAGCTGCTGCTCTGCCTGGACAAGGAAATTCCCCACGGTACCGCCGTGGAGATCACCACCTTTTCCGAGCGGGACGACGGTATCATCGACCTGGACGCTACCATTTATTGTGAAAAGGCCAGCCACAAGGGGATCATCATCGGCAAGGGCGGGGCCATGCTCAAGAAGATCTCCACCCTGGCCCGCACCGACATTGAGGCATTTATGGGCACGAAGGTGTTTCTCCAGACCTGGGTGAAGGTAAAAGAAAACTGGAGAGATAATATGAATTTGATCAAGAATTTCGGATACCGGGACGAGTAAGAGCCGCAGAAATTACCGCTCATAAACGGAACGCGGCCAGCCAACCTAAAGACAGAAAGGGGGCTGTGCCATGAGCTGGGCGGAGCTGCTCTGGCGGCTGTTTTTGCAGACCGGCCTGCCGGAGGTCTACAGCCTTTACCGGAGGGTGAAGGGCTGAGCACGCGGGCGCGGCGCGCCCGCATACATAGTGGAGGGAAGCCCATGCACATCAGCACCCAGGGCCTGGTGCTCCGGGAGGTCAACTACAAGGAGTCGGACAAGCTGCTCACCGTGCTCACCGCTGAGGGGGGCAAGCGCACGGTCAAGGCCCGGGGCTGCCGCCGGAAGGGCAGTCCCCTGGCCGCCGCGGCCCAGCTCCTGGTCTATTCGGACATGACCCTGTTTGAATACCGGGACTACTTCACCCTCAACGAGGCGGAGTCCCTCCAGCAGTTCTGGCGCGTCAGATCCGATCTGGAGAGGCTGAGCCTGGCCTCCTACTTCGCGGAGGTGATGGAGGCGGTGGCGGTGGAGGGGCGGCCCGATCCGCCGGCCCTCTCCCTCATCCTTAACTCCCTCTATGCCCTGGACAGGCTGAACCGGCCCCTGGAGCTGGTAAAGGCGGCCTTCGAGCTCAAGCTCATGTGCCTGGAGGGGTACGAGCCCCTGCTGGACGCCTGCGCGGTGTGCGGCGCGCCGGAGCCGGAGTCGCCTCTGTTCCACCTGAACGAGGGGGTGCTCTGCTGCGCCGCCTGCCGGGCGGAGGCGGGGGAGGGGGCCGCCATCCCCCTGGAGGGGGGAGCCCTGGCGGCCATGCGCCACATCGTCTACGGCGATCCCAAGCGCCTGTTCTCCTTCCGGCTGGAGGGGGCGGACCTGTCCTGCCTGTCCCACGTCTGCCAGCGATTTCTGACCACGCAGCTTGACCGGGGCTTTCGTACCCTGGATTTTTATCAACAATGGGGGAATTGAATATGGAACTGTTTGTAGCGGACGCCTTTACCACCCGGCGCTTCTCCGGCAATCAGGCCGGCGTGGCCCTGCTGGGGGAGGCGGATTTCCCGGAGGAGGGGTTCATGCGGGCCCTGGCCGGGGAGCTGAAGCACTCGGAGACCGCCTTTGTCCGCCGGACGGGGGAGGGCTCCTTCCACATCCGCTATTTCACCCCCGCGGAGGAGGTGGACCTCTGCGGCCACGCCACCATCGCCTCCTTCACCGTCCTGCGGGAGAGGAGGGCCATCGGGCCGGGGACGTATGCCCTGCACACCCGCTCCGGAGACCTGTCCATCCAGGTGGGCGCGGACGCGGTGTGGATGGACATGGCGCCCCCCGCCGACGGCCGGAGCTTTTCGGAGGAGGAGCAGGCGGAGCTGTACGCCGCCTACGGCCTGTCCCTGGCCGACCGGCCGGAGGGCCTGGAGGCCCAGGCGGTGAGCACCGGCCTGCTGGACATCCTGCTGCCCGTCCGGGATCTGGCCGCCCTGGAGCGGGCGGAGCAGAACGAGGGGGAGGTCACCCGCCTGTCGGAGCGCTACGGCGTGGTGGGGGTGCACATGTTCTGCCCCAGCACCCCCGACGCCGCGGCCCACTGCCGCAACTTCGCCCCCCTGTACGCCATCCCGGAGGAGGCGGCCACCGGCACCTCCAACGGGGCGCTGACCTACTATCTGTACCGCCGGGGGCTGACGGCCGCCGGGGCGGAGAACCGCTTTGTCCAGGGGGAGAAGATGGGCAAGCCCTCGGAGATCCTCAGCCGTCTCACGGACGGGGGCGACGGCGTCAAGGTTCAGGTGGGCGGCCGGGCGGTGCTCGCCCTGCGGTGTGAGCTGCTGTGATCATGCCAGACGCCATTCCGCCGGAGCTGCTGGCCCCCTGCGGAATGAACTGCCAGGTGTGCTACCGGCACCTGACTCCCCGGCGGGCCTGCCTCGGGTGCAGGGGCGGCGCGTCGAACAAGCCGCCCCACTGCCGGGACTGCGCCCTGAAAGCTTGCGCGGCGGAGCGGGGCGTGGCATTTTGCGCCGCCTGTTCCCGGTTTCCATGCAAGTCTATGGCGGCGCTGGAAAAGACCTATCAAAAGCGTTGGGGGATCAGCCTGGCGGAGACTGGACGCCGGGCCGCCGCGGGAGAGGCGGAGGCCCTTCTGGCCGGGCAGCGGAGGCGGTGGCTCTGCACCTGCGGCGGGGTGATCTCCCTCCACGATGGAGTCTGCTCAGAGTGCGGGCGGCCCGTGGACTAGGAGATATGAAACTGCCGGATGATCCCCACACTCATGTACTCGCCCATCTCGCAGGCGAGCTGGTCCAGCAGCAGGTAGGACGCGCTGATGGCGTGGTAATTGCCCAGCAGATCCTGGTCGGCGGCATCGCAGAGCAGGGTGGTATTGTGGATAAACATGCTGCTCCATAAACTGGCGTCCCAGTGGGGGTTGAGCGCGGACAGCCGGGCGGCGGTGAGCCGGTTGAGGTCCAGCCACTGGCAGCGGATGCGCTCAGCCTGGCTGCGTTGCCGCGCGTCCAGCGCGTCCAGATAAGCGGCGTAGTAGCGGTAGAGCGGAGAGCCTGCCGCTGCGGTGCCGGTGATGAGCTGGATGCCGTAGTAGCGCTCCATGATCTGGTCGTACTGGGCGGGCTGGGCCTGCAGCTCCCGATAGATGCTGTCCACGTTTTCCGCGTGGAACAGCCGGCTCTGCATATACATGAGGGCCCAGAAGGTGCTCCCCCGCCACGCATTGATACAGGTATTGAGTAATATGAGCTGATGCTCGGAGAACGTATATAAGTCAAGCCGTTTCTGTTCCATAAGATCCCTCCTGCCCATAGGGTATGCGCCTGGGGGGCTTCGGGTGCGCGAATCTTTGGGCACAGGCGCGGCGCTCCGCGGAACAACGCGGCAATCAAACAGCAAGGAAACGAGTTATGACCGATTTATTTGAAAAATCCATTCAGATTCTGGAACTGCCCAAGGTGCTTGAGCGCCTGGCCGGCCAGGCTGTGACCCAGGAGGGCAAGGAGCGCTGCCTGGCGCTGCGGCCCATGACCGACCCGGACGATGTCCAGCGGGCGCTGGATGAGACCAGCGCCGCTGTGGACATGAGCGCCCTGCGGGGCAGCCCCTCCTTCTCCGGCGTCAAGCCGGTGGCGGCCTCCCTCCAGCGGGCCCACATGGGGGGCGCGCTCAACACCCGGGAGCTGCTGGACATCGCGGCGGTGCTGCGGGCGGCCCGCTCCGCCAGGGAGTACGGTGAGGGGGACGAGCGGAAAAAGACCTGCATCGACCACCTGTTTCGCTCCCTGACCGCCAACCGCTTTCTGGAGGACAAGATCACCGGCTCCATCGTGGGAGAGGACGAGATCGCCGACACCGCCAGCCCCGAGCTGGCTTCCATCCGGCGGCATATCCGGGCCACCGCCTCCAAGGTGCGGGACATCCTCAACAAGCTCCTCTCCTCCAACCAGGCAAAATATCTCCAGGAGGCCATCATCACCCAGCGCAACGACCGCTTCGTGGTGCCCGTCAAGTCGGAGCACAAGAACGACGTGCCCGGCCTGGTGCACGACGTGTCCTCCTCCGGGGCCACCTTCTTCATCGAGCCCATGGGGGTGGTGAAGGCCAACAACGAACTCAAGGAGCTCCAGGCCAGGGAGGAGAAGGAGATTGAGCGCATCCTTGCGGAGCTGTCCGCCGAGTGCGCACAGTTCAAGGACGATATCACTCAGGACTACGATCTGCTCATCCTTCTGGATGTGATCTTCGCCCGGGCCAAGCTGGCCTACCGGATGCGGGCCTGCGCCCCCAGAATCGTGGAGCGCGGCCTGTACCTGCGGAAAGCCCGCCACCCCCTGCTGGACCCGGACAGGGCGGTGGCCAACGACCTGATGCTGGGTGAGGACTTCGACACCCTGGTGATCACCGGCCCCAACACCGGCGGCAAGACGGTGACCATCAAGACCATCGGCCTGCTCACCCTCATGGCCCAGTGCGGCCTGCATATCCCCGTCTCCGACGACAGCCGGGTAAAGGTGTTCCGCCGGGTGCTGGCCGACGTGGGCGACGAGCAGTCCATCGCCCAGAGTTTGTCCACATTTTCCTCCCACATGGTGAACATTGTGGGCATTCTCGGGGAGGCGGACGACGAGACGCTGATCCTCTTTGACGAGCTGGGGGCGGGCACCGACCCCATCGAGGGCGCGGCCCTGGCCGCCGCCATCATCGAGAGCGCCCGGGAGATGGGGGCCCTGGTGGCCGCCACCACCCACTACGCCGAGCTGAAGGTGTACGCCATGACCACGCCGGGGGTAGAGAACGCCTCCTGCGAGTTCAACGTGGACTCCCTGGCCCCCACCTACCGCCTGCTCATCGGCATCCCCGGCAAGTCCAACGCCTTTGCCATCTCGGAGCGGCTGGGCCTGCCCAAGTCCATCATCCAGAAGGCCGCCGCCCGCATTGACGCGGAGAACGTGCGCTTCGAGGACGTGCTCACCCAACTGGACGAGCAGCGCCAGGAGATGGAGCGGGAGAAGGAGGCCGCCGCCCGGCTCCGGCGGGAGATGGAGGAGACGGCCAAGGCCTCCCGGGAGTACAAGGCCAAGATGGAGGCCGAGCGGGCCCAGGCGGTGGAGAAGGCCCAGGCGGAGGCCCGGGCCATTCTGGACGAGGCCAGGGACACCGCCGACCAGGTATTCAAGGAGCTCAACGACATGCGCCGCCGCCAGCGGAAAGAGGAGGACTGGCAGCGGGTCAACGACGAGCGGGCCGCCCTGCGCCGCAGCCTCAACGAGGCGGAGGGGAAGCTGGGGGCCCGGCCGGAGGAGCCGGCCCCGCCCCCCACCCGGCCAGCCCGGGCGGGCGATACGGTGGAGCTGGTGAAGATGGGCACCCAGGCCACCGTCCTGTCGGTCAACAAGGACGGCTCCCTCCGGCTCCAGGCGGGGATTCTGAAGATCACCGCCAGGCAGGAGGAGGTGCGCGTGGTGGAGGGGGAGACCCAGCAGTCCGCCAAGAAGGTGGTGGCCCGGGCCGAGCACAAGCTGCGCAGCCTGGGCGCCTCGCCCGAGGTGGACCTGCGGGGCATGACCACCGACGAGGCGGAGATGACCCTCAGCCAGTTCCTGGACCGGGCCATCATGGGCAACCTCACCCAGGTCACCGTCATCCACGGCAAGGGAACCGGCGTGCTCCGTACGGCTGTGCAGCAGCATCTGCGGAAAAACAAGCGCGTCAAGAGCGTCCGCAGCGGTGTTTACGGCGAAGGAGAGCAGGGCGTAACAATCGTCGAATTGCGTTGAGGAAATCACGCACAGTTTACGCATAGATTTCTTTTAATGAATTATGTGGTATTGCCCTAAAAATACCTGTTTCAGGAATCAAAAAACCGGTGAATAGGGCATAATGCCCTATAAATCAGTACGTTTTTTGAAAAATTCATCTAAAAAGCAAAGGGCACATATGGAAATAATCCTTGACGAAAATGCAAAAAAGCGATAGACTATATACAACGGATTTGAAGAAATAGGAGCGATGCAGATATGTATTCAAAAGAGGTACAGGTTACCAATCAGGTAGGCTTATATGCCCGCCCGGCAACTTTTTTCATTCAGAAGGCAAATGAGTTCAAGTCTACCATCCTGGTAGAGAAGGAAGAGCGCCGCGTAAACGCGAAGAGCCTGCTCGGCATTCTGTCCCTGGGTATCACCAAGGGCACTACCATCAACCTGATCGCTGATGGCCCGGATGAGGAAGAGGCTGTTTCCGCACTGGTTGAGCTTATCACATCCAATTTTACTGACTAAGTTATCGCGTCCTGAGGGAAAAGCGCCGGTTGTTTTGATCGGCGCTTTTATTTTTGCAAATGACGATTGAGGGAAGAAGGGCAGTTCGCATGACAAGAGAACAGCTGAAGGAGCGCGTGCGCAAGCTGCCCATGCAGCCCGGCGTTTACATGCACAAGGATAAGACCGGCA
>ENA-OWPM01002585-OWPM01002585.1-human-gut-metagenome-genome-assembly--contig:-NODE-2585-length-10624-cov-2.884947_pt1 | contig 10624 bp, 10 predicted proteins | sample MGYA00248267_ERZ651852 | MGnify/ENA primary metagenome ERZ651852 (study PRJEB26924, sample SAMEA4378228) | human gut metagenome | biome: human gut; feature: human-associated habitat; material: faeces...
GATGTGTATCAACCCGAACGACCCGAAGAACCAACATCTGAGAGGAAAGAAAGTGATCGTTCCGCTGGTAGGCCGTGAGATTCCGGTGATCGAGGATGATTACGTAGATATAGAGTTCGGTACGGGCTGTTTGAAAGTGACCCCGGCACACGATGTAAACGACTATATGTTGGGCGAGAAATATAATTTGCCTTCTATCGATATATTCAACGATAACGGTACGCTGAGCGAGGCCGCTGGCCTGTACGTGGGCATGGATCGTTTTGATGTCCGCAAGCAAATCGAGGAAGACTTGCGTAACGCTGACCTTTTGGAGAAGGTAGAGGCTTACGAGAACAAGGTGGGTTTCTCGGAGCGTACGAACGTGCCTATCGAACCGAAATTGTCTATGCAATGGTTCTTGAAGATGGAACATCTAGCCCAGATCGCCTTGGAGCCGGTCATGAACGACGATATCAAGTTCTATCCGCCGAAATTCAAGAATACCTATCGCCATTGGATGGAGAATATCAAGGACTGGTGTATCAGCCGTCAGCTTTGGTGGGGGCACCGTATCCCGGCTTACTTCTTGCCGGAAGGCGGTTACGTGGTAGCCGAGACGGAAGAGAAAGCTTTGGAACTGGCGAAAGAGAAATGCGGTAACCCGAATCTGACCATGTCTGATTTGCGTCAGGACGAGGACGTATTGGATACTTGGTTCTCCTCTTGGTTGTGGCCGATCTCCCTGTTCGACGGTATCAATAACCCGGATAACGAGGAAATCAATTATTACTATCCGACCAGTGATTTGGTAACCGGACCGGATATCATCTTCTTCTGGGTAGCCCGTATGATTATGGCCGGCTATGAGTACAGAGGGAAAATGCCGTTCAAGAGCGTCTACTTTACGGGTATCGTTCGCGATAAGCTGGGACGTAAAATGTCCAAATCTTTAGGAAACTCTCCCGATCCGTTGCAATTGATCGAGCAATACGGTGCGGACGGCGTGCGTATGGGCTTGATGCTCGCGGCTCCTGCCGGAAATGATATTCCTTTCGATGATGCTTTGTGTGAGCAAGGACGTAACTTCAATAATAAGATATGGAATGCTTTCCGCTTGGTGAAGGGCTGGACGGTAGACGATACGATCGCTCAGCCGGAGGCTTCCGCTATCGCCGTGAAATGGTTCAAAATGCAGCTGGATAAGACGATTGCCGAGGTAGACGACTCTTTCAGTAAATATCGTCTGAGCGAAGCGATGATGGCTGTCTATAAATTGTTCTGGGATGAGTTCTCGTCTTGGTATCTGGAGATGGTAAAACCGGGGTATCAGCAGCCGATCGACAAGGCTACTTATGAGGCTACGTTAGGTTTCTTCGATGCCTTGCTTCGTTTGCTTCATCCTTTCATGCCGTTTATTACCGAGGAATTATGGCAAGCCCTTGAGCCTCGTAAGGAAGGTGAGAGCTTGATGGTTGCCCAAATGCCGGAAGTAGCTGTTGCGGATAGCGCTTATTTGGATGCTTTCGAGATCGTGAAAGAGATCGTTGGCGGTGTCCGTACAATTCGTTTGCAAAAGAATATACCGAATAAGGATGCGCTGGAATTGCAGATCGTGGGTGAGCACAATGAGGCATTCAACGCTGTGATCGCTAAGATGTGTAACCTCTCTTCCATCTCCAAGGTAGAGGAGAAAGCGGCCGGCGCTGTATCGTTCTTGGTACGTACGACTGAATATGCCGTACCTTTAGGCAATCTGATCAATGTGGAAGAAGAGTTGGCTAAGCTTCAAGAAGAATTGAAATACCAAAAAGGTTTCTTGACTTCTGTCATGAAGAAATTAGGCAATGAGAATTTCGTAAGCAAAGCCCCGGCGAAAGTAATCGAGATGGAGAAGAAAAAGCAAGCCGATGCCGAATCGAAGATTAAGTCTATCGAGGAAAGTATCGCCGCCTTGACAAAATAAAGAGAACAGCTGTTTCTTTGAAATAAGAGCCTATATCAATCTTTCTTTGATTGATATAGGCTTTTTTGTTGATTGAGTTGAAAATTATAATATTAAACTTGTAAATAATGATACGCCGTTGTCTAAATTTTACTAACTTGCCACACATTAACTAATTGATGTCTATTTTGTAAACTTTAAATGCGAAACATACTGTTAATAATATATTTATCTCTTACCCCAATATTTGTAGCTACTGCGGCCACTGATATCGATAGCATGGAATGTGTGCTGGCAAAAATGCCTTCGGGTGACAGGCTTGTGAAGTTGGATGAACTTGCTAGTGATAAAGGACAAGGGCTGGATTATAAATATTATGCGGATAGATTGCTCAAGGAGGCGGAGTTGAGTAAGGATGATACTTATAAAGGCAACGCTTTGTTCCAGATCATCCGGTATTATTATTCCCGGAATATAGACAGTATGTATTTTTTCATAAAGAAAGCCGAGCCTATTTATTTAGCCCAAAAACGTTATGAGGATCTTTGCCGGATTAAAGGATGGTATATTTACGCTTTATCGAGTAATGGCGAGAAGGAAAGGGTGCTAGAGAATGTACAGGCATTGAAAGATCTATCCAGCGAACTTGATTTTCCGGATGGTATCGATATGGCGAATCAAGCCCTGGCGGATTTTTACTTCAGTACGGGATTTGACGCGGAGGGAATCGCCTTGTATGAGGAGGTTTTCCTGGATATGGAGAAAAGGGATTCCCCATTGGCCAAAAGGATTACCGTTATCCGGCATTTACAAAATGAAAATATCCAAGCATCGAAGAGACTGTTTTATTTAAAGAAATTGAAAGAGTATATCGTGGAATGCGAAGAAAAAGGAATAGAGGAATTAGACGAAGATACTCCTTTATATTATGTTAAATACCTCTATCACCGTAGTTACGCCTTGCTGGGTATTGATAAGAAAGATGTCTCTCTCACATCTTACCATCTAGTTCGTGCAGAGAAGTTGGTTAAAGACTGTAACATGAGGGATGAATATCTCTCGATTTCTAATATCCGTTTACTCTATTATCGGATATCGGGCGATTATGAGCGGGGGAAAGCATTGGCTAATGAGTTAATTGATTATTGCTTACAACGTAAGAGGGCGGTATCCGTATTGGGATTGATGAAGGATAAGGCCATAATATGTTATAATTCAGGCCATGGAATGGAGGCTGCGGATGCGTATCGCGAGTATATCAGTTTGAAGGATTCAGTGACTAATGCTGCATTTTATAATGATTTAGCGAATTTACGAGCTCGTCATGACGTGGATAAATTGGAATTGGCAAATAAGAAGATGGAATTGGAGGCGGCTCATTCACGTACGAAATTATTGGTGATGGGTGGAGGGCTTGTTCTATTGTTGCTGGTCTGTTGCTCTTTGGGATATATTTCTTATTCACGGCATAAATATGGATTGCAATTGAAACAGGCAAAAGATAAGGCGGAGGAAGCCGATCGTCTGAAATCGGCTTTCCTTGCCAATATGAATCATGAGATACGGACACCTTTGAACGCTATCGTAGGTTTCTCGCAAGTATTGGTGGATGAGGAAGACCGGGAGACAAGGCTTGAGTTCTCAAATATCATCCAGAGTAATAATGAGTTGTTGCAGCGGTTGATCGGGGATGTGCTCGATCTATCCAAGATCGAGTCAAATTCCATGCCTCTGATTTATAAGGAGCTGGATATTGGTTTGCTGATGAAAGAGATTTATAGCATGATCTTGTTGCGTATGCCGTCGGGCATAGAGTTGCGACTGAACGACTGCGAGGCCTTGGTGATGGAGGCTGATAAGAACCGCTTGACACAAATCCTTACGAATTTGCTCACGAATTCGATCAAGCATACCGAGAAGGGGTTCATCCGTTTTGGATATAAGAGAACGGCGGCTTCTGTCGAGTTTTTCGTGGAGGATAGCGGAGAGGGAATACCGAGAGATAAGATCGATTCCATATTCAGCCGTTTTGTCCAATTGGACAGTTGGAGCAAAGGCGTTGGACTGGGATTGGCTATCTGTCGGGGATTGGTAGAGCAAATGGGAGGAAAGATATGGGTTACCTCTGAGCTGGGAAAAGGCTCGATCTTTTATGTAACTTTGCCACTGATTCGTCCGAATGCTGGCTCGTAAAGATCTTTTTATTATCTTGCGGGGTGAAAACTGTTTATGATGATAGTATACATTATTATATATAATATAAACCATGAAACACTCAAGACGTTTATTTTTTAAGCAAGGATTGGCCGGGGCTCTCTTGTTGGGAACTTCCGCTATCGCTAAGGCCGGTTTGCCGGACCCTGTAAAACCAAAGGCTCCGAAGGCCGTAAATCCATTTCATCTGGGAATGGCGGGATATACTTTCGTTAATTTTGATTTAGATACGACGTTGAAGACGTTGGAACGATTAGATATCCATTATCTTTGCATCAAGGATTTCCATTTGCCGTTGAATAGTACGGATGAGCAGATTAGGGCTTTTCATGATAAATGCGCTGTCCATAAAGTGACGGGATATGCCGTAGGTCCTATTTATATGAAGAGCGAGGAAGAGATAGACCGTGCGTTTGATTATGCGAAGCGGGTAGGAGTGAAGTTGATCGTCGGTGTCCCGAATTACGAGCTTTTACCCTATGTGGATAAAAAAGTGAAGGAGTATGATTTCCATTACGCCATCCACTTGCACGGTCCTGATATTAAGACGTATCCCGACGCTACGGACGTTTGGGAGCATACGAAGGATTTAGACCCCCGTATCGGTATGTGTCTGGATGTCGGACATGACTTGCGAAACGGCTGTGATCCTGTGGCCGACTTGAAGAAATACCACACCCGGGTGTTTGATATGCATATCAAGGACGTGACGGATTCTTCGAAGGCGGGAGTCGGGATCGAGATCGGTCGTGGAAAGATCGACTTCCCTGCGCTGATCCGTATGATGCGGGAAGTTAATTACACGGGAATGTGTAGCTTGGAATACGAGAAAGACATGAAAGACCCATTCTTGGGGATCGCGGAGTCTATCGGCTATTTCAAGGCTGTGAGTGATTTGACATAATGTGGGGGCGTAAATCGCCCCCTTTTAAATAGATGAAGATGAGAAGCATTCTTTTTATAGGCATAGCGGGTTTGTTGTCCGCTTGTAGCACGATTAATTATGTAGGTATCGAGACGTATAATCCTGCGGAGGTGACATTTCCAGAGAATGTCGCTAAAGTACTTATCGTAAACAATGCCGTCCCCCAACCGGAGGATGCGGGTTACGAATACACCTTGCAGGGAGAAAAGCAGGATACTTGCAAAGCGAAAGCGGATAGTGCGCTGTTTGACGCTTGCCGTACTTTAGGGGAGGCTATCGTGGAGGCTTCTTATTTTAACGACGTATTGCTTTACCATGATGCGGTTCGAAAAGATAATCAGGCGTTTCTGGATACGAAACTTACCCAAGGGCAAGTAGTGTCGCTATGCGATGAGACCGGTGCCGATGCGGTTATCTCCATCGACCGCTTGCTGTTCGATATGAAGAAAAGCGTAGGTACCTTGGGCGAAGGGTATGTAATGGGAATGATCGACGTGCAGATGGCTGGCGTGATACGCAGTTACGTTCCCGATCGTGAGGCTCCACTGGCGACGGTACATATGAAAGATAGTATTTATTGGGCGGAAAGTGCGGATTATATGCCGATCTTGGATAAGGTATTGCCCTCTCCGGAGAATGCTTTGCGTGGGGCCGGTAAATATTTCGGGGCGAAGGTCTACGCTAATTTTGTTCCTCATTGGGAGAAGGAGACTCGTTGGTACTTTACCGGAATGGGTTCACGTTGGAAAGAGGCTTCCGCTTATGCGGCTAATGAGAAATGGGATATGGCGGAAGATCGTTGGTCCGGGCTTTACCGGGGTACGGAAAACTGGAAAAGCCGGGCGAAGGCGGCCTCTAATCTGGCCCTATGCCATGAGATGAGAGGAGATTTAAAAGAAGCCTATGAGTGGGCTCATAAATCATACGATTTATTCAAGCGTAATAGTGGTGATAATGATAAGAGTACCAAATTATTGGAACTCTATGTGCAGGCGTTGGCCGAACGAATTCGTTCCGATAAGAAACTAAATGTGCAATTTGGTGAGGATTAACGGCGTTATTCGGTGAATTATTATTACTTTTGACGCATATTCGAATAAAGGAGAATTAATATATGAACGCAAATATAGCAAAGGTTCAATCCCTCATCGAGAATGCTTTTACGTCGGCTATTGAAAAGCTGGCCAAGGATGAGTCCGGTAATTTTATAAGCGACTTATATGTGCAGGCCGATGCGGAAAGCGGGGAACTGCAAATTTATGATGATGATGAGCATTTGGTCGAAAAGATCGTTATCTTCGATTGGGTGAACTCGAACGAGGAGGAGAACGCATTCAATAAGCGGGTTGCCGCTTCGGTGAAGGCGGTCCTTACGATCTTATCCACCAAGAATATTTTTGACGCTCCCCGGTTCATGAAACCTCTTTCTGTTAGCTTGACTGATGAAGATTTTGTTGTGATAGAGGAACTTCTCTTCATAGACGATGATGTGCTTCGTCTGGACGATCCTCTATTAAAAGATTTAGATGCGGATTTAGATGATTTTTTAGCGAATCTTCTTGCAGATGTCAAATAAACCCTGTATCTTTGCGCCCGAAATAAAGAAACAAATGTTGCCGAAATAGCTCAGCTGGTAGAGCAACGCATTCGTAATGCGTAGGTCGCCGGTTCAAGTCCGGCTTTCGGCTCTTCATGATAAGGTAGCTATCGTAATGGTAGCTGCCTTTTTTTGTGTTGATAATACATACCATTTACATACAATTAACTCCTCGATAGGGCTCCAAGTTTAGATGTCCTACCTTTAATTCCGGACAGAAGAACGACCTCATGTCTACCCCCTCCCCTAGATATATTCATTAAGTTTACCTTGCATTTAATAAGCCATAAGTTCTTTCCAATTCAAACGATTTAGTAACTTTGCATTGTAGTCCGTCACACCTAAGGCGTTAGGTCACTGATGGAGGACATATTTAGTTAACGAAGTGCGTTTGACATATTATCCTATCGTGAAATCTCGACAATTTCAATCTCTAAGGATAATAGGCAAGAACGTCCTCGCTCGCTATGTTGTTATATACCTTTCCACATTGTGAAAGGACAATATACTCCATAGGGGCGTAGGGCTATTGTTTATTACTTAGAGATGGGCAGTCGAGAGCCTCACGATGGTAGTATTCAGTAGTTCCTGCGCCTTTTTTGTGTTTAATAGCTTACCAGAGGGAACTGGTAAGCAACTTTAAATTTTGTCTTATGGGATTATTCACTTTTGTAGAACGAATTTCCTTATTGTACGATTGTAGAGCCATTATGAAATTGATGGTGAAACTTCAAAGGTGTTCTGAGCCAGACAAGGTGGAATTATGCCTTGAGGTGGAGAAAAGGGTACAAGCCTTATCCTGTAAAGGCGATAAGATGCTAGATGCGGCTCTGAGCGTTATCATACCAATTCAAGGCAGGGATAACGACCTATATTCCTTCTTGCTAATAGTGAGGGAAGAGCTGGATTCATTCAGCAAATGTTGGTGTGCAGGTATGATCTGTTAGTACTATAAAACTGCAGAAAATAATCCGAAGATTATTTGTATAATAATCTTTGGATTATTAGATTTGTGCTGTCAAACCAAACGAGTATTACCGATAAATTTTAAGTCGATGACAAAAGAAGAGCGAGGGAAGCTCGTTCAACAAATGGAAAACCTAAAGTTGCTTTTTGAATTCCATACAGGGAATCGAGTAATAAAAGGAGATCCAGAGTTCGAGCAATATATCAATGATATTTTGGATATGATTGCGGAGATCGAAGAAAAACTAAAAAACTGAGTAATAAACAAGACCCCTCTTTTGGGGGGATAAAAATAATATATTTATGAGAGACTTATCAAAATTTTTACCAACTGCGGACATGCAGGCTGATTTTGAAAAGTTCCAAAGTCTGTCTCCCGAGGAGCGTGCGATGTTTCAAGAGCGTGCCCGTAAGATGGAATCAATGCCCGGGGAAGAACGTGAGGCTTTTGTCGATTCTACTCGTGAAGGATTACGTGCGATTAAGAATGAATTGCAGGATGTTAAACTTGCTTTGGAATTAGGAGATGTCGCGAATGCAATCTCTTTGAGTTATATAGCGAAGGCTTATTTTGGAAAAAGTAAGAACTGGCTTTACCAGCGTTTAAATGGGAATAAGGTTAATGGTAAACCCGCTCAATTTACGGAAGAGGAACGTAAACGTTTTGCGGAAGCTCTGCTAGATTTGAGTAAGAGGATAAATGAAACTGCGCTTAAGTTTGCTTAAGCTCGAAGTGTTTGACAATAATTTTGGCCCTGCTTTATTTTAAAGTGGGGCTTTCTTGTTTTTCTCGTAAGGTTTCCTCATTTTTACATTGCATAATATTATTTTCTAGGTGTTGTAAACCAATTACAATTGGCCTTGATTTTATTGGGCTAGGATTAATAATATATTGTAGTTTCCCTTAAAAATAACCTTTATGCAAAACTATACACAACAGCCTTCTGTTTCAAGAGTTATTCCTCCTTCACAAAAAATAAATAAATGTGTGGGTATAGAAGAGTTTTAAACTAAATGCCGCATGTCTTAACTGATTACCCAGAATATGTGACTATGACAAGAGGTTGGCTGATACCTAATACACCAATACCTGCTAAGCCTCATAGAGAGTATCAATGACAAAAGGGAATACCCGTTGCTGGATATTCCCTAAATGTTTGATATATGCTAAATTGTGGAGCATATCGGACTCGAACCGATCACCTACAGACTGCCAGTCTGTCGCTCTAGCCAGATGAGCTAATGCCCCGTCTTGTTAATTCATGTGCAAATATAAGGCTTTTCTTGATATATGCGCTATCTTTGTATAAGAAATTTCAAGAGAAAGGAAAGAAGATGATAGTTTATAATACGACTTTTCATATCCATAAGGATATCGTGGATGAGTGTCTGGAATATTTGAAGAATAGTTATATACCGAAAGCCTCCGAGAGCGGTATCCTTTATAGTCCTTATTTGAGACGGATCTTGGATTCGCGGAATGAGGAAGGTGAAAGTTTTTCCGTACAGTTTCATACGAGGGATATCGATTCGTTGAATGAGTGGGTGCGTAAGGAAGGCGGAGCCTTGCAGCAAGATTTGATAGGACGTTATAAAGAGAAAATCGCAGGATTCTCTACCCTGTTGGAAGATATAGAATTGCCTAAATGATCAAGGACCGTATTATATTAGGCATAGACCCCGGTACGATCGTGATGGGATACGGAATCTTGAAGATCGAGGGAAATAAGCCGATGCTGGAAGCTATGGGAATCCTGCAATTGAATAAGTATGAGGATCATTACCTCCGTCTGCGTAAGATATTCGAACGGGTCTTGGCCTTGATCGATCAATACCATCCGGATGAGTTGGCTATCGAGGCGCCTTTCTTCGGGAAGAACGTACAGAGTATGTTGAAACTCGGAAGGGCACAAGGAGTAGCGATGGCGGCGGCTTTAGAGCGGGATATCCCGATCTTCGAGTACGCCCCTCTAAAAATCAAGCTCTCGATCACGGGGAATGGAAATGCGGCGAAAGAACAAGTGGCCGGCATGCTACAACGCTATCTGAAGATACCGGATGAGTCTATGCTTCCGCAATTGGACGCTACGGATGGGTTGGCGGCGGCTGTTTGTCATTATTTCCAAACCAATAATCCGGTCTCGGAAAAGAAGTATACGGGATGGAAGGATTTTATCGCTAAGAACCCCGGGAAAGTCCGCTGATATGAGCTTAAAAAACATAGTTATGAAATTCTCAAACCATAACTAAGGTTCAAAGAATTCATAACTATGTTTTTATTTAGCCTAAACTGACCTTATTCTTATACGATACCTTGCGCCATCATAGCTTTCGCTACTTTCATGAAGCCTGCGATATTAGCGCCTTTTACATAATTGATATATTCGCCATCTTTACCGTGAGCTACGCATTGTTCGTGGATTGCGCTCATGATCTGATGTAATTTAGCGTCTACCTCGGCGGCGGTCCATGAGATATGCATAGCGTTCTGAGTCATCTCTAATCCGGAAGTAGCTACACCACCGGCGTTGACAGCCTTACCCGGAGCGAATAATTGCTTATGCTCGATGAACAAGTCTACAGCCTCAGCCGTACAACCCATGTTAGAAACCTCAGCTACGCACAAAGTCTTGTTCTCGATCAACTTACGAGCGTCAGCCTCGTTCAACTCATTCTGGGTAGCGCATGGCAAGGCTATATCTACTTTTTGTTCCCAAGGTTTCTTGCCGGGATAGAAGGTAGAGCCCGGGAATTCGTCTGCGTAAGGAGCTACGATATCATTTCCGGAATTACGCAATTCCAACATATAGTCGATCTTCTCGCCGGAGATACCCGCCGGATCATAGATATATCCGTCAGGACCGGAGATAGTAACCACTTTAGCGCCCAACTCGGTTGCCTTTGTAGCGGCACCCCAAGCCACGTTGCCGAAACCGGAGATGGCGACCGTCTTGTCCTTGATATCGATTCCGTGAGTCTCCAGCATTTGATGTACGAA
>ENA-OWPM01002589-OWPM01002589.1-human-gut-metagenome-genome-assembly--contig:-NODE-2589-length-10615-cov-5.501042_pt1 | contig 10615 bp, 7 predicted proteins | sample MGYA00248267_ERZ651852 | MGnify/ENA primary metagenome ERZ651852 (study PRJEB26924, sample SAMEA4378228) | human gut metagenome | biome: human gut; feature: human-associated habitat; material: faeces...
TATGGAGAAGCACAGCGTGTCCAAGATGATCGGTTCACCGCCAGGATACGTGGGTTATGATGAGGGCGGACAGCTCAGCGAGAAGGTAAGGCGCAACCCTTATTCAGTCATTCTCTTTGATGAGATAGAAAAGGCCCATCCGGATGTGTTCAACATTTTGCTGCAGGTTTTGGACGACGGTCATATTACAGATGCCCAGGGACGCAAGATAGATTTTAAGAATACCATTATCATCATGACTTCCAATGCAGGGGCGGAGAATATCATTTCACCCAAACGCCTGGGATTCGGCATGGTAAGCGATGCCAAGGCAGATTATAATTTCATGAAGGACCGTGTTATGGATGAGGTGAAACGCCTCTTTAAGCCTGAGTTCCTAAACCGTATTGACGAGATTATCGTGTTCCATCAGCTGACAAGGGAGCATATAAAGGGAATCGCGGATATCATGCTGGGCACCATCGGCAAACGCTGCAAGGAACAGCTGGGCATAGGGCTTGAGGTAACGGACAGCGCCAGAGAGCACCTGATTGATAAGGGATATGACGATAAATACGGGGCAAGGCCTCTGAGGCGCACCATCCAGAACCTGGTGGAGGACCGGATGGCTGAGGAGATGCTGGATGGCCGCATCAAAGCCGGATCCCTGGTGGAAGTGGGATTTGACGGGGAAAAGCTTACCTTTAGCGTGAAAGCAAAGACAGCCAGGCCAAAGGCGGCCGCCAAACCAGCCAACAAACCAGCCGCCAAACCAGCCTCAGCCGGGGAAGGTTCTGAGGATAAGAGCAAGGCGGCGGGGAGCAAAAGCAGGGCCGGACGCGCCTCCGGTAAGAAGAAGGAGACCCCGGCGCCCAAGGCTTAACAGCATCTGTAGCAGTTTATACAAATTAAGAATATTTTCACTAGTTATTTTTCGGTAATTGTTGTATAATTTTTATGAAGAGGTTATACTTAAGCACAATTAGCAGGAGGATAAGAAGATGCCGGTCATTGAAGAGTTAATCTGCATAGAGCAGGATGGCACCATTAGTTTTGGCAATTACAAGTTAGGACAGAAGGCTAAGAAGTCCGATTTCGAATATCAGGGAGACATGTACAAGGTCAAGACCTACAACGAGATTACCAAACTGGAGCGCAATGACATGTTTGTTTATGAATCTGTACCCGGAACAGCTGCAGAGCATTTCAAGGTTACGGATGAGGACGTGGAATTCGCGGTGGAAGGCAGCAGGGATGCACAGATTACCATACAGCTTGAGAACGATACGGATTACGAGGTTTACGTTGACGGTGCAGCCGTAGGCAGCATGAAAACAAACATGAGCGGCAAGCTCAGCGTAAGCGTGGAACTGGAAGAAGGGGTATCGGTTCAGGTTAAGGCTGTAAAGAGAGCATAAAACTTAAGTAACATATAGGCTGGAAGCGATTCCAGCCTTTTTCTGTCAGTTTTTTAAATATTGATTCCATAAATATGAGGAGGCTATCATGGCAAAAGCGAGAACCACCGCATTTTTCTGTAAGGAATGCGGATATGAATCATCCAAATGGATGGGGCAGTGTCCTGCCTGCAAGGCCTGGAATTCCATGGTGGAGGAACCGGTATCAAAACCGTCAGGCAGCCAGGGCGGGTTAGGGCGCCTGGCTTCGGGGAGCCAGAAATCCCCGGTTCCGGCAGCCAGACCCTCTCTTCTGTCAGAGATTGACATAGAGGAGCAGGACCGTATATCCACTGGCTTTGGAGAACTGGACCGGGTGCTGGGAGACGGAATCGTGGCCGGCTCCCTGGTGCTGGTGGGGGGAGACCCGGGTATCGGAAAATCCACCCTTTTGCTTCAGGTATGCCGGAATCTGGCGGGCGCAGGCCAGCGGGTTCTGTACATATCAGGGGAGGAATCCTTAAAACAGATTAAGATGAGGGCAAACCGTATCGGTCCGGTAACCGGGGAATTAAAATTCCTGTGTGAGACAAGCCTGGAGCATATTGAGAGGGCCATTGACACTGAGAATCCCCAGATTGCAGTCATTGACTCCATACAGACCATGTACAGGGAGGAGATATCCTCTGCTCCCGGAAGCGTCAGCCAGGTAAGGGAGTCCACAGGAATCCTGATGCAGATAGCAAAGAGCCGGGGAATCGCCATTTTTGTGGTGGGGCATGTGACAAAGGAAGGCGTGGTGGCAGGCCCCAGGGTACTGGAACATATGGTGGATACGGTACTCTATTTTGAGGGAGACAGGAATGCGTCCTACCGCATTCTGCGCAGTGTGAAAAACCGGTTTGGATCTACCAATGAGATAGGTGTATTTGAGATGCAGGAACAGGGGCTGGCAGAGGTGGAGAATCCCTCTGAATACATGCTGGACGGCCGTCCTGAGGAAGCCTCCGGCGCAGTGGTATCCTGTTCCTTTGAGGGTACCAGGCCCATCCTTTTAGAGGTACAGGCCCTGGTGACGGAAACGAATTTCGGTATGCCCAGGCGGACGGCGGCCGGTACGGATTACAACCGTGTGAACCTGCTGATGGCAGTTCTGGAGAAGCGCTGCCGCTATGAGATGTCGCGGCTGGATGCCTATGTGAATATAGCGGGAGGAATGAAGATGAACGAGCCCGCCCTGGATCTGGCCATTATCATGGCCCTTATGTCCAGCTACAAGGACCGGCCCGTGGATCCGAAAATGCTCATATTCGGGGAGGTGGGCTTGTCAGGAGAGGTCAGGGCCGTATCCCAGGCCAGCCAGCGTGTGAATGAGGCTGCCAAGCTGGGCTTTACCGCCTGTGTGTTGCCGAGCGTATGCGCGGATAAGATGAAGCCTGTGGAGGGCATACGTTTGATTGGGGTGTCCAATGTGCGGGAGGCCATTGGAATCATGTAAAAGAGCCTGGGGTTGGGATGGGAAGGGAGGGTCCGATGTCTGTAAAGAGGAGTTCCCTCCCGGCCCGGACCATTAGGACAGGAAAAATACTTTTTTGAAAAAACAGTTGACACTTTCTCAAACCTGTGGTATTCTAATTGAGGTTCAGAAATGCGCCAAACAAAAAGGGGAATAGTTCAATGGTAGAGCAGCGGTCTCCAAAACCGTAGATGGGGGTTCGAGCCCCTCTTCCCCTGCTGACTATTTTAACGAATAGCCCAACCCGAAGAGAGTCGAGGAATCTTATTTTATGGCTCTTTGTCAATAGTTGGGGTGGGATTTGTTAAAATCCCGCCCCAATTCTATGAAAAGGGCCCTTTTTATGTTTAGTTCCAGGTTTTACTGATTTTGGGCATGCCAAATAAGCCTCCGCATTACCGACCTTTTTATCCTATGATGTACAGTGAAGTATCCGGGTTCGGAACCGTTTGAAATTCCGGATTCCGTAGCTGCTCCGTTTTAATACCTTTATCTTGTTGTTAAATCCTTCTGTGGGACCATTTGTCAACCCGTATTTAAAGGCATTCAGAATTTCTTTTCGCCAGGCCCTGTAGGTCTTAGCACAGGCCTCAAATTCCTTGATCCCACAGCTCTGTGCATTCGCAATCCAGTCATCAAATTCCCTCTGCTGCTGACGATACGCTTCCATCTGGCAGATATCATAAAACCACTCTTTCATGCGGTGTGCCAGACGCAGATCCTCGCTATAGTGAAGCATTAAATCACAGGCCTGTTTGTTCTCATCCTTCAGCTTTTTATAGCGGGTCAGAATGAGTTTCCGGCTGCGTTTATAATACTTACGCAGAGAAACCGGCATGGACCGCTGCAGCCGTTTGCGTACATTTTCAATCGCCCATGTCACCTGCCGGATGAAATGATATTTATCCACGATGATTGTAGCGTTTGGAAAGAAGGTCTGTGCAAGTTCGGTGTAGGGGCGCCACATATCGCAGACGAAGAACTTTACCTTCAGGCGTTCTTTCCTGGGAATGTTCCGCCAATAATCAGCCAGATGGCTCTGGGTCCGATCCGGGAGAATGTCGAGGATCCGACGCTTTTTCGGATCAACCAGAATGCACTGATATTTACCGGTAGAAGCATTGCCTTTGAATTCGTCAATGGAAAGCGCTTGTGGAAGCTGGTCAGGCGGAGGATAGCAAATCGTGTCCAGAAGGCGGCAGACCGTCTGGACGGAAACACCGGTAAGCTCTGCGATCTGTTTTAAGGAAAAGGTCTGCCGGAGCAGGGAGACAATGTAAAATGCCAGCCTGCGGGTCCTGCGGTGGTAGCTGGGGAGGAACGAATAGGGTTCCGTGAACCGTTTGCGGCAGTATGGGCAGAGGTAGCGGCGTTTGCGAAGGAGCAGGATTACTTGTTTTCCCAGTAAGGGAATGTCCTGGACTTCTTGTAAACGGTAATCATGAATCCGTTTAGTTTTAGCCCCACAGCAGGGACAAGTCTGTTCTACCGGTTGGGACTGGATGAAAATTTTAATGAAAGAGTCTGCCTGAACCACTTTTTTAATAAAAACACCTTCCAAGTTAAGGAAAGCCTTGGTATAATTAGGGTACATCTATAAGGGGTCACCTCCGTAACATTAAACTTTGGTCGGGATAATGCGTTTAGGAGGCTTCTTATAGATGTATTTTATTACAACGAAAAGAATGTTGGAAGTGTGCTTTTCAGCACACCCCAACATTCAGTATAGAACCTTTTTATTGTCAAAAAGTACGTAAATACGTTATTTTAGGGAATTTATCCACAAAGAATTTATTTTAAATAGATATTATCAAGGTGGGAATTGCAGTTTTCAACAGCAATTATTTCATGTGCAAAGTGTTCATATCTTTTAGCGGTTTCTATACTTTCATGCCCCATTAAAATGCTCAAATCGTAGACACCAGTATTTCCCGTTCTGCGATAGTTATCAATATTTTGGAAATATACCCCAAGGGGACTAAACGGTCTTTGCAACCCTTCCCAGTGACTTGTAACGCACCACGGTCAAAATCCAGCCCCTTTTTTACTAATGTGCATATTCATTCTGCCTAAGCCCAGAACCCAGCATTAAAGCGATTATAGCCTTATTTCTGGCAGTCAGCCAAGGGACAGAGCATTTTGCAGAATCCAATAAATATTGTATCTCAGCAGAAGAAAGCACATGGACATTCTTTTTGGGAGGTTTAGGAACCTTTATCTTTACCGGGTCAAAGCTAAGACCATATTCAGCATGCACCCATCTAAGGAATATACGGGCATTTCTGACATATGTAGAAATAGTGGCCTTGGAAAGTGAACGGTGAAGCAATACCATGATAATTGGTACGTTTAGCAGACTTAAGGGAATCACGCAATTGGACACAAAAATATGTTGCAAGCTATTTATGTGTAACTCAAAGGTCATATGGACATTACGAAAATGGCACTCGTTCACTGCCTTTAGAGCATTTGATAAAACTAACCGAGTTATATGGTGTAAGCTCTGATTATATATTAGGTATAACAGATGAAAAAAAGCCGTATTCCAAACCCAAGAAAAGGAAGTATTATGTTGTAAAGATATAATCAAATATAGTATGATAGGTTTGCTGTCTACCCTATACCGCACAGCGGAAAGGGGGTGTGCAACATGTCCGATGTATTAAACTTCCTGGTTGCGGTTATGGCAAGTGTAGCTGGTTACTACATATGCAAATGGTTAGACCGGAACCGTAAAGACAGCTAACCAAAAAGAAGCCCCAAAGACTGGTACTCTTTGGGGCTTTGTTTAGTGCAACATGTGTACTAAACTTCCTGGTATTATTATATTATACCAATCCTGCCAATATGTCAAGTAACCTTAAATGGCTTAAATATACTGCCTTTTAATTAAGTTGTTCCGGGTTCGAATCCCGGCACGCTCATTGATGCCCAGATAGCTCAGTTGGTAGAACAGAGGTCTGAAAATCCTCGTGTCGTTGGTTCGATTCCGACTTTGGTCATTTAGCACTTATCTTATTGATAGGCGCTTTTTTGTTTTATTGTAAGATTTCCTTCATTGTAAAAATGTCGGAAGTCTGATAGTATAAATAATGTTTTAAGAATTTGATATGCTATTAACAAATCATACAACAAATGATACCAGGGGAAAATAAATGAGCAGACGGCGTAAAAAAAAGGACTCACCAATTAAGACCGTATTTTTGATTATTATGGCAGCCATTATTATGATAGCAGCCGTATATGTAATCATGTCCGTGGTTGGGAAAATCCGGTCGGATTATAAAAATCTGGATTTCACTACAGAGGAAAAGGAGATGCCTTCTATCACCATAGATACAAAGGATGAGCCAAAGGCCGGATGGAATGAGACAGATAAAGGTTGGATGTATTATCTGGATGAAAAGGAATATGTGACAGACCAGTGGAAGGATATAGAGGGTTTCCTCTATTATTTTGACAGTTATGGCTACCGGAGAGTTGAAACAGGAAGGTCAGACATATACCTGCCATGATACAAAGGGATATCTGAAGAATATCCAGATTGATCCGGACTATGTACCTGAAAGCACTGGTGAAAACCTGGACAGTCTTGTGAGGACCAATGCATTCTGGTGTTATCTGAGGGCTGAGGACACAGGACTTTTTAAGACCATTCTGTACCGCAAGACAGTGGAGAACAAGGTAGTGGTGCTGGGAGAGGAGACTGCCCCAGAAAAGACCACAAGGAATTCTATGCGTGCTTACGGTGATTACGTATATTTCCTGCCTAAGGTAAAGGAAAGCCAGAAACAGGGCCTTTCTGAGGCCGAGAGGGGGCTTTGTGATAAGCTGTTCAGGATGAGGCCGGGAAGTGATACCAAAGAATTGATAGCTGAGAATGTGGATGGCTATATGGTACTGGGTGATATTATCTATTACTCTCAGGGCGGTAAAATTTATCAGACTACCTCGGGCACAGAGGTTGCTACCGGGGAGGCCAGGTATTCGGTGGTTATAAAAGATGGAAATTGTTATCTGGTAGATGACATGGGAAATCCCGCAGTGGCTGAAAGCGGCAGCAGCGTCAGCATAGGAGACCGGGTTTACAGGATTGAGGAAGATGGAAAGATAAAATATGTAAAACACGGCCAGGTAGCCGTTGACGGAAAGACATATTATCTGGGCGGCAGCGGAACTAAATCTTCTGTCTGCGTAAAAAGCGATGGGAGCGATACTGCTGTTATCAGGGAAAATTATGGTGTACAGAGCTATTGTATTGTGGATAACCAGATCTACTACAGCAGTTATGTGGATAAAGGTACCGGCGGAGAGTGGTACAGCCAGATTTTTAAAGCTGATTTGGACGGGCAGAATAAACAGGCAGTGTCAGAGCGTTTCCCTGGTGTCATGCAGAATATGTACTACTATGAAGACGAGGGCCAGATATTCGGGGAATACAATCCTGCTATATGGAAACAGGCGTATGGAACCGTTGTCATGATAGCAAGAGATGGAGGAATTTATCAGATAGAGGATGCATCCGCACGTACAGGTAAGCATGTGGACGGAAATGACATGCTGGAAATTATAATGGTCAGGGACGGCAAGGTCATCTGCCTGTGGCATGATTGTCAATGGGACAGAAACAGCGGAATAACCAGTATCCTGTGGAGTAAAGCCATTGAGCTCAATGCAGGAGACAGACGCCTGATTGATATGGTCCCCTCAACAGAATCCACAGAGAGCAGTGAAGCCCAGGAGACAGGTGACATAATCCAGCCAATTGAGACTATGCCGCCTGCTTCCACAGAGACTGTCTCACCGGTGGAGCCTTCTATCAATAACGACCCTGTCATCAGCACGGAGGGACCTCATACGGATACAGCTGTGCCCACGGTTCCGGCGCCTGCTCCCACGGTTCCGCCGGTGACGGAACCATCTGTTGAGGTGAAGATAGTGCCGTTGGGATAAAGAGGGAAACCGGTATTAGCGGGGTTCATCCTCATCAAAATCTACTATCACATAGAATCCCCGGGAATTTTCGCGGATGTCTTTTACAATTCCGTATTCGGATTTAATGCGGTAACGGGCGGCGAAGCAGCCGGACATGGCTACAGCCGGATCAATGATATAGCTGTAGCTGCTGGTTCCTTCCCGCTCGATTATTTTTACTTTATCTCCTTTATTTACAAGTCCCTGGCGTTCCATTTTAAATTCAATGGTTCTCATTGATACCTGCTTCCTTTCCTACTTCATCACATACCATATTGATATAATCGGATAAGGTACTGTTCTGGCAGCCTACAATGTAATGATTGCATCGGTTGACCGGAATCAGTATCTTATATGCTTTACTGATGCCTATGGCTGTGGCCATGGCAGGCGTAATCTCCCCCAAAAGGGAATTAGCCATGACAATTCCGATAGGGCCGATGATGATATCTGCGTCCTGTGCATTGACAATAACCGGATTCTCACCAGTAGCGCCATAGGTGGCGCCTGCTTTCAGCATGGCAGATGTGGCGATGCTGTTTGTTCCGATGGCATATGTCTCCAGGCCTGGAAAACGCTTTTTTAGCTGTTCAATAACTGATTTACCCATCTTCCCGCCCTGTCCGTCTATGATGACAATTTTCATGGATTCACCTTCTTTTCTTTTGTGCTGGGTATATTTTAACAGAAATACAGGGGAAAGTAAATGTTATCCACAGATGGGCGGAGTATGAGGGTGGAATTGTGGATAAAGATGAGCGGAACAATCTTATATGGGAATAAAAAGCCTTGCAAGCCGGTCTTGACAAATCAGAGTCAGGTGATATAATCAAGAATAGCAATAAGCAGCAAAGGCATTGAGGGAAACAGTAGTCAGTGGGAAGTATCCAGAGAGCAGGCCGGTTGGTGGAATGGCCGCATACCAAAGATTGACGAATACCAGTCCTGAGCCGCGTCAGGGATGTCCGGACATGTGTTACAGCATAAAGAAGGATGGGAAATGGCGCCGTACCCCGCGTTAAGGGATAAATGAGTGAAAATCAAGGTGGAACCGTGTGAATGCACCCTTGGACATAAGAATATGTCCAGGGGTTTTTATTTTCCCGTTTTTTACACAGGATTCCGGCAGCGGACATATTCAGAAGGAATGTTTTTCAGCAGAACAGCCGGAATCATCATATCAGAATAACACCAAAGAGATGGAGCCTTAAATGGCCCATAGAAGAAAGGAGATTCGTATGAAGATCATTTTACCAGACGGAAGTGTACAGGAAGCTGAGGATGAATTAAGGGCCATACGCCATACAGCATCCCATGTGCTGGCACAGGCAGTGAAAAGATTGTATCCGGATGCAAAGCTGGCCATTGGACCGGCTATTGATGACGGCTTTTACTATGATTTTGACAGGGAGGGAGGCTTCACTCCTGAGGACCTAGAGAAGTTAGAGGCAGAGATGGCTAAGATTGTAAAGGAAAATCTTCCGGTTAAGCCTTTTGTGCTTCCAAGGGCTGAGGCTGTCAGATTCATGGAGGAAAAAGGCGAGCCGTATAAGGTAGAGCTTATCGAAGACCTGCCTGAGGAGGAGACCATAAGCTTTTACCAGCAGGGCGAATTTGTGGACCTGTGCGCAGGACCCCATATCATGTATACAAAGGGTGTAAAGGCATTTAAGCTTACGAGTATCGCAGGCGCGTACTGGCGAGGCAGCGAGAAGAACAAGATGCTTACCAGGATTTACGGAACCGCGTTTGCCAATAAGACAGACCTGGAGAGCTACCTGACCATGATGGAGGAGGCAAAGAAGCGTGACCACAGGAAACTGGGCAAGGAGCTGGGTCTGTTCATGTTTGCAGAGGAAGGACCTGGGTTCCCATTCTTCCTTCCAAAGGGTATGACGTTAAAGAATACTCTGATTGATTACTGGCGCGAGATTCACTACAGGGACGGCTATCAGGAGGTTTCCACTCCTATTATTCTGAGCCGTAAGCTGTGGGAGAATTCAGGACACTGGGATCATTACAAAGACAATATGTACACCACGGTCATTGACGAGGAAGACTATGCTGTCAAGCCTATGAACTGTCCGGGAGGAATGCTGGTTTATAAGAATCAGCCCCACTCTTACCGCGACCTGCCTTTAAAGGTAGGCGAGCTGGGACTGGTTCACCGCCATGAGAAGAGCGGACAGCTCCACGGTCTGATGCGCGTGCGCTGCTTTACCCAGGATGATGCCCATATCTTTATGAGGGACGACCAGATTGAGGATCAGATTAAGGGCGTAACAAAGCTGATTAATGAAGTGTATACACAGTTTGGCTTTGAGTATTTTGTGGAGCTGTCCACCAGGCCCGAGGATTCCATGGGTTCTGACGAGGATTGGGAGATGGCTACAAACGGCCTGAGGAAGGCGCTGGAGGACATGGGCCTTGATTATATTGTAAACGAGGGAGACGGCGCGTTCTATGGCCCTAAGATTGACTTCCACCTGAGGGATTCCCTGGGCAGGACATGGCAGTGCGGCACTATCCAGCTGGATTTCCAGATGCCTCAGAGGTTCAATCTGGAGTATACGGCGGAGGACGGTTCCAAGAAGCGTCCGATTATGATTCACCGCGTATGCTTCGGATCCATTGAGCGTTTCATCGGCATCCTGATTGAGCACTTTGCAGGCAAGTTCCCGGTATGGCTGGCTCCGGTACAGGTTAAAGTAATTCCTGTTTCTGAGAAGTCCATGGATTATGCAACCGG
>ENA-OWPM01002595-OWPM01002595.1-human-gut-metagenome-genome-assembly--contig:-NODE-2595-length-10580-cov-2.752589_pt1 | contig 10580 bp, 10 predicted proteins | sample MGYA00248267_ERZ651852 | MGnify/ENA primary metagenome ERZ651852 (study PRJEB26924, sample SAMEA4378228) | human gut metagenome | biome: human gut; feature: human-associated habitat; material: faeces...
TCTTTGAACTTAATATTAATTAAAACTTTTTTATCTATTAATCTATTACATAATGTATGCATATCAGGATTTCCATTTACTCGAAAAAATTCATTCAGTAAGTCATTTTGATTCATATTATGTATAAAATCTGATTTATTACCAGATAAATCTACTGAATAATTTTTAATTCTATTAATTGTTTCAAATTGAGCCATATCAGAATTAAATGTTTCCATAGCATTAACTAAAGTAGAAATATAATCTATTGATACAATATCATCAGAATCAATAAAGCAAATATATTCTCCTTTGGCTTTACTTAATCCAAAATTTCTAGCTTTACTTGCCCCACCATTCTCTATATGATATGCTGAAATTTTTTCAGATTCTTGCTGATAATTCTTTACAATCGTATAGGACTTATCCGTTGATCCATCATCTATTATAATTATCTCTATATTTTTATAATCTTGATTCAGTACAGATTTAAGACAATTTGATAATATATGTTCTCTATTGTATACAGGTATTATTATACTAACTTTTTTTTTCATATTTTAACTCTCCGTACTTTTTTCTACGCATAAAATATTCTCTACCAATATTCTTAATTTATTATTTTGTAAATGCATATCAAACTCCATAGCACAACAATGTGAATTTTTTTTGCATGAAACTAAAAGATCTTTGTTTTTTAATGTTAAAAGTGAAGTAATCAAACTTTCAAGATTGCTAGGAATATAATTTATTCCTAATTTTTTATCAGTAATTATGGATTTTACCTCTTTTTGCAAAGAATTTATTATAGCTAAACCCGCAGCAGTATAATCATAAAATTTATCTGGCATATCAACATTTGACCCTTGAGAATAAGTACAAAGTCCTATATCACACAGGGCATAGACAGGAATCAAATCTTTTGGAAGTAACTTTCCCAAATATATTAAATTTTTTTGTTTCTTTTCTAAAGCAATTATTTCTTTTTCCATAGGACCACTTCCAGCAATAATAAATTTAAATCTTTTTTCATTTTCTAATTTTTTTGCAGCTTTTAAAATAATATCTACATCATAAGAAGGACCTAATGTACCTGCAAAAATACACCATATATCATCATCTTTTTTTATAGGCAAATCAAATCTAACTTTATTATTTAACATTTCTCTAAATTTAATAACATCAATACCATTATAAATTAATGCTTTTGGTCTATTATTTAATATTGGACTAATATCCAACATAAAGTTTTGATAATTTCTCCCTAAAGCTATTGAACCATTTAAAGAATCATATCTTTTTTTTCTACTTTTTATTATAGGTATAAAAAGTAAACGTGAAATAGCTTTCCAAGGATTTGATAATTGCTTAGTAATAAATTCTGGCCATATATCCATTTGATCTATTACCAATGGTATATTGTTTTTCTTCGAATATTTATAAGCTGGTTCACCAAATAATAAGGGGTTTTCAGCACAAATTATCAAATTAGGACTTTTTTCTTTTTTCATCAATTTTTTTGAATTAATAGAGAAAGTAATATCTTTTACTAGTCTTCCTACGCCAAAATTTTTTTTGTAAGTAGTAGTCGGTACTAATCGTATCACAAATCTTTCATTAACTTTAATATCTTTCCAACCTTTTGATCTTTGTTTTTTAAAATGATGGGAAAAGGACGATGTCCACCACACAACATTATATCCATTTGAAGATAGATATTTACCAAACTGATTAAAACTATATTCTCTCCAGTTTTCTCCTTCTATAGGACCATAGGGATTAATTAACCATATACTTTTATTAACTTTCATAATATTTGCTTCCTCGCTTATTTTATTACTCTTTGTGTATTCAAAAATTTAAATATAATCTACTATTTCAAAGATTATTTGCCAATACTAATTTAATAAAAAATAAAATACTTGAAGAATATTAAAATTTTGAAAATAATATTAATTATAAATGTTTATTCTTAATGAAAATTTATGATAATATAAATTCGATATAACTTTCTACAAATAAAGATTTAAATTGATGTTACTTAAAATTGATAATCATTTAATTCATATTTTTTATTATATTAATTCTTTCTAATAACGTTAAAATAGTAAATAATATTGTTCAAAATACTTAATATTTACACGGATTTCAAAGTAACGCAGTTATCTTTAAAAAAATAGCTTTAACATTCCGACATTATTTTATCTTATTCATTCCAAAACTATTTATTTTCTCATAAAAATTTATACTTTGTCGTTGGGCAACATGGTAAATTATGTTCTATTATTTTATTTTTTATATCTATACTCATTCATTTTTCTTCCTTCTTTAGTTTTATAAACTCTTCTTAAAACAAAACCATTTTTCTGATAAAATTTATTCGCATACTCATTATTTTCAGCATCTGTCTCTAAAGATATATATGCAAATTTAGAAAAATCTACGTTGTTTATTAATCTTGTTATCATTTCACTTCCAACACCTCTTGATTTTTTATCTGGTAATACTCCTATAGAAGCTAATTCAATATAGCTTTCTTCTCTTTTTACTTCCTCTGATTTACCAAAAGCTGATAGCAATCTAAATAATATTTTTGGTTTTTTTATAAATGCAAGGAATGCATAAAACGCAAATTGAAAAAATCCGTGCTTTAGTAAATGCTTATATAACGAACTCATATCTTCTGAATATGCCAAGAAACCAATAATAACACTTTCCTCATCCTTTGCTATTATTAAATTAGAATATTTATGTTCTATAAAGCCTCGATATAATTCTTTTAAAAATCCTTTTCCTAAAAATGTTAAGAAAAATCCAGTAAATGTTTTCATGTGTATATCTACAACTGTTTCTACTACATCATAAGATCTAGCATATTCTACTACCATAAATACCTCCTATACTTTTAGAACTGTTTTAATCATTACTCCGATTTCATTAAAAAAATTAAATTCTTTTAATGAATTCAAATTAAACTCCATTTTTCTAGGCAAAACTTCATCTATATACACTTCGTCAACACTTCTTATTTCTGAAGTATACTCATTAATAATTTCATCTTCATCTTTAAATTCAATACTAGCTAATGAAGTGATACCGGCAGGAAGTAATAACGTAGCATACATCTCATCTGTATATTTCTCAACATATTTTTTCACTTCTGGTCTTGTACCTACAAAACTCATATCACCAAGCAAAACATTAAACAGCTGAGGGATTTCATCAATTCTGTATTTTCTTATTTTCTCTCCAACTTCTGTTATTCTTGAATCATTTTTTATAGTAACAAGAGTTCCTATTTTATCTGCATTTACAACCATAGTTCTAAATTTAAATATTTTAAATATACGACCATATTGGGTGATTCTTTCTTGTCTATAAAAAACAGGACCTTGTGAATCTATCTTGATCCAAATTGCAAAAAATATCAATAATGGAGATAAAATCACAATTAAAATCAACGAAGAACAAATATCAAATATTCTTTTAAATAAAAGTTGATGTTTCTTCTTTTCTAACATTTCGTAATATGGTCTTACTTGCTGATTTCTCATATAATCTGGTAATTCTTCCCATTTTCTTAAAATCATTTAACAACCTCTTTAAAGCAATCAATAACATACTCTACTTGTTCATCAGTTAATTTAGTATGTAAAGGCAGAGTAATTTCATTTAAAAATTGATTATATGCATTTGGATAATCTTGAATGTTAAAACCTAGGTTTTTATATGCAGTTAGCATTGGTAATGGTTTATAATGTACATTACATGCAATACCTTTTTCTGCCATTAATTCTATAATTTTATTTCTTTGTTCAATTGTTATTCTATTAACTCTTGTTAAATATAAATGACCACTTGATTGATGATTTTCATCATAATGATTTAATACTTGAATATTTAAAGATTTAAATCCTTCATTATATTTATCAATAATTTCTTTTCTTCTAGCTAATAGTTTAGGGTAACGTTTTAATTGTGCTAATCCTATTCCGCCCATAATGTCGGTCATATTGCATTTATAAGCAGGTAACATAATATCATATTCCCATGCCCCTAACTTTGTTTTATTTAATGCGTCTTTTGTTTGTCCATGTAAAGATAACAATTGGTATTGTTTGTAGATCCATTCATTATCAATACCTTTAATATCTTTCCATACAACTGCACCACCTTCCGCAGTTGTTAAGTTTTTTACCGCATGGAAACTGAAAGAAGTAAAGTCAGCTACCTCTCCACACATTTTTCCTTTTCTTGATGCTCCAAATGCATGTGCTGCATCTGCTAATACAATAATTCTATTAAACGCTTTTTGAATCTCATTATTAGCTTTGAACACATTCTTTTTTGCTTCCACAACTTCAAAGATTTTATCATAATCACACATAATTCCAGCTAAGTCTACAGGAATAATTGCTTTTGTTTTGTCTGTAATCTTATCTGCCAGTTGATCATAATCCATTTCAAATGAATCTTTTTTTACATCTACTAATACAGGTGTTGCTCCAACATGACAAATAACACTACAAGAAGCTGTGTATGTATAAGCAGAAGTAATTACTTCATCTCCAGGCCCAATTCCTAATAGTCGTAATGTCATTTCCATACATGCTGTAGCACTATTTAAACAAACAGCTTTTGAAGTATGGCAATATTCTGCAATTTCTCTTTCAAATTCTTTTACTTTTGGTCCCGTTGTAATCCATCCTGATTTCAAAGTATCAATTACTTCTTTTATTTCTTCTTCACTCATATCTGGTGGAGAAAAAGGTATGTTTATTTTTCTCATTCTCTATCCCTCCAAACTTTAACTTCTTACTCCCTGTCGATAATCACTACCGTCAAATATACAAAAAAAGACAGGCTTCGCCTATCCGCACATAATAGAATATATGCAGACAATTAAGCTCTGTCCTTGATTGGTGGTAAAGTGCCTAAACAACTATTACCATTCTACAATCCTATCTTTTTTATAATTTCTAATGAAACATTCAAATTGACAATTCGCCCTAGCATTTCTATCTCTATAAGGGCTCTTCTTTTATGACGGTCAATTTTAATGATTTTACTTTCTAGTCCTTGTAATGGACCATCTGTAACAATCACCTGATCACCTTCAATATAACCAATTGAATGTTTCATTACTTTGTTTCTTCCTATAAGTTTTTCTATAAGCTCTTTTTCATCTTGTGTTAATGCTGGTGTTCCTTCATTATCGAATTTTAGTTCTTTGATAATGCCCTTCTTTTTCTGCTTTACATCTAATAGCTTTTGATGAAAAGCAGTGTGTTCCAAATCACTTTCTATAAATACATAACTTGGAAACATTAGTTTTTCTTGAGGATAAAAATTTCCTTGTTTTCTGTAAAGTACTTCCATTTTTGGAAGAAAAGCATGTATGTTTTCCTGTTTAAAAAAATCACATATCTTTTCTTCCTTACCACCCATGACAAACAATACATACCAATTCAAGTTTATCACACCTTTAATTTCTCACTCTTTGAAAATCTATAGTAACAATTAAATAGCCTGTATTTCCACTGCTATCCGTAACACTTAAACGATAGTCTTTTTTGCCTTCTTCTACAGGCAGTGTATCTGTCCAGCCAACAATATCTTCTGTAATATCATTTCCATTGGCATCTGTCGCGGAAACATTTGCAATTTCTTTTACTTCATCCATAGTGCTGTATGCACCAACTAAGTATTTAAAAGATGTTTTATCAGCCTTAATTGTAGGATTTTCACTTTCTTCTACTTTCACTGTGAAATGAAATGCCTTATTCCCTAATTCTGCTGTTACAGGATAAGAACCAACCTTACTTAAATCCACTTTTTCAAAGTCTAATTCCATCTTTTTTAAATCTTCACTACTGCCTTCAAAATATTCTTCTGCATCCAGACTTAAATTTCCATTTCGCTTTATGGTGTATTCTTTAGAAATCAGTGCTACACCATCTTTTATTTCTTTTGACACTTTTGTTTCTTCTTTTCTTACAGAAACATATGGTTTCTTTTCCTGTGTTGAATTTTTAAATACACCAAGTCCAATGGTAATTGGGATAAGAAGTACAGCAATTACCAAAACTGTTTTTTCTACTTTATCTAAGGAGTTTGACTTCTTCATGAAAGATTCCTCCTTACTTATTCATAATTACCATAGTAACTGTAATAAGAACGCGTTGTAGTATCAACTTTTGTTAAAACACACCCTAATACATTGGCACCGCTTCTCTGCAGCATCGTCAATGCGTTTTTCGCATCTCTTTTATCTGTATCTCTTGCGGAAGTAACAAACACTGTTCCATCTGCAATACTAGAAACTGGGACTGCATCTGCCACTGCATTTAAAGGTGGACAGTCAATTACAATATAATCGAACTTGTCTCTAAAACGATTGATCATTTCTTTAAATCTTTCGCTTGCCAGAAGTTCCTGTGGATTTGGTACAGATTTTCCACTTGTTAACAAATATAATTTTCCTTCTGAACTGCTGTCCTTAAATTTATGAAAATATGCTTCATTATCAATATCTAATTCATTCATATTCTTCATTAAATTACTAACTCCTAATTTATTAGAAGCCTTAAAGATTTTATGCTGTACCGGTTTTCTTAAATCACAGTCAATTAATAATACTTTTTTGTATTTTGCTACTGCAACCATAGCTAAATTACTTGCTACAGAGCTTTTTCCTTCTGCCGGATTCGAACTTGTAATATTTACAACTTTAATATCTTTATTAAAGGAAGAATATTCGATATTCGTTCTTAACTGCCGATAAACTTCCATATAATCAAACTGACTTTGTTTACGACGTTTCTTATTGTCACTTCTTTTTGGAGCAACTTTTCTTTCCACTTTCATCATCTCCTTTTGAATATGTCAAAGAAAGATTTCTTCTTTACAATATGTAAATCTTCTATCTCTTCGTTTTGAATCAAATGCAGCGGATTTCTATAAAATAAAATATCTGCATTTTCTTTTCCAACTTCTTTTACAACCATTTCATATGCATCACTTAATTTACAAACACGATTCCCATCAGCACGATGTGCATCACTGGCAACCACATGTGCCATACCTGAATGGATTAGCTTCCATGCATTCTTTTTGGCCGTTTCTCCATGCATTCCTAAAAGGCTGGTTCTATTGATTTGTATAACATAGCCATTACTCATCCATTCCTGAATTCGATTTAAATTTAATCCTTTATGAAAGTATCGTTCTGCATGTGCAATAACAGGAATCATATTTCGTACTTCAAATTCATACAAAACATTCTCTGCTTCTTCATTTTTTTCAATATCTTTTCGCACATCAAATTCACACAATGCATAACCAGATCCCGCGAGCGTATTAAACAGTTCCTGATCTAGCATATCTAAGAAATCATCATTTAAAAAGATTTCGCTTCCTGAAAAAACTTCTATTCCATATTGCTTCGCTAAAACTTTTAATTCTTCAATTCTTTGATTCATGAATGCTACATCATTTTTATCCTGTTTTCCAGGAATAAAGTGTGGTGTAGATACAATCATCCTTACCCCATCTGCATAAGCTTTTTTTAATGCAATTTCAGCTTGTTCTTTACTTTCCATTCCATCATCAATATCCCATGCAAAATGATTATGAATATCAATAAAATTCATTTTATTTATCCTCAAAGTAAGGAACTTCTGCTAATACAGGAATTTCTAAATAAGCTTCTACATCATCTTTTGTATGTAATCTTTTATCTAACAAGAAACGCAATACAACGATTCCCCCAGAAATCATAATTCCTAATAAGGCACCAATGACCACATTCATCTTTACATTTGGTGCTACAGGAGTTTCTTCAACTTTCGCCTGATTTAAAATCATGATATTTTTTACATCAATTTTATCCTTTACATAAGAAATAAACTGACTAACAGTTTCATCTACAATATCTTTTGATAATTTTGGATCATCTGTAGTAGCTGTTATTTTAATGATTTCTGTATTTGCTTCGTTTGTAACAGATATGGAATTTTTAACAAAATCTTCTCCTCTATCCTCTAGTTTTAGATTTTTTGTCACTACATCAAGCACACTATCACCCTGAATGATTGCCATATAGTTGTTAACCATTTTCGTATTCGCATTCAAAGCATTGTAATCCAGTGTTCCTGTATCTGTTGTATTTGTTTTTGGATATATGTCGGCGCTGCTTGCATATTTTTTTGTCACAAACATTGTTGTAAAAATAAACGCAACAATGGCTCCGATTACTGCAAGTAAAATAATAAATTTAAGTTTCTTTTTAATTTCATTGAAAAGTCTACTCAGATCAATTTCTATTTCTTCATTCGACTCTGTTGTGTTTCTTATTTCCTCCACGTAAAATCTCCTTTCATCCCTTTTACAAGGTCTCGCTATTTATTATACCATGTATTTTAAAAAACTAAACGACTGTTTTATCTCCAATAATAACATCCAGCATTGTTTCTCGAATAATTTCTTTTGAAGAATGCTGTTCTAAAACTTCACGCAGTCTTAATAATTTATCTTCAATTTCTTTTTTCGATATTTTCATTACTTCATTTTTATAAATCAAATTGTTTTTTGTTTTTGATGTTGTTTCTCCATCTAATTTTAATTCTTCAAACATTTTTTCTCCTGGTCGTAAACCAATTTCTATAATATTAATATCTTTGTAAGGACGAAGTCCTGACAAACGAATCATCTTTTCTGCCAAGTCTAAAATTTTAACAGGATCTCCCATATCTAACACAAAGATTTCTCCCTGATCAGCATAATAGCCTGCTTGTAGAACTAATTGTGCTGCCTCTGGAATTGTCATAAAATAACGTATAATATTTTTATCAGTAATCGTTACTGGACCACCTTCAGCAATTTGCCTTTTGAAAATTGGAATTACAGAACCATTAGAACCTAATACATTTCCAAATCGTACAGCCGCCATTTTCGTAACTCCATTATCTCCATAAGCTTGAAGAATCATTTCTGTCATTCGTTTTGTAGCACCCATAACATTTGTAGGATTTACCGCTTTATCCGTAGAAATCATAATAAATCTTTTTACTTTGTGTTCAATACAACTACGAATCAAATTATATGTACCAAATACATTATTCTTTACAGCTTCCATAGGTCTTGTTTCCATTAAAGGAACATGTTTATGTGCTGCTGCATGATATACTACATCTGGCTTTTCTTTATCAAACAACTCATCTAAAGCACCTTTATCTCTAATTGAAGCAATATAAGAAACAATCTGCACTTTTTCATTAATTTTATGATGCATTTTGGAACGATTAAATTCCTGTTCCAGCATATATAGAGAATTTTCATTGATATCAATCATCAACAATCTTGCCGGTTCAAACTTCACAATTTGTCTACACAACTCAGAACCAATAGAACCACCAGCGCCTGTTACACAAACGGTTCTTCCTGTGATATAAGATTGAATTTCATCCTGCTGTAAATGAATTTCTCCACGTCCAAGCAAATCTTCGATTCTTACATCTTCTATCGGCTGCTTTTTAGTTAAAGAATCTTCTAATGAATCATTTAACTCATGCATGATTTTTACAGGTAAATTCACTTTTTGACAGTTTTCAAATATTTCTCTAACTTTTTCTTTTGGAGCACTTGGCATTGCAATTAACACTGCATCTGCACCATATTTTTCTGCCATTTCTTTTACTTCATCCGTTGTACCAACTACATGGATACCACAAACAATTTTCCCTTTTTTATTATCATCTAAAAAACCAACAGTCTTATATCCAATTTCAGGATTCTGATTTAGTTCTCTTAGTAAAATTACCCCAGCATCTCCAGCACCAGCAATCAAAGCTTTTTTACCCGCATTGCCAACAACCTGCATACGACGATACATGCGATACAATACTCTGGCACTTAGCATAAACAGTATATTAAATAAAACTGCTACAATAATAATACTAATCACGGATGCGCTACCGCTTTTTAACGTCAATAATGAAAGTATAATTAAAATTAATGCAGCTATAATATTTGACATTGCAATTTTCATTGCTTCTATAATACTTGTATACTTCCAAAGACTTTTATATATTTTCGCAGCATAGAAACAAATTCCAAATACAAGTAATACAACTAGAAAACTCTTTAAAACTTCAAACCCCAGATGCAGATTCAAGTAAGAAAATTTAAAATCAGCTTTCATCCAAACAGACATAAAAAAAGAAACAAACACGGTGAATAGATCCAAAATCAACATAATAATTTCGCGATGTTTCTTATAAAATCCCATACTTGTAAACCCACTTATCAACTTTGCCATTATATCCCCTCACTAATTGTACTTTACACACTCTAGCATAGAATACTATACATTTTTGCTAAAATCAATAAAAATTACTTTTTCTATTTCTTAATTGCCCATTCTTTTTTAGGAAATTCCTTACAAGTCCCTTTTTATATAAAAACTTTTCTAATAATTTCCTAAAACATATAGTTATCTTAAATTAAATTATCATATAACTATACTCCCCAAACCAAAATTAAAATGACATCGAATTTTCATATAAATTTTAAGTGTAACCGCAAAATAAAACAGTGTATAT
>ENA-OWPM01002602-OWPM01002602.1-human-gut-metagenome-genome-assembly--contig:-NODE-2602-length-10560-cov-4.762208_pt1 | contig 10560 bp, 5 predicted proteins | sample MGYA00248267_ERZ651852 | MGnify/ENA primary metagenome ERZ651852 (study PRJEB26924, sample SAMEA4378228) | human gut metagenome | biome: human gut; feature: human-associated habitat; material: faeces...
ATAGTAGCTAATCTGTTTTCAAAACCTTATAATCTCGCTAATACGTCCGAGGCATTTTGTACTGTCATTGACACTCGTGGGATGGAAACTGATTTCACCGTGTTGGAGAACGAATTGGCTTTTATTAAAACCGGTGACAAAGTAATGATTACTCCTTATGCCGGCGGAGGTTCTTATGAAGGTAGTGTATCTGAAATCAATCCGCTGGTGGATGCGAACGGAATGGTAAAAGTAAAAGCTGCGGTAAACGGACAGGGGAAGTTGTTTAGCGGCATGAACGTAAGGGTAAGCGTCAAGCGGAGTTTAGGGGAGCAGTTGGTCATTCCTAAAACGGCTGTGGTGCTGCGTTCCGGCAAACAGGTTGTGTTTACCTTAAAAGAAGGCAAGGCAATGTGGAATTATGTACATACGGGATTGGAGAATGCTACGGAATATGTTGTCTCGGATAAATCTCAGGGAGGTGTTGAAGATGGCCTCTTGGAAGGAGATACGGTTATTGTCACCGGGAACTTGAATTTAGCGCATGAAACGGAGGTGACTATAAGCGGTGAATGATTGACTGCAAACGATAAATACAGAGAAAAGCATGATAAAATTTTTAATCCAGCGTCCTATTGCCGTGCTGATGGCTTTCACCGCCTGTTTTATAATCGGGCTGGTGACTTATTCTACACTTCCGATATCTCTGCTTCCGAATATCGCTATTCCGGAGATCACTATACAGGTGTCTGCTGCCAATACATCTGCCCGCGAACTGGAAAATACGATTGTGAAACCTTTGCGCAGCCAGTTGATACAGGTTTCTACATTGAAAGATATTCACAGTGAGTCTAGAGACGGCGCCGGTATTATCCGCTTGTCTTTTGATTTCGGTACTAATACGGACCTGGCCTTTATCGAGGTCAATGAAAAGATAGACGCTGCAATGAACTATCTCCCGAAGGAAACGGAACGTCCGAAAGTCATTAAGGCGAGCGCAACGGATATACCTGTTTTTTACCTGAATCTGACTTTGAAGAATGACAGTGCTTATAGCATTACGGGACAACAGTCCTTTCTGGATCTGTGTGAATTTGCGGAATCGGTCATTAAACGTAGGATAGAGCAGCTTGAAGAAGTTGCCATGGTGGACGTGACCGGAATTTTGGAACGACAGGTACAAATTGTACCCGACAAGGACAAGCTCGCCATGATGGGACTCTCCATTGGAGATATCGAATCGGCTTTATCTTCTAATAATGTGGAACCGGGCAGCATGACAGTGCGAGACGGATATTATGAATACAATATTAAATTCTCGACATTGCTGCGTACGGCGGAGGATGTGGAAAATATCTATCTGCGTAAGGGCGACCGCATCGTACAGTTAAAAGACTTCTGCAAAGTAAGCGTCGTACCTGTAAAGGAAAAAGGAGTATCCCTGTCCAATGGCAAACGGGCGGTGAGCCTTGCCGTCATCAAACAGGCGGATGAGAACATGGATAAGATGAAGCAGGCGCTGGTAGGCACGATGACCTATTTTCAGTTAGTATACCCGGAGATCGATTTCAGCATCAGCCGTAATCAGACGGAACTGCTGGACTACACCATCTCTAATCTGCAACAGAATCTCTCCCTTGGTTTTCTCTTTATTTGTCTGGTAGCGGTTCTGTTTCTGGGAGATGTAAAGTCTCCTTTGGTTATCGGACTCAGTATGGTGGTGTCCATCGTGATCAGCTTTGTCTTTTTCTACCTTTGCAATATGTCTCTCAATATCATTTCTCTTGCCGGATTGATCCTGGCATTGGGAATGATGATTGACAGTTCGATTATTGTGACTGAGAATATATCGCAATACCGTGAACGGGGATACTCCTTGCGCCGTGCCTGTGTGACGGGAACCAGTGAAGTGGTCACCCCCATGCTGAGTTCTTCTCTGACGACTATTGCTGTCTTTGCCCCGCTGATTTTTATGAGCGGTATTGCAGGCGCTATTTTCTTTGATCAGGCTTTTTCTGTCACTGTAGGACTGATGGTGTCTTATCTCACCGGTATCATGCTGCTTCCCGTACTTTATCTGCTGGTTTACCGGACAGGTGTCCGCACCCGGAAATGGAAGTGGCTTTCTTTCAAATTTAATAACCCGATCAAGGATCACACGCTGGACCGCTTCTATGATGCGGGTGTTGACTGGGTATTTCGCCATAAAACGTTCAGTGTACTGTTCTGTGTGATTTCCATTCCGCTTTGCGTATTCTTCTTTTTCTTTATAGACAAAGAACGGATGCCCGATATCGAGGAAAATGAACTGATCGCCCGGATAGAATGGAATGAGAATATCCATGTGGATGAAAACAAACGACGGGTGGATGAACTTTTCAAGGAACTGAAAGATGAAGTACTGGAGCAAACAGCCTCTATCGGCAGACAGGATTTCATTCTCAATCGGGAACGGGAACTGTCTTCTTCCGAAGCGGAACTTTATTTCCGTACGGAGACTTCCAATGCTATTGCCTCTTTGGAACAGGCGGTATACCGGAAACTGAAGGAACGTTATCCGCTCTCTGTCATTTCTTTCTCTCCGCCGGAAACGGTATTTGAGAAACTCTTTGTGACGGGTGAACCGGATGTGGTGGCGGAATTTTACACCCGTAATAAAGCGGAAGCCCCCAAAGCGGAAGCAATCCGTAGCGTTGAACAGGAACTGGGACGAAAAACCGGAATCAATCCGACAGGTATCGCCTTCGAAAACCAGTTGAATCTGAGTATCAGCAAAGAGAAACTCTTGCTCTACCGTGTTTCCTACAACGAACTGTATCGGGTACTGAAAACGGCTTTCCGGGAAAACAGTGTGACGATGCTGCACTCTTATCAGCAGTATTTGCCGATCAACATTGCCGGGGATGAAAAGACTGTGAACGAGGTGTTGCAGGAAACACTGGTGCAGACGCAACCGGACAACCGTGGGAATGTCGATTTTATCCCGCTTCGGGAATTGATCAACGTAGCTCCCGCCGAAGACTTGAAAAGTATTACTTCCGGACGTAACGGCGAGTATGTCCCGTTCGACTTTTACGGCGTGCAGGATGCGAACCGGCTGATGCGTGAAGTGAAACAGGTGGCGGAGGAAACAGGGGACTGGGATACGGGCTTCTCCGGCAGTATCTTCTCCAACAAGGAGATGCTGGATGAACTGGTCGTGATTCTGTTGATCTCACTGCTGCTGATGTATTTCATTCTTGCCGCACAGTTCGAGAGTTTTCTGCAGCCGTTGCTGGTACTGGCGGAAATCCCGATTGATGTGGCATTTGCCTTACTCTTGCTTTGGATATGCGGGCATACGCTGAATCTGATGTCTGCCATCGGTCTGATTGTGACCTGTGGTATTGTAATCAATGACTCTATTCTGAAACTGGATGCGATCAATGAACTGCGCAAGGCAGGCGTTCCTTTGCTGGAAGCTATTCACGAAGCAGGCCGCAGGCGTCTGCGTCCGATTATCATGACTTCGCTGACGACCATCTTTGCCATGGTGCCGTTGCTGTTCTCCTCGGATATGGGATCGGAACTGCAAAAGCCGTTGTCTATCGCCATGATAGGCACGATGTCCATCGGTACGGCGGTCAGCCTCTTTATCATACCGCTGCTTTACTGGTTTATCTATCGGGGAAAAAGCGGGAATCACAAACCAAATGAAAAACATGTTGAATTATGAAGAAATCATCCGTTCTTTTTGTATTGATGGCAGCATCGGGGATATGTTTCTCTTCAGTATATGCCCAGAAACGTCTGGTGCTGGACTTGAACCAGACTATCGCTTTAGCTAACGACAGTTCGCTGGAGTCATTCCGCACACAAAATATGTATCTGTCCGGTTATTGGGAATACCGGACGTACCGGGCAAACCGTTTGCCGAGTCTGACAATGGACCTTACCCCGGCACAATATAACCGGGATATCACGAAACGTTATGATTCGGGACAGGACCTGGATGTCTACCGTACGCAACAGTCATATTATGCCTATGGAGGATTAAGTGTCCGTCAAAATCTGGACCTGACCGGAGGTACGTTCTATCTGGAGTCGAACCTTGCCTATATGCGTAATTTCGGGGATAATAGTGCGACGCAGTTTACCAGCGTCCCGATACGGCTCGGTTATTCGCAGAGCCTGGTCGGGTATAATCCTTTCAAATGGGACCGGAAGATCGAACCGCTGAAATACGAGCGTGTGAAAAAGGAATTTCTTTATAATGTGGAAAAGGTTTCGGAAACGGCGACGAATTATTTCTTTTCGCTGGCGATGGCGCAGGCGGAATACAAACTGGCAAAGGAGAACCTCGCATCTACGGATACTTTGTACCGCATCGGACAGCAACGGCACCGGATCGCCGCTATTTCACAGGCGGACCTGTTGACTTTAAAGCTGGATAAAGTGAATGCACAGAATACATTGCAGAATAGGGCAAGCGCCTTGAAACGGGCAATGTTCTCACTGGCATCTTTTCTGAATCTGGATAAGAATACCCAGATCGAACTGGAGCTTCCTTCACGCCCAAGTATGATGGAGATTCCGGTGGATGAGGCTTTGAGATGGGGAAGGAGCAATAATCCGCAGTTGCTGGAACTGAAGCAGAATGTACTGGAAGCGGAGCGGAATGTGGACAGAACAAAGAAGGAATCCCGTTTCAATGCCAGCGTGAATGCCAGTATCGGTTTCAACCAGGTGGCAGAAAACTTCGGAGATGTGTATCATAAACCGATGCAGCAGGACTTGGTAGCGGTCAGCGTATCGATTCCGCTGCTGGACTGGGGCGTTCGTAAGGGCAAATACAACATGGCACGGAATAATCTGAATGTAGTGAAGATTTCGGCACGTCAGGATGAGATCAGTATTGAGGAGGAAGTCATCATGACGGTGAGTGATTTTAATATCCAGCAGCAGTTGATTGCCAGTGCGGAAGAAGCGCTGGACCTGGCGATACTGGCTTATAATGAGACAAGGCAACGTTTTATTATCGGTAAAGCGGATATTAATAGTCTGACGCTTTCGCTCAACAGGCAGCAGGAGGCGCAGCGCAACTACATTTCTGCCTTGCAGAACTACTGGCTGAATTATTATAAAATACGTCGTCTGACTTTATTCGATTTTGCTACGAAGCTTTCTCTTTCGGATCGTTTCGACTTTAATGGAGGGAGACTGATCAGATAGTAATTTCTTTTGGGATATAGACAAATGAATCATGCAAGATATAGGTTCTGAAATTAAAAAGTCATCAAAGGCTTCCGCTTTTACGCTCATTGTCGCTTTTATCAGTGTGGCGTTGGTCGGGCTGGCACTTGTTCCGTTGCTGCCGGTGAAGCTGAATCCGTCACGGACCTTACCCGGATTTTCTGTGTGGTTCGGCATGGGAGGGACTTCGGCGCGTGTCGTGGAGATGACGGCTACCAGCAAACTGGAGGCGATGCTTGCCCGTGTCAAGGGAATACAAAGCATATCTTCGACTTCCGGCAATGGCTGGGGAAGTATAAATGTGAGTCTGGACAAGCATGCAGATGCGGCTGTCGCACGTTTTGAGGCTTCGACCATCATTCGTCAGACTTGGCCGGAATTGCCGGCGGGAGTTAGTTACCCGTACATTCAGATGGCAAGTCCGGAGCAGAAAAGTCAGGGACCTTTTATCGCATTCACGATTAATGCGCCTGCCACTCCCAGTCTGATTCAGAAGTATGCGGAGGAACATATAAAGACACGTCTTGCGCAGCTTCCGGGAATCTATAAGATAAACGTCAGCGGAGCCACACCGATGGAATGGCGTCTGGAGTATGATTATGAGCAGTTGCGTGCGTTGGGGGTGAGTACGGATGAAATTAGTCAGGCAGTCGGTCTGCATTATCAGAAAGAGTTTCTGGGGACTTATGATGTGGAACAGGCGGCTTCGGGCAAGGAATGGATTCGGTTGGTGCTGATGCCCGAACATGATAACCGGGAGTTTGACGCCGGGCAGATACAGGTGAAAGTGAAGGATGGGAGAATCATCCGCTTGGACGAACTGGTGAAGGTCGTCCGTATGGAAGAGCAGCCTCAGAGTTATTACCGGATCAATGGGTTGAATTCGATTTATCTGTCTGTTGTCGCTGAAGAGGCAGCTAATCAGCTGGAACTGAGCAAAAAAGTACAGGCGTGTATGGATGACATCAGGCTGTCGCTTCCGGCGGGATATGAGATTCATACCAGTTATGATACTACAGAGTTTATACATGACGAGCTGAACAAGATTTATTTGCGTACGGGAGTGACGGTGGCTATCCTGCTCTTGTTTGTACTGCTGATTACTTTCAGCCCCAAATATCTGTTTTTGATTGTCACCAGTCTGACCGTGAATATGGCAATAGCCGTTATCTTTTATTATGTCTTCGGACTGGAAATGCAGTTATATTCTTTGGCGGGTATCACGGTTTCACTGAACCTGGTGATTGATAATACGATTGTGATGAGTGATCATTATCTTCGATGTAAAAACCGGAAGGCGTTCATGTCTGTATTGGCGGCTACACTGACAACAATGGGAGCGTTGGTCATCATCTTCTTTCTGGACGAGAGGATTCGTCTGAATCTGCAGGATTTTGCCGCAGTGGTGATGATTAATCTGGGAGTTTCATTATTGGTTGCTCTGTTCTTTGTACCTTCTTTGATTGACAAAATCGGGTTGAAACGACGCAGGAAGTCTTCTCTGACCGGAGTGAAGAGAAAATGGAAAATGGGGAATACCCGTTTCTTAGGATGGCTGCGTTCGAAGATGCGAAGGGGGCCGGTCTATTTCAGTCATTTCTACAGGTGGCTGATACAGAGGCTTTGCCGCTGGAGAGTAGCGGTTTGTCTGTTGCTGTTGCTGGCATTCGGATTACCGGTCTTTCTGTTGCCGGAAAAGATGGATGGGGATGGCAAATGGGCAGAGATTTATAATAAGACACTGGGGACTCCTACCTATAAGGAAAAGGTGAAACCGATAGTGGATAAAGCGTTGGGAGGAAGTCTGAGGCTGTTTGTGCAAAAGGTGTATGAAGGGAGCTACTTTACCCGGAATGAGGAGGTGGTGCTTTATGCCAACGCCAATTTACCGAACGGCAGTACGCTTGAACAGATGAATACACTGATCAAGCGAATGGAAACTTATCTGAGCGAGTTCAAGGAGATCAAGCAGTTTCAGACATCGGTAGAAAGCGCCCGCAGGGCATCTATCAGCATTCGTTTCACAAAGGAAAATCAGAAAAGCGGGTTCCCATATACGCTGAAAGCTAACATGATCAGTAAAGCTCTCCAGTTGGGGGGAGGAGATTGGAGTATTTATGGATTACAGGATCAGGGATTCAGTAATAGTGTACGCGAGAATGCGGGATCATTCCGGGTGAAAATGTACGGATATAATTATGATGAACTTTATAGCTGGGCTACAAAACTGAAAGAGGTCTTATTGTCTCATCGCCGTATCAGGGAAGTTACGGTCGGTTCCAATTTCTCGTGGTGGAAGGATGATTATCAGGAGTTTTATTTTGAGCTGGATAAACAACGGATGATCGGAGCGGGGATCGGAGCCGGAGAACTGTTTGCTGCTATTCGTCCCATATATGGGCGGAATCAGGAAATCGGTTCCGTTGTTACCGAAGATGGAACGGAAAAAATCAAACTCTCTTCCCGCCAGTCGGATCAGCGGGATATATGGGCCATGCAGTATTATCCTTTCCGTGTAGGCGATAAAGAGTATAAACTGGCGGAACTGGCTAAGGTAGAGAAGGGACAGATGCCGCAGGAAGTGGCGAAGGAGAATCAACAATACCGCTTATGCCTGCAATATGAGTATATCGGTGCGTCGGAACAGGGAAATAAGTTGCTGAAAAAAGACCTGGAAGAGTTTAATGAACTTCTCCCGATGGGATATAAGGCGGAAGCGGAAAGTAATAACTGGTCATGGGGTGGAGGTGCCAACAAACAGTATCGCTTGCTCCTGATTGTGATTGCTATCATTTTCTTTATTACAAGCATTCTGTTCAATTCGTTGAAACAGCCGTTAGCGATCATCTTTGTCATTCCGATCTCTTATATCGGTGTGTTTCTGACGTTCTACTGGTTCAAGTTGAACTTTGACCAAGGTGGTTTCGCTTCGTTCATTCTGCTCTGCGGTATCACAGTGAATGCCAGTATTTATATTTTAAATGAGTACAATGCGATTCGAAAACGCTTTCCCTGCCTTTCTCCTCTTCGTGCTTACGTGAAGGCATGGAATACGAAAGTGATCCCCATTTTTCTGACGGTTGTTTCTACCATCCTTGGCTTTATCCCCTTTATGGTGGGAGCAGAGAAAGAAGGTTTCTGGTTTCCTTTGGCTGCAGGTACTATCGGTGGACTGGTAATGTCCGTGATCGGCGTGTTTATTTTCTTGCCGGTACTGACTTTGAATAAAAAGAAGATGATGGTGAAGAAGCCTTGAAGAAATAAATTAGCTATTAGCATATTTCGATTAGCTAATAGCTAATTTGTTTTTGCTAATAGCTAATCGAAATAAGGTATAGGAGATAATTCACCAGTTATTTCCTGCATTGCTGCTGCCGATCAGCATTTCTACCCGTTGCTTATACAAGTTGGCTCCCTCAGCGATGTTCTTTCCCGCATCTGCGGTTCCCATTCCGTAAACAACAACAGGCGTTTGCCACGACATCCCCGAATGAATGGCACTAACCTGATAAGGACGTAAAAGCTCATCCACTGTGAAGCGGTTTCTGCCTCCGCTACGGTATGCTTCATATTCGGAACCTGTGGTGGTTACTACTGTCAATGGTTTCCCGGCTACTGCCGGAGTCTTGGAAAGGAAGGTGAATACTTCGTCCTGCCATTTTTTGAGCAATGACGGCGCAGCCATCCAATGAAAGGGAAATTGATAAATGAGGGCGGAAGCATCGGAAATGATTTTGCTCCATTCGTCAACATCAAAAGAAGCGCCTTGCTGGTCGTAAAGATTGAATACTGCTACGCCTTCAATATCACTCACAGCATCAATCAGTGCTTTGTTTGCTTGTGATTCCTTCATATTGGGATGCGCCAGGAGAATCACCACTTTTCTTAAATCTTTATTCATAATCAATCGGGTATTTAGGATGAAACAACTACATCTATAATATAAAGGTCTAAAAATAAGAAAAAGTTTTCGAAACTCAATATCTTAATTAAAAATAAAAGAATCTCTCTTTGCTTTTGAATTTGTATTTTTGCAGGCACGTCCGTAAGGCGTTATTTTAGATAATAAATTTATATATGATAGATTTCACCCAATTTCCTTCTCCTTGCTATATTATGGAGGAAGAACTCTTGCGAAAGAACCTGTGTCTGATAAAAAGCGTAGCCGACAGGGCAGGAGTAGAGATTATTCTCGCCTTCAAGTCATTCGCCATGTGGCGTTCATTTCCGATATTCCGCGAATACGTGGAGCATTCCACAGCAAGTTCTGTGTATGAAGCGCGTCTGGCATTGGAAGAATTTGGAAGTAAAGCCCATACTTATTCTCCTGCGTATACGGAACAGGATTTTCCGGAAATCATGCGTTGCAGCAGCCACATCACTTTTAATTCAATGGCACAGTTCCGTCGTTTCTATCCGATGACAGTGGCCGAAGGAAGCGGAATCTCCTGTGGTATCCGTGTGAATCCCGAATATTCGGAAGTAGAAACAGAACTTTATAATCCGTGCGCACCCGGTACCCGTTTCGGAATGACCGCCGACTTATTACCGGATACCTTGCCCAAAGGAATCGAAGGTTTCCATTGTCATTGTCACTGCGAATCTTCTTCTTTCGAGCTGGAACGTACTTTACAGCATCTGGAAGAGAAATTCTCCCGCTGGTTCCCGCAAATTAAATGGCTGAATCTGGGAGGCGGGCATCTGATGACCCGAAAAGATTATGATACAGAACATCTGATTAAATTATTGCAAGACCTGAAAGCACGATATCCTCATTTGCAGATCATCCTTGAACCCGGTTCTGCTTTTACATGGCAGACAGGAGTCCTGACTTCGGAAGTGGTAGATATCGTTGAGAGTCGCGGTATCAAGACGGCTATTCTGAATGTGAGTTTCACCTGCCACATGCCCGATTGTCTGGAAATGCCTTATCAGCCTGCCGTTCGTGGTGCGGAGATGGGGAATGAAGGAGAATTTATTTATCGTTTGGGAGGTAATTCTTGTTTGAGTGGTGATTATATGGGATTATGGAGTTTCGATCATGAGTTGCAGATCGGAGAGCGGATTGTGTTCGAAGATATGATTCACTATACTATGGTCAAGACAAATATGTTTAACGGAATCCATCATCCCGCCATCGCTTTGTGGACAAAAGAAGGGAAAGCGGAAATATACAAGCAATTTTCTTATGAAGACTATCGGGACCGAATGAGTTGATAATCAAAACAATTGTTTGTTTGCGGAAACAAAGTGTGCAGATTCTTGTGAAAAAAAGATGCAGAATGTTTGCAGAATTACGGAAAATCCCTACCTTTGCAACCGCAAACGAAAAAATGCGGAAATAGCTCA
>ENA-OWPM01002606-OWPM01002606.1-human-gut-metagenome-genome-assembly--contig:-NODE-2606-length-10546-cov-17.151177_pt1 | contig 10546 bp, 9 predicted proteins | sample MGYA00248267_ERZ651852 | MGnify/ENA primary metagenome ERZ651852 (study PRJEB26924, sample SAMEA4378228) | human gut metagenome | biome: human gut; feature: human-associated habitat; material: faeces...
CAAGTGTTGCCACTGCATCATAAGCCCAGCTATCTTGAGGAACATCACTAAATGGATTACTAGCAGCTCCTGCTACTCCTGTATTCATTAAAACTAAAGCAGATGTTGTAATAGTTAACGTAGATTTGTTAAACATATTATACTCTCTCCTAAAATCATAAAAATTATATAAATAAAAATCATAAATAAAATTAATATGTGCCTACAGTTGTTTTGCCTGCAATTACTTTTTGTTCTTTTTCAAATTTTAATAAGCTATATTGGTCAAAATTAGTAGCTATCATAATAGTGATTGGATTATATCCAGCTTTTTTGATTTTTTCAATATCAATTTCTACTAATTTATCGCCAACTTTTACTTCATCGCCAGCTTTGACTAAAACTTTGAAGCCATCGCCTTTCATATTAACTGTATCAATACCTATATGAATTAAAATTTCCATATCTGTATCAAGTTTAAGACCAAGAGCGTGTCCTGTTTCTTCCATTACCATCATAACAGAACCATTAGCTGGTGCTGTAATATATTTTTCAGTTGGAATAATTGCTACACCATCGCCCATAGCACGAGAAGCAAATGCTTCATCAGGTACATTTTCAATAGATACTAAATCACCAGTTGCAAAAGCTTTCAAGCTTGGAGATTTATCTGTATTAGAAACTAATTCTTCTTTTTGAAGTACATCAGGACCTTGAAGTAAAGCTTCAAAACGTTCACGAACTTGTGGTACAGAAAGACCTACAATTACTTGAATAGCACAACCATTATGCACTAATCCATGAGCACCTGCTGCCATAAATACATTTGTATCTTTTACTAAACTATCATCTTTTACAGTTACACGGAGACGAGTAGCACAGTTTGTAACATCTACGATATTATTTTTACCACCTAAAGCTTTTAAAAATGCAGCAGCTTTTCTATCGCGTTCATCAATATTTTTGCTAGCTTTATAGTCAGCTTTAGTATAAAGTTTATCTGGTTCTGCATCATCGCCACGACCAGGAGTTTTCAAATCAAGTTTAATAATTAAAAATCTAAAAACAACAAACCAAATACAAGTAAAGATTAAACCAATGATAATTTGAGTAATATATGTTTCATAGTGATTATTAAATAATGGAATCCAATCCTGGAATAAAGCACAGTCTAATATACCGCCACCAAAGTTACCAGTTACACCAAAGAAATACATAGTAGCTGCTAAAGTACCAGCTAAAAGTGCATGAATTAAGAATAATACTGGAGCAATGAATAAGAAAGTAAATTCAAGTGGTTCAGTGATACCACAAAGTACGGCAGTGATTACTGCTGGAATTAAAATTGCTGCAACCTTTTTACGACGTTCAGGTTTAGCTGTGAAATAAATAGCAAGTGCGATACCTGGACAACCGAAGATTTTGCTCATACCGTGAAGTGCAAATCCACCTTGAGGGAATAACTCAATAAGAGGTTTTGTAGATTGAGCAAATTCTTGAATATGTTGAAGCCAATAAGCCTGTATACCGCCATCAACAACGGCTGGACCAAAAATAAATGGAATATAAATGAAGTGATGTAATCCTGTTGGAATTAAAATACGTTCCAAGAAAGTATAAAGCCATACACCAAACACACCAGCAGAAGTCAAGAAATATTGAAGTGAAGCAATACCTGCTTGGAATTGTGGCCAAATCAAACAAAATAGATAAGCTACAGGTAACATTAAAACGAAACCAGCAACAACTACTAAGGAAGAACCTTTAAATAAGCCTAAATAGTCTGGTAAGTTTACATCAAATAATTTTCCATGTAAATATACAGCTAATGAAGCAATTACGATAGCACCAATCATACCAGTATCTAAAGTTTTAATATTAGCTACCATAGCAAGACCACTACCTGCTACTGCTTCTTTAGAAAAATCTACGCCAAAACTAGGACCCCATAAAGTCAACATTGCTTGTACAAAATAGTTGAAAATAATATATATCAAAAATGCTTCCATACATGCACGAGCATTATTTTTCTTCGCAAGCCCAATTGGTAAACCAATTACAAATAATAATGGTAATTGATTAAATACTGTCCATGCACCTTGTTCAATAATATACCAAAAATTATACCAAGCAGTGCCTTTTTCAGCTATAGAACCTAATATCATTGGATTTTTACACAAAATTGACAATGCTACAATGATACCAAAAACCCCAAACATTAATACTGGTGTAAACATTGCACCGCCAAAACGTTGAATTTTTTGCATCACAACATCTTTATTAAATGCCATTTCTCTCGCCAACCTTTCTTCGCTCTTATATTTTATTAATATTACTATTTATGTAAACCTTCTGAATACTTTATTCAAAAATCAAGGCACAAAGTAATATGCTCTGTGCCTTGAAATTTTAGTAATACAATTCTCTTAATATATACTTCTCTTTATTATTTTAATTCAGGCCAATAATCTTTATTTGCTTCAATTAAGTCATCTAAAATAGCTTTTGCTACAGATGCACTTGGTACTGTTTTAGATAAAGTGAGTGCTTGCCATAATTTCTGATAGCTACCTGTAATCCATGCTTCTACAACAAGTTTTTCTACAGATACTTGCTGTTCCATCAAACCTTTTTGGAATTGAGGAATTTTACCGATGCAAACTTTTTCATAACCATTAGAACCAACGATACAAGGAATTTCTACCATAGCTGTTGGGTCAAAGTTAGAAATAGCACCATCATTTGGTACGATTAAAAGCATACGAGCTTTTTTATTGAAAGCAATAGCTTCTGCAAGGTCTACGATATAGCTTGCATGGTCATCACTTTGGAATTTACAATCAACAGCTGTACCTTTTTCTACAATTTCTTTAGCTGCTGCAAATACATTTTTTTCACGATGTTCCATAACTTCATTTGCACGAGTATGGTCTGGATGTTGATTGTCATGATTAAATACATAATCAGAGAATAAGTAATATTTTAAATATGTGTTTGGTAATGTATCTGGGTCAACAGCATAAACATCTTTAGCTTTGCCAAAAGTATCATTCCAACTAGCTTCATCATTATGAACTTCTGGATTTACAATATAACCATATTTAGCAACATGTTCTTTGATACGTGGCATTAAATCATTACCATCTTTATCGCGGATATCACACCACCAACCAAAATGATTGAGTCCATAATAGCGAACAGTCATGTCTTTTCTGCCACCTGGAAGACCTAAAATTTCAGCCATTCTATCTTCAATACCTACTGGCATATCGCAGATGTTGATGATTTTAGAATTTGGACGAAGTCTTCTAGTTGCTTCAGCTACGATAGCTGCTGGGTTAGAGTAGTTGAGCATCCAAGCATTTGGAGAATATTTTTCCATATAATCTAAGATTTCAATAACTCCACCGATAGAACGCATACCATAAGCAATTCCACCAGGGCCACAAGTTTCTTGACCAAATACACCATGTTTCATTGGAATTTTTTCATCTTTTTCACGCATTGCATATTTACCAACGCGAATATGAGCCATTACAAAATCTATATCAGTGAATGCTTCTTTTGGATCTGTTGTATAAGAAAATGCAATTTCAGGAGCACGTTCTTTTAATAAGATTTCACATGCTTTAGCAATTTTTTCCTGACGTTCTGCATCATTATCATAAAATTTAATCTGACGAAGTGGGAAACGGTCTGCATGATCTAAAAGCATCATTACAATACCTGGTGTAAAAGTACTTCCGCCACCTGCAATTACAATTGAAGATTTTTTCATAATTAAAACCCCTTTTCTTTAATCATAAATTTCATTTATGTATTAGTTTTTGTTTTTTATCAACCTCATGGCTATATAATAATCTAATACACTCATAAATTCAATAGTTTCAATGGTTTTAGGGTTTTGTTACCTTCACTTGCACTTTATCACAGCCCATGTGATATATCACATCACTATTAAAACACTATATATATTATAAATACTAATGCTTTTATTATTTCCCAAAATTGATATAAATATTTACCAAATTACTTTATCACATAAAAAAATCAGCCTCAAATATCTTTAACAATATTCTCAGCTGATAATATATTATATTTTTCTATTCATCTACTGTCAACGTATTTTGACAAATGCGATGTAATAATTTAAATAATGCATATCTTTCTTCTGCCGTTAAGCCCTTCAATGCTTTCACACGATGTTTTGTTACTCGTTTTTCTAAAAAATCATAAAGCTCTATCGCATGTTCAGTAAGAAATATATATTTTTCTCTTTTTCCTTGAATGCGTTGACGCTTAACAAGATTTTTTTCTTCCATCTTTTTTATTGTTTTAGATATAGCTGCTGGTTCTACATTCAAACAATTGGCCAATTCTAACTGTGATATATTATCATGTTCTTTAACCATTTTCAAAATAGACCACTCAGAGCTATATACATCTGCCGTATAAATCTCACTATTAAGCGTTTTTGAAAAAGCTCTCATTGTTTGATAAAGTTGATGAATTAATAAATCATCTAATCTATCATCTATTTGAGGATATCTTTCACTATCCACTTCTTTTATCCTATCCATATCATACTAATTCCTTTCTGCTAACTATATTCTCCGTTATAGCAGAAAATCTCTTATATGACAACTCATATTTTTATTTAAGCGAGTTCTTCCTGTTCATTTTGCTTTTTTACTTTTTTTTGTAAAACAAAATGATTAAACATGAAGAATGCTATAAATATTATCATAACACCGATTACATAATAATACATATTAACATAACCAATTGAACCAGCTACACTGCCTAATAAAATAATACCACTGCTTGTACCAATATCTAACATATTATAAAAAGTAGCACTAGCACCACTACGACGGTCTGGAGTAACAACATTAAGCATCCATGTCATAAGAGAAGGTAATAATAAACCGCCTCCAAAACCATAGAATACAGAAGCTACTAATAATACAGTTAAAGATTGTGCTGAAACTAATATACCTAGTCCAATCAAATATAAAATACCGCCTGGTAAAATTACCCAGAAGCCACCTTTACTATCAAAAATACGTCCGCCAAAAGGTCTAGAGATAAATACAAATATAGTACCAACTATAAAGAATAAACCTGCATTTTCAATACCTACTTCACTAGCCATCATTGCAATAAAAGTATTTACACTGCCATATGCTGCACCAAATAAAATTGTCAATATTGAAGGTATTCCTGTACCATATTCACACAACTTATGACGGATAGACATATGCTTTTTCTCAGTTGGTAAAGGAGCTTCTTTCGCATTACATAATTTTGCACTAACAGCAGCCAAAAAGGTAACTATCATTGAAGTAAAAAATAACATATTTGCACTAAAATCAGTCAATAACATAACACCTAACGCAGGAGCTACAGCCATAGCCACTGTACTGCCAAGACCAAAATAACCAATGCCTTCTCCACGTCTTTGAGCTGGAATTACATCAGCAACCAAAGCAACTGCAAAAGTCGTACTAAGACCAAAACCTATACCATGTAAAATACGTGCTGCTATTAAAGAATAAACTGATGTAAACATATCATAGCTTAAAGTAGCCAAAAAAGAACAAAGCAAACCTAAATATAAACATTTCTTCTTACCAAATTTACGCACACCTGCATCTGTGAATAAACGAATAAATATTGCAGAAAAACCAAAAATTCCTGTTATAATTCCAATTTCTGCACCACTAGCTCCAATTGACGCAGCATATAGTGGTAAAGTAGGTAATAAAAAATGAAAACCTGCAAATAATAATCCATTAGCACCAACTAAAGTTATAAAATTTCTTGTCCATAATTTTATATTTGACATTTTACCCTTCCTTTCAATAATCCTAATGAATTAACTAGTTAACTAATAAGTTATATTTATAATTAACTAGTTAATTATAAGACAATATTTAATATAAACTTTATGATTTAACATGTCAATATATCTTGAAAATGTTTATTTTATAAAATATTTCCAAATCTTCTAAATACAATAAAAACAGTATTTTAAAAATATAAAATACTGTTTAAAGTTCATTACTCTATTTGTTCTGCACAATATTGGCTATAACTAACAAACCACATTTCTACTGCTAAGAAAAAACCTAACATAGACTTATATTCAAAATCTACAGTAGCTGGCAAATCTATAGGCGTAACATATATATTTTCTGTGCTGAGTGTTGCTAATGTATTGCTTTTTAATTGTGTCAAAGAAATAATCGGTATTCTTTGTAAATGAAGTTTTTTAGCAAGTTCTACAACATTTTTAGACTCTCCACTTAAAGAAATAATAATAAATAAATCATCTTTTCTTACATTTCTTATAACAGTTTTAAACTCATCTGGACCTTTTATCTCATAAACTAAAACATTACAATTTACGAATAAACGCAAAATTTCACTAGCAACATTTTTCTGTACATGACCTGAAGCATAGACAAATATTCTTTTAGCATTATGTAATAATTTATTTAATCTTGTGAAATCTTGTTTTGCTATCTCTTCCCCTACATGTTTACATAAATTTACTGTTGCTTGAGCAATATCCATTGATGGCTTTTCTCTTGCTTGACTTATTTCCATTTTTAACATCATTTTCAAATCACTAAAACCATCAAGACCTAATTTCTTAGCAAAACGAAGCACTGTTGTTCGTGAAACATTACAATTATTTGCTATATCATAAATAGAAATGTAACAACATTCTTTTTTATGTGCATAAATATAACGCCATACGATTAAATCTGTCGGATTTAATTTATCCAATTTATTATTAACTAACTCTTCTAATTTCATTTGAATATCTCCTTAAAAACATAATTTAATATATATTCTTTATAACAATTAGAAATCCCTATTTTAACTAAAAATTTTATAACCTTTTTTTAACTTCCCTATGCATCTAATCCTCTTAATTTTAGTTACTCCTTGATAAACACCTTAAAAATTAAATTTTCAAACTATTCTTTTGAAATAATTAGCATCGTCATAATAATATTCTGTAAAAGCACTCTATTAATAACAAAAGCCGTTACTACTACAAAAAATTGAATATACATCAATTGATATACATGCAAGTAGTAAATACATTTATAATATTAAATATTTTGCCTACACTCATACTTTTATATTTTTGCACCAATAATAGTTCATACCAATACCTATACCACAAAGAACTCCGCCAGCAATACTCGCAGTGATATTTTCAGGCAAAAAAATTTTTCTGGTACTGGTACACTACTCAACAATAAACTATAACATACTACACAAGAATAGTTTTAATAATAAAATCTCTACCAAAACATTTTAAAGAAATACATACTAATGGTAAATTGAGCAAAAAATAAATAATCCCTGTATAATTACCTTCACCCAAATCAATTTCTATTATATTTTCTATCACATAAATTATTATCTGAGAAATTTCCAAAAAACCACCATTATATAAATCACAAGGCAATATAAATACATTAAATCCTATAGAATATAACAATGAACCACTTATAATATATCTCAATGCTTTCATGTCAAATAATGACTTTAAACATAATTTTAATTGCATATTTTTATCTTTTTCTAAAACATCTATTCTTATAGACAAATAAAACCCAGAGCATTTTGCCCTAGGTTTTATCTATTATTATCTTATTTAGGGAGTAACCCTTTTTGTACTAAAAATTCATGTGCTACTTCATGAGCATCTCTACCTTCTACATCTACAGCATAATTCATATTTCGCATTTCTTTATCAGATATTTGACCATCTAATTTAGAAAATACATCTTTTAATTCTGGATGTTGTTCTAATAGTTCTCCTCTAGTAAATGACACTGCATAAAATGGTGGAAAAATCCCATATCATCAGGTAATCCTTGTAAATTCATTTTTTTCAGCAAAGCATCTGTAGAAAATGCATCTATTACATCGACTTCTCCATTTGTCACTGCTTGATAACGAATAGTAGCATCTAAAGCTCTTACATCTTTAAATTTTGTACCAAATTTTGCTTCTAATCCTGGTAAACAATCTTCACGATGTAAAAGCTGTACAACCAAGTATTACATCATTAGAAATGGCTAATAAATCACTCATTTTCTCTAGATTGTGTTCTTTAGCAAAATTCGGACGAACACTTAACACATAAGTATTATTAAAACTTAATGGTTTAGATGTTACTACATTATGTTTATTTAATAATGTCTCTGATACTTGATTATATACTACTTCTGAATTTGAATTCATTGGCAATTTACAAAAATTCATCAAAGCTGTACCTGAATACTCCACAAAAGTATCAATATCACCATTTGTCAAAGCGCTAAAGCAAAAATCTGCGCCATTTAAGTTAAAACGACGTTCTACTTTAAAATCAGTATAATGTTCAATTAAATCTTCATACATATATCCCAAAATAAATACTTCTGTAAAATTAGATGTACCTACTACAATTGTTTTCTGAGTAGCATCTTTTATATAAGCATAACCCTTGACACCAAGTGGCATTATCATCAATAAAGCACATAGTCCTGCTACTACTACTTTTTGGAATGTATGTTTTTCTAATTTATCATTTTTTATTTGTCCTACAGGTTTTAACCCTTCTGGTACTAATAGATTTTCAGCTTCAGCTAACATATAATCAATTAATAAAGCTAAAACTAACGCTAGAATAGCTCCTAATAAAACCATATTGATATTAAGACCTATAAGCCCCATATTAATAAACCAACCTAAGCCGCCAGCTCCAGCAAAAGCAGCAATAGTCATTGTTCCCACAGCTGCTACCGTACTAATTCGTATTCCTGCCATAATAAAAGGCATAGCAAGTGGCATTTCTACTTTAATTAATTTTTGCCAACTAGATAAGCCTATTCCTTCTGCAGCTTCTTTAAGTTTAGGGTCAATACTGATAATACCTATATAAGTATTTTTTATAATTGGCAATAAAGCATAAATTATTACCATGATAATAGCAGGTTTTTCTCCAATGCCTACAAATGGTACAGAAAATGCTAACAGCGCAATACATGGTATACTTTGCATTAAATTTGCTATTCCAATAACTATATTTGACGCAGTTTTATTTCTAGTTATCAAAATACCTAATGGTACCCCAATAGCTATAGATAATAATACCGCCATTGTATTCATATTCATGTGCTCCATAAAACGAAGCCATACATCTGGATATTTATCTAAAAATAAAGCTAGTAATGAACTATTCATGCTAAAATCCCGTCCTTTTGTCCTACACTATCTTGATATTGGCGACTAAGCACTGATAATAGCCTACTTTTTGTTAAATAGCCTACTAATTCATGTTTTAAGTTCAATACTGGAACAATGCCAAAATGATTATAATCTACTGTATTAGTAATTTCTTTTAACGAAGTATTTTCATATACTACATGATAATCATCTGATATAAAATTTTTTAAAGAACCACTATATGAATCAAAATTCTGTAAATCAGCTAGCCATACAATTCCCAAAAATTTATTATCTTCTGTAACTAGCACACTATCAACATGAGCATGATTCATTACTTGCAATGCTTGAATAATTGTTCTATCTACAGAAATTTTGCATGGATTTTTCAACATAATATCACTAGCTTTGATAAATTCTGAATTAGACCACAATCTATTTTTGCCCACAAAATTTTGTACATATTCATTGGCAGGATTTTTCAAAATATTTTCTGGAGTATCATATTGTACAATCCAACCTTTTTGAATAATACATATTTTATCAGCTAATTTTATAGCTTCGTCCATATCATGAGTTACAAAGACAATAGTCTTCTTAAACTGCTTTTGCAAATTTACTACAGCATCTTGTAAATCGCTACGTGTTACAGGGTCTAAAGCACTAAATGGCTCGTCCATTAAAATAATATCTGGATTAGTAGCAAAAGCTCTAGCCACACCTACACGTTGTTTTTGTCCCCCAGATAACTGACATGGATATAGATATTTATAACTGTTGGGCTCTAAATCTACCATTTTCAATAATTCATCAACACGATTTTCTATATTATTATTATCATAATTACTTATTTTCAACACAGTTGCAATATTATCATAAATCGTCATATGTGGAAATAATCCTGCATCTTGAACTACATACCCCATGCGTCTACGAAGCTCTAAAGTATTTTGCTGATGTATTGGTATTGAAACATTATCTATCTTTATTAAACCTCTATCCACAGTCTCCAATTTATTTATAGTTTTCAATAAAGTAGTCTTTCCACAACCAGATGAACCTATTAACACCACAAATTCTCCATCGTTGATTGTAAAATTAATCTTATGTAGTACAAGCTTTTCTTTATAAGCCTTGTCTACTTCTTCAAATGTAATCACAATAGTCCTCCTAATTGATAATTGAGATTACGTATATCATACCTTAAATAACATAAAAATAGCCTTAATACTTATCAACATAGTATTAAGACTATATAAAAATTCATTTAATGACGGATTGTATAATGAAGTGCGACACCTAGAAAAATAAAAAACTCATTATGAATTTT
>ENA-OWPM01002608-OWPM01002608.1-human-gut-metagenome-genome-assembly--contig:-NODE-2608-length-10542-cov-2.932679_pt1 | contig 10542 bp, 10 predicted proteins | sample MGYA00248267_ERZ651852 | MGnify/ENA primary metagenome ERZ651852 (study PRJEB26924, sample SAMEA4378228) | human gut metagenome | biome: human gut; feature: human-associated habitat; material: faeces...
CTGCAAAACAGAGAGGAATTCATGTGTATCACCTGAATATCGGTCAGCCCGACCTTCCCACTCCGCGAGCGGCACTCGACGCGATCCGTAATGTCGATCGTACGGTGTTGGAATATAGCCCTAGTCAGGGATATCGCAGTTATCGCGAGAAGTTGGTTGGATATTATAAAAAGTATGATATTAATCTTACGGCTGACGATATTATCATCACTACCGGTGGTTCGGAGGCTGTTTTGTTTGCCTTCTTGAGCTGCTTGAATCCGGGTGATGAGATTATCGTACCGGAACCTGCTTATGCTAATTATATGGCATTCGCTATCTCGGCAGGAGCCGTGATCCGGACAGTGACGACTACGATAGAGGAAGGATTTTCTCTTCCGAAAGTAGAGAAATTCGAGGAGTTGATCAATGAGCGTACCAAAGCGATCCTGATCTGTAACCCGAACAATCCTACGGGTTATTTGTATACGCGTCGTGAGATGAATCAAATCCGGGATATCGTAAAGAAATATGATCTTTATCTTTTCTCGGATGAGGTATACCGGGAGTTTATCTATACCGGTTCCCCGTATATCTCGGCTTGTCATCTGGAAGGTATCGAGCAGAACGTGGTATTGATCGATTCTGTCTCCAAACGCTATTCGGAATGCGGTATCCGTATCGGTGCGTTGATTACGAAAAATGCCGAGGTGCGTAGTGCCGTCATGAAGTTCTGCCAAGCTCGTTTAAGCCCGCCTTTGATCGGACAGATCGCAGCCGAGGCCTCTTTGGATGCTTCCGAGGAGTATGCCCGTGAGACTTATGACGAGTATGTGGAACGGCGTAAATGCTTGATCGATGGCTTGAACCGTATTCCCGGCGTTTATTCTCCCATACCGATGGGCGCTTTCTATACGGTGGCTAAACTTCCGGTGGATGATGCCGATAAGTTCTGCGCTTGGTGTCTGGAAGAGTTTGAATACGAGGGTCAGACGGTCATGATGGCACCGGCGTCGGGTTTTTACACGACACCGGGACTTGGTAAGAATGAGGTCCGTATGGCCTATGTCTTGAAAAAGGAAGATCTGGCGAAAGCTTTGACGGTGTTATCAAAGGCGCTGGAAGCTTATCCGGGAAGAATGTTATAAATGAATTTAGAGCTATTTATCGCCAAAAAGATACATTTCAGCAAGGAGGGGGATCGTGAGGTTACTCCTCCCGCTGTTCGTATTGCCATGATCGGGATCGCTTTGGGATTGGCGGTGATGATCCTTTCGGTGGCGATCGTGATAGGCTTTAAGAAAGAGGTCCGGAACAAGGTGATCGGTTTCGGCTCGCATATCCAGATCACGAATTTCGATAGTAATTCTTCCTATGAGTCGCAGCCGATAGCGGTTAGCGATACTTTATTGAATGCGCTCGATGCATTCCCCGGTATTCGCCATGTCGAGAAATTTGCGACGAAGCTAGGCATCTTGAAGACTGACCAAGATTTTCAAGGAATTGTCTTGAAAGGGGTGGACACGGATTATGACTGGACTTTCTTCAAGGATAATTTAAAAGAAGGCGAGATCTTTACGATCCAACCGGATAAGAACTCTACAGATGTTATTGTTTCCAAGTATTTATCAGATCTGCTAGGACTAAAGGTAGGGGATTCTTTCCTGACTTATTTTGTGCAAGATGACGTGCGTGCCCGTAAGTTCACGATCACGGGGATTTATGAGACGGGTTTCCTTGATTATGACAAGATGTTCGTAATTGCTGATATTAAGCAGATACGCCGCTTGAACGGTTGGGATAAAGATCAAGTAAGCGGACTGGAGTTGCAAGTGGATGACTATGATCGTTTGGACCAAGTGGCCGAGGATGTTTATTTCGATCTGACGGAACGGCAAGACCGAAATGGCAATACGTTCTACGCCCGCTCGATCAAGGAGTTGAACCCGATGATCTTTAATTGGCTGGATGTGCTGGACATCAATGTGGTGGTTATCTTGGCGCTGATGCTTTCCGTCGCAGGGTTTACCATGATCTCCGGATTATTGATCATAATCTTAGAGCGTACCAATATGATCGGAATCCTAAAAGCCTTGGGACAAAATAATAACAGTATTCGCAAGATCTTCTTGTATGTCTCTTTCTTCTTGATCGGCAAAGGAATGTTGTGGGGGAATATCATCGGTATCTCTCTTTGTTTGCTTCAATCTCATTTCCACATTATCCAATTAGATCCTTCTATTTATTATTTGGATGCCGTGCCTATCGATCTGAGCCTATTTTCACTGTTCCTTTTGAATATAGGGACATTGGCCGCCTCCATGTTGATGATGTTAGGACCTTCCTATTTGATTACGAAGATTGATCCGGCCAAGAGTATCCGTTTTGAATAAAAGCCGTATCTTTGGCATACGTTCTAGTTTTGCCGGATTGATATGACAGATCTTATCTCTAAAGAAAAGCGTAGCTATATCATGTCTATGATTAAGGGTAAGAATACAAAGCCCGAGATTATAGTCCGTAAATACCTGTTCCATTGTGGCTTTCGCTTTCGTGTGAATGTAAAGCGCCTTCCCGGTACCCCTGATATCGTATTGCGTAAATATAAGACCGCTATCTTCGTGAACGGCTGTTTCTGGCATGGGCACGAGGGTTGCCCTGAATTTCGTCCTCCCCGTACCCGGGTAGAGTGGTGGACCGAGAAACTAAACCGGAATAAAGCCCGGGATGCCCGTGTACGTGAGGAATTACGAGCGATGGGCTGGAATACGATGGTGATCTGGGAATGCCAGCTTAAACCCAAAGAACGGCAAGCTACTTTAGAAAATGTCGTCCGTTTATTGGAAAAGACGTATGTGGAATCTACCTATCATGCGAAGTTTACCCCAGCCTACCCGCTATTAGAGGAGGAAGAACTTCCCAAAGTGGCGGAAGAAGAGATATCCTATGAGAGTGCTCATCATTATTAATTCTCCAACCGGAACGTATAATCCTTCCTACTTCTGAAAAGCCGGTAAATACGGACATATCCATTGAATATGGGTTGAATAAACTCCAACAGGAATAACCAACCGGTAGTGGGGTTTTGTTGGAGCATTCGAGCCGATTTGCCGAAAACGATTGCCTTGATTATAAAACGTGTCAAATATAATAATACGGCGATCAAGGAGATTAGCCAATTGCCCTGTAATCCGATCACTACCGTAGCGATAACCGATGCTTGGAAAAGGTAGAAACAAGTGGATTCGAGATGATAGAATGTCAAGGCGCTTCCTTTGTAATACCGTTGAGTGGCAGCACGGGAAACCTTCATCTCTTTCCAGATTCCAAAACGTTCGATTTGATCCATTTCCGTTAGGCTGTCCGGGGTATAAATTACTTTCGTATTCTCCTTGGTCGAGGCTTCGTTGATGAATAAGTCATCGTCTCCCGCATGCAAGTTCAAGGATTGGTAGTAACCTTTATGCTTGAAGAATAAGTCTTTCCGATAAGATAAATTTCGTCCGTTTCCGGTATATGGGTGATGGGAGAGGGCGGAAGATAGATAACGTAAACCCGTCAATAAGTTATCATAGGCGATCAACTTATGAAAGAATCCCTTGTAGTTGCTGTATTTGCAGTAGCCCAAGACAATACTGGTCTCGGGTGTGTATCCACCAACCATGGCGGATAACCATTGATCGTTGAGCGGTTGGCAATTCGCCTCCGTGAATAGAAGAATATCGTATTTGGCCGCTTTCACGCCTAGGGTAAACGCCAGTTTACGGCGGCTTAGGTAACGAGCGTCCGAGGGGACGTAAGTATGATACAAATGTTTATACTCATTTTGAAAGAACTTTAGCGTATCGTCGGTATCGTCTCTCGAGCCATCGTTGATAACGACTACCTGATATTCAGGGTAATCTTGTGTAAGTAACGCAGGAAGGTGTTTCTTGAGGTTCTCAGAATCATTTTTAGCGTATATGATGATGGATACGGGGAGTTTATTACCTTCCTCTAAGGTATCATCCGTTCGTCTTGACGCACGTAAAGGGCGGGCATAAGCGATCAGATAATAAAGAGATAAGATAACGAACCCTATTAAGGAGATTCCCAATAGGAAAAGCTCTGTATTATTGAGTAGAAACATAATAATGTGCCAATGTGATTAATATGCCAATGTGTCAATATCATTAATGAGCCAATATGATTAATACGCCAATGTGCCAATAAGCTACTCAAGGTATTTACATTGGCACATTGATCAATTGGCTCATTATTTTATCGTATCGGAATAATAGGCTTTAGGTAAATGACGGCAGTTGTATTGGGAGGCCATGACCTCGCCATAAGCGCCGGCGGAACGAAGGGCGATCAAGTCGCCACGATGAGCCTTATTCAACTCTACATCCTTGCCGAATACATCCGATGACTCACAGATCGGGCCCACTACATCGTAAGTCTCTACTGCCTCATCGCTGCTGATGTTCTCGATACGGTGATAAGCGTCGTACATCGCCGGGCGGATCAATTCCGTGAAACCTGCGTCAAGGATAGCGAATTTCTTCGTCTCTCCTTCCTTGACATATAATACCTTAGAGATTAATGTTCCGCATTGAGCGACGATCGAACGTCCCGGCTCAAAATGTACCTGTTGACCCGGACGTACTTGAAGCAGTTTATGAATGGCCGCGAAATAGTTATCGAAAGCCGGGATCGATAAATGATTCGGGTGATAGTAATCGATACCTAATCCACCTCCGAAGTTCAGGTTCTCCACCGTAACCCCGTGAGCTTCCAGTTCTTCCTGTATCTCGTTGAAACGAATTACCAAATTGCGGAAGCTAGACATATCCGTGATCTGTGAACCGATATGGCTATGGATACCGATCAACTTCACATTCTTCATCTCCTTTAATTTATCCAGTACGCCTCCTAATTGGCTAAGGTTGATACCGAATTTATTTTCCTTCATACCCGTCGTGATCTTGGCATGTGTATGGGCATCCACTTCCGGGTTGATACGAAGGGCGATAGAGGCTACTTTATTCTTGGTGGCCGCCAGCTCATTGATAATTTCCAGCTCAACGGCAGATTCCACGTTAAAGCAGAAAATATCATTGTCCAGTCCTAGGTTGATCTCCCAATCCGCTTTGCCAACACCAGCAAAGACAATCTTATCGGCAGGAAAACCGGCATCTAAAGCTGCCTGTACCTCGCCGCCACTTACGCAGTCTGCGCCAAGGCCGTTTGCCGCTATGATGGAAAGGATACGGGGATTGGCATTAGCTTTCACGGCATAATGCACGTGGTAACCATATTTCCCGGATTCGGTTTTTACTACGTCTAATGTGTCTTGCAATAGCTTGACATCATAATAATAGAAAGGCGTAGGAAGTGCCTTCAATTTATCTATCGGGAATGTTCCTTTGAGCATATTATACGAAATTATATAAAGATAAATAAGGGCAGTCTGTAAAAGGCCGCCCTCGTTTGTTTTTATTTGTTGTTAAATAAATGATCGCTTAGAGCTTGCAGCGCTCTCTGCTTGTCCGAGGCCTTAATCAGCAAGGAGACGTTGTAGTTGCTTCCTCCGTAGGAGATCATGCGAACCGGGACATCCTTCATGGCCTGTACGATACGAGCCTCGAAGCCGATGTTATCCCATTCTAGGTCGCCAACCACGCAAACGATAACCATATCCTCGTCTACGGTCACGGTTCCGTACTTCTTCAAATCGTCAACGATCTCTTCCAGATGCTTGCGGTTATCGATCGTAACGGAGACACCCACTTCGGAAGTCGTAACCATATCGATCGGAGTCTGGTAGTTCTCGAAAGTCTCGAATACCTTACGCAAGAAACCTGTAGCTAGCAACATACGTCCGCTCTTGATCTTGATAGAGGTAATATTGTCTTTGGCGGCGACCGCTTTGATCTTACCTTTTTCGATAGCGTTTGAGATCAATGTACCCGGAGCGTCCGGCTGCATTGTATTTAGCAAACGGACCGGGATGTTGTTCAATTTAGCCGGTAATATACAAGTCGGGTGAAGGATCTTGGCTCCGAAATAAGCTAACTCGGCAGCTTCCTCGAAATGCAATTGACGGACTGGAGACGTTCCCTGTACGATACGAGGGTCGTTATTGTGCATACCGTCGATGTCTGTCCAGATCTGGATCTCTTCCGCACCGATAGCCGCGCCGATTAAGGATGCGCTATAGTCGCTACCACCCCGTTGCAGGTTATCGATCTCGCCGTAAGCGTTGCGGCAGATATAACCTTGTGTGATGTATAGATCAGCATCCTTATTATCAGCGAGTAATTTTTCCAATTTCTCTTTGATATAGACAGGGTCCGGTTCCGCGTTCTTATCCGTACGCATATAATCCAAAGCCGGGATCAATACGGATTTCACGCCGCATTCGTTCAAATAAAGATTCATCATACCCGTAGAGATCAACTCTCCTTGCGCCAAGACAACCTTTTCCTCGAATAAGGTAAACAGATCCTTCGTGAACGTACGGATATATTCGAAATGAGATTTTATCAGTTCTTTGGCCTTCTGTTTATATTCCTCGGTGCTGTATAGTTCCTCAACATGGCCCATGTATTTCATGGCAAGCTTGTTGATGATCTCATTCGCTCCGTCTGGGTTCTTTTTGTACAGGTAGTCGGAAATCTCGACTAACGAGTTGGTTGTACCCGACATGGCTGACAATACAACGATCTTACGGTCTCCCGTGATCAGTTTCGCTACATCTTTCATTCTCTGTGCAGATCCCACAGAAGTACCGCCAAACTTTAAAACTTTCATCTTCTTTTGTTCTATATTAAATTGTTTTCTTTTTCAATCGAATGCGACCGCAAAGTTACAAAAAAATTATTCTCTGACATCACTTAGACAGGCATTCTCGCATTTTACTATGCGGGCAGGATAATTATGCACGATCGTATAGTTATGAGTGGTCATAATCACCGCCGTTCCCTGCTGGCAGATGTCGTGTAAGAGTTGTACGATTTGTCCGCTCGTCTCCGGGTCCAAGTTGCCGGTCGGCTCATCCGCCAGTATCAACTTGGGGTTGTTCAGAAGGGCACGGGCAATAACGATACGTTGTTGTTCCCCGCCGGATAGCTCATGCGGCATTTTATAGCCTTTGTCTTGCATGCCTACCTGACGGAGCACGTTGTCTATCCGTTCCTTGATCTCGCTTTTCTTTTTCCATCCGGTGGCTTTCAGCACGAATTCCAGATTCTTGGAGACGGAACGGTCGGTCAACAATTGGAAATCTTGGAAGACGATACCTAGTTTCCTACGCAAATAAGGGATATCCTTCCGCTTCATCTTGGTGAGGTTGTAATCCATGATACGTGCCTCGCCTCGCAAGATCGGTATCTCGCAATACAAGGACTTGAGCAGGCTGCTTTTACCGGAGCCTACCTTCCCGATCACATATACGAACTCTCCGTTACGAAGCGTGAGGCATGCGTCGTGTAATACCCTGTTTTCCTCACGGCATATCTCCACGTTCTCTAATTTGAGTAGAATATCTTCTTCCATAGAATTTATCAACCTTTATGTCTTTTCTTTAATTCACGGGCGAGGTCTTCCAGACGAAGTCCCTTGCTTGTCAATAATACGATTAAGTGGTAAACCAAGTCGGATGCCTCATAGATGAAGCCGTCTTCGGTTCCGTTGGTCGCCTCGATAACGGTCTCTACCGCTTCTTCGCCGACTTTCTGGGCCATGCGATTCACGCCTTTCTGGAATAAGGTAGTCGTATAGGAACCTTCCGGCATTTCTTGACGGCGACGCTCGATGAAGTTCTGCAAGTATTTCAAGAACATGATATCCTCTACGTTCTTCTCGCCGAAACAAGTATCCGCTCCCGTATGACAAACCGGTCCGGCTGGAATCGCCTTGATCAATAATGTATCGTTGTCGCAATCCGCCGTGATGCTAACCACCTGCAACGTATTTCCGCTACTCTCTCCCTTCATCCACAAACGGTTTTTCGTGCGGCTAAAGAATGTAACCTTACCCGTACTTACTGTCTCATCATAAGCTTCTTGATTCATGAAGCCCAACATTAATACCTTACTAGTGTTGTTGTCTTGTACGATAGCGGGTATTAATCCGCCCATTTTCTCGAAATCTAATTTCATCTTTATATATAATGTGTTATATCCTTACATTGATCCCCTCGTCCTTGAGGTATTGCTTCAAGTCGCCTATCCGTATCTCGCCGAAATGGAAAACGCTGGCCGCTAAAGCCGCGTCCGCTTTCCCATTGGAAAACGTATCCCGGAAATGTTCCATCTTTCCCGCTCCACCGGAGGCGATAACCGGGATATGCAACGTATCGGCCAAGGTAGCCAGAGCGTCGTTCGCGTATCCGTCTTTTACGCCATCGTGCGTCATACTGGTGAAAAGGATCTCGCCGGCGCCACGGCTTTCCGCTTCCGAGGCCCATTGAAACAAATACTTATCCGTCGGGACACGCCCTCCGTTTAGATAGCATAGCCAGTCATTGTTCTCAAAATTAGCGTCGATAGCGACTACGCATACCTGACTACCAAAGTTCTTGGCGATCTCCTCGATTAATGCCGGGTTACGTAAAGCCGCCGAGTTGATCGAGACCTTATCGGCGCCAGCGCTAAGCAAACGATCCACGTCCTTCAATTCGTTGATACCTCCACCCACGGTAAAAGGGATGCTGATATGGGCCGCCACTTGTTTTACCAACTCGGTGAAAGTCTTTCGCCCCTCGTGTGAGGCGGTAATATCCAAGTACACTAATTCGTCGGCCCCTTCACGGCTGTACTGGGCACCCAACTCCACGGGGTCTCCAGCGTCGCGAAAGTTCACGAAGTTGATGCCTTTTACGGTCTTTCCATCCTTTATATCCAGACAGGGAACAATTCTCTTGGCTAGCATATATCTATTTTATTATTTCAAGTAAAACGAAGTAAATCTTTCAACTGGATCTTCCCTTCATAAATGGCCTTGCCGAAAATGACAGCGGGAATCCCAGCCTCAGATAATTTCTCAATATCCTCGATCGAGCTTACGCCACCGCTCGCTATGATATAAAGGAAGGGGATCTCGTCCCGTATCTCTTTATATAAATCGATAGCCGGGCCTTGCAGCATACCATCCCGTGCGATATCCGTGCAGATCACCTTGGTAATCCCCTTGTCGTAATATCCTTTGATAAAAGGAATCAACTCCTGGCTGGTCGTTTCCTCCCAACCACTGATGGCGATCTTCTTTTCCTTGGCATCGGCCCCTAATATGATTTTCTCGCTACCGAACTTGCTGATCCAAGAGGTGAACATTTCCGGGTTCTTCACGGCGATACTGCCCCCGGTTACCATCTGGGCGCCGCTTTCGAAGGCGATCTCCAGATCATCCTCTTGTTTCAAGCCCCCTCCGAAATCAATGATCAAGGAAGTCCGGGTCGCTATCCGCTCAAGGATACGGTAGTTGATGATGCGTCCTTCACGGGCTCCATCCAAATCTACCACATGCAAACGCCGGATGCCGTTACCCTCGAACATCTTGGCCACCTCCAGAGGATCTTCGTTGTAAACCTTCTTGGTCGCGTAATCTCCTTGCGTCAACCGGACGCATTTGCCATCTATTATATCTATAGCGGGAATAAGCTCAATCATATCTTTAAAAAGTTTTTCAATATAACCTCTCCTACCGATCCACTTTTTTCCGGATGGAACTGTGTTGCGTAGAAGTTGTCCTTATGTAAAGCGGCGCTGAACGGAAGGATGTAATCGGTCGTAGCCGCCGTATATTCATTTACAGGTACATAATAACTATGTACGAAGTAAACAAATTTGTTCTCCAATCGCTCATTGAATAGGCCGCTTTTAACGTTTGTCAAGGTATTCCAACCCATGTGAGGAACCTTGTCCTCATGCTTTTGCGGAATAAAACGTTTTACTTCCGTAGGGAAGATCCCCAAGCAATCTGCGTTTCCCTCCTCCGAACGCATGCACATCAATTGCATGCCGAGGCATATCCCGAGTACCGGTTGCTTTAGGTTCAAGATCACCTGATCCAATTTATGCTCCCTTAAATACTCCATGGTCGTGAAAGCTTCACCTACTCCGGGAAAGATAACCTTATCCGCTTTATTTAATAATTCCGGATCAGCCGTGATGATCGGGGTAACGCCCAACCGCTTCAAAGCGTAATCTACCGAGTAGATGTTTCCGGCATTATATTTAATAATGGCAACGTCCATTGTTGTTAAGCATTTATATTGAGTCGCAAAAGTAACAAATTATCATTACATAATTATGAATGGCGATTGAAAAGTTCCAAAATGAAATGTATTTGTGATAAACTGGTGTGATCGGGAAGGGGAAATAAAGAAAGGGACGATCGCTTATGTGGACCTATGGAAAGAATATTTCAGCGAAAAGTTGATTTTTTTTACTCCAGCTATTGCAGGTTTAAAAATAATACTTACCTTTGCACCGCAATCGAGAGAGATAGCGATAAAGAAAAGAGGTTCGGTAGTTCAGCTGGTTAGAATACATGCCTGTCACGCATGGGGTCGCGGGT
>ENA-OWPM01002615-OWPM01002615.1-human-gut-metagenome-genome-assembly--contig:-NODE-2615-length-10523-cov-2.280569_pt1 | contig 10523 bp, 7 predicted proteins | sample MGYA00248267_ERZ651852 | MGnify/ENA primary metagenome ERZ651852 (study PRJEB26924, sample SAMEA4378228) | human gut metagenome | biome: human gut; feature: human-associated habitat; material: faeces...
ATGGTATGAGTTGAAAACAAAAGAAAGGAACGGTTTTGTTGAAAATATGACAAAAGTCATTTGCAAGGTTGCCGATGGTTGGGGTAAAGGCGAATTTGTGAGAGGCGAAAAACCGGAATGGTATGATACGTTTGTTAAAGAGATTATGGTTATGAATGTATTTCCATTGGCTACCGATAATCAAAATCAACTGTTACGGCTTTCAAAGAGTAAGTATTTTGAGCAGGGCAAACAACAAATACAGAGGGATATTTACTAATTTTTCATTCTTTTCATACGACAGTAAACTAGTACGGAAAAGAAGTTGCGGATTATATTCCTTATCATAAACTTTTAGACTTTTAGCATGTACGTTATTCCTGGCTTTAGCTTCCGCTAGTGCTCCTTAGAATATCAAGAGCTTGTGTTCCATGGGCTATCCCAAGAAACCATCAAGACTCATATGAAGCAATGAATTTATTCAATTTTTCTAAAATCAGCTTATTATCAGATTTGAATGGTGTATTTATTATTCTTTTACGCAAGAGAGTTGCTAATTGATATGCTTCATCAATATCTCCTACCCGCTGTAAAAATAGTATTTGAGCATAACCTATATCTGCATTATTCGGAGACATATTAACGGCTAATTTATATTTCATTTTCGCATCCGCTATCCTTCCGCTTTGTTCATATAGCACTGCTAAGTTATGTAAAAACGCAACATCCGAGAAATATTTATCGGCCTCTTCCATTAGTGTTAAAGCGGAATCGTTTTTCATTTTATACTTCAACTCCGCGAAAGATATTAAAAAACGCCCATTATTCTTTAGAAAGGGGTAACACTTCTCAAACGACTCACATGCATTATAATATGTTTCAATCTTATCTGATTGTTCTATTCCTTTTTTCCAGTTGACAAAGCTAAACGCTCCTGTTAAAAAGCAGATAATCACCGGAACTATTATATAAAAAACAGATGATTTCAATTTTATCAAAATATTGGTTATACGGATTCTATAGAATTTATCAGTGCTAATAACAATAGAACAACATATTATATAAATGACTGTTAAGGGTATTATTTTAAAAGGAAAATATGACAATGAAACTATTTGAAAAGAGACTAATGGATAGATCAAAGGAGATTTTGTTCTATATGCAGTTATCAGGACATAAGCGACAAGTAGTAGATACAGTACTAATCCTATAATACCTATAGTTACTGTAATGTTTAAAAATTCATTATAAGGAGAGTGGACAATATCGTAGTTTAATGCTTTTGCAATATTAGGGTGCTGTACTGTAAATATAGACTGATACTCTGGATAGTATTTTTCAAAAGCATAGGGCCCCCATCCAAAAGGCTTAGAAAGGACCATTGATAATGCTACAACCCAAATATAACAACGCCCCAATACTGAAATACTGTGCCAATTTACAAGAAAAATAAATCCAATAATTAACGTCAATATGCCTGACAATATATATATTCTAGACATTTTATGTTTGCGAATATAATACAATAGCAAAATGATTATCGAAGTGATTATTGCAGTTCTTGCCTGCAAAAGAAAAAAGAGAGATAAAGTCAAGCCTGTTATTACTATCCGAAAAGCTTTCCATTTATTACTCATATAGCAAAATGGCAATAACACAGCCAAATAAGCAGACAACATATCTGGATTGCCAAAAGTGCTACCTATTGTAAAATAGCTGTTAAAGTTAGGCAATACTTGGAAATATTGTGAGACGCATAGTAACAGATGCAAGGTTATGACTATCGGAGCTATAATTGTTAATATTTCTATCACTTTATTATTGGAGCAAGTACGAGTAAAAAAATAAAATAGAAAATACATTATAAAGGGAGATTTATCTATGAGGTTGGCTTGCCCCATATAAAAAAACAAATATGTCATCAATAATCCTAAGACAAATATGTCAGACAAACGGACCGATGGAATTGTATTTTGCTTATTTTTTACATTAAGAAGTAACATTGCAATAAAAACAAGTTCAAATGCAAATAACTTCACATAAAAGTTATCATTGAGTTTTCCTGATGCTGTAGCAAATGAAATTAAAAAAGGAATAAACCAAAATATGTATTTTGTCATATGTGTAAATGTTTTAACATAAAAGGCCCATAGGGGCATAAGTCCATCTATGAGTCTTTATGAATCATCAAATAACTATTTTGTATTTATAAATAGTTACTTCTTTCTTTTACTTTTAATTCTAAAATATAGCCAAACGCTTCCAAGCCCAACTACATTAGGTATTAGTATATTCCAAAGATTTACAGGTAAGCCCCTAACTTCTCTTAATAAACAGCCTATTCCGACTCCTACCAAAAGTGCTAATACGAATACATATATCTTATCTCTTTTCATCTCTTATCTCTTTTCATCAGTTCATAATCCAATATTGAATAGCGGCGCTTATAGAACTAGAGGCTCCTACACCGATTCCTCCAACAACTGCTCCTGGGATAGCACCCCAGCCTTCAACATAGGCACCAACTAAAGCTCCTTCCATAGCTCCTTGGACAGCATCTCCAGCATCAGTTCCTACAACTTCTTTACCACCTCCATAATTCCACCAATCTGAGACATAATTTTTTGTACTATCCCATGTTTCACCAACACTGCTCCATGCATCATCCCACCAACCTCTAGTTTGAACAGGAGCTATCAGTTTCCCTTCTTTCAACATGAAGCAATTTAATTCCTCGTCGCTAAATTCTTTCACCAGATTTGGCTGGTTTAGTATAAGAAACCATTTCATGTGATTTTCTTTCCAATACATATATGAATTGTAGCAAGTACTTATCCCTGCATAGACTGCAACTGCTTCCAATTCAGGTAATTCACGTGAAGCTTTTTTACTTATCTTATTTAATTTTTCTACTAATTGTTCAGAACTCTTGGGCTCATTCTCTAATACTTCTTTTATTTTATCCACAAAAGTTGCTATTTTTGAATTTTCAAATCCGGTTTGAGATCTAGTTGTAGTTCTAGCCTGATATGGCATTTGTCTAAAAAGGTCTGAATAATCACCAAGGTTTTCCTCGCAAAATTTCTTTAGCCCTTCTTGAGCAATCATAGAGAAACCATCTTTAGTTAAATTGCACAATACATCATTTGATCTAGTACTCGATTGCTCATAATAGTTTCTAATTGATGCAAAGGCAGATTCAAGTCCCTCATTATGTTTTTCTCCTATCATTTTATATTCTTCTGGAATCTTTAAATTCAAATTGCCTTTAGTAGACTCCGACATACTCAATTCTGAATTTTCTTCAGAATATCCATCGTAATACTCATTGTTAGAACACCCTAAAGCAAAAATACATGCAAAAGAAATGACACAAAAAACATGAATAATCTTTCTCATAATTTTAAATTTAATTGTTAATAATATGTTCGCTTAATTCAATACTCTATAAGACTTTCATTTAATACCTTAAGCAAATAAATTGATGATATTGCTGTTTATTGTCCGAACTCAAATAAAATAGTTCTCGTTTATTATCAGAGTTACCTATATTCCACTTGCTTACAAAGTTATCAGACAATAAAGCAAAAATGAAATTTATTATCTGACAAAATCTATCAAAGATGCATGTTTAACAATTGACAGATTTTGACAGAATAGTCTACATTACATCTAAACTGTCCTTTTCTTCGATGGAATGGGGAATTTTCAATTGATATTGCGAATTTTCATTAATCACTACTATTTGTGATGACATTTCTGATAAAGCAGTACGGAGTCTGCCTATAACCGTATGTACCCGCCCGGCAGTTCCACTGCCATCCGGCCATAACAACGAACAAATTCCTTGTATATGCATCCGATAATCGTCAGCTCCCAATAACCCAACTAATAAGATAGAAGCTTGCGGAAGTAATTTCTTTATTTCATTGCCTCTCTTTAACACTCGGTTCATTGAATCAAACAAAAGATCGTCCTCCAACCAATAAACGCAAGACATATTTCCTTTCAAAGCAATAATTGGTTTCTCTTTTTCACCAATTGCAGGCTGTGGTTGGTTATACGCACTACTATCTGCAGATTGTTTTTCATAAATATGCCTGTTCCGTAAAAAGAACAGACTAATCAGTAGTGAAAGAAATATTTCTGTCCAATCCCACAAAGGCAGATTGCTTAAATAGCTGAAAGAGGCAAAAGTTGTTACTTCTACCTCACACCTGTAACCGATGTAATAAGAGAATAAACTATCTGATGTAGACAAATATTGATTCCCTTTAGCATAATCAGTGGATACATTTTCAGATAAATCGGTAACAGATACACGTACATTGACTTTGCCGGAAATTCCATTCTTAATCAAAAGACTATCCAAAAGCATATTCAAAGAATCAGCTTTCAACGGGCGATCCACTAAAGTAATACTGTCAACAAGTCTTCCTGCAGGACTCCTTACTATATTATTATAATACTTGTAGAAAGGGATAATATGTTCTTTGTCCTTATTTCCAGTATTTACGATCACATTCTTCAGACTATCATTTTTGATATATCTTTCTCCTAAAGATTCTGATGCTATATACAGGTTTTCCTTTCTCCGTTCATCAAGACTATTTTCCAAAGCACTAATGAAAGTTGTACGCAATTGTTCACTCCAATATTGCTCCCGCATTTGGCGTTTATAAAAAGCGTCTGTAATTAGCCATAATGTTATTATAAACAATATGGTTAGCAACATCTTCCAAGCTATATTTTTTCTATCCATAATCAAATTCATTTAATCAGCTTATTATTCTATAGGTAATTTTACCAGAAAATTTGTATCCCATCTGCATACTCAAATATCCGTTCATCCACGCCATCCGAATAATTCCTAAGATAGAGTAATGCTCCTTTAGGCACATTATAAACCAATGAATCAGAGTCTGCAATCTTAATCCCTGCCGAAGTCCATACTCCCTTCTTATCATAAAAGAGTTCATATTTGTCACCTTTTCGAATGAAATTGACACGATTACGCGGTGTGAAAACTATCTTTTTTATGGAAATTGGGATTCCCAGATCAACTCCAGCCCAACCTCCATCGGGATATTTATAATCAAAGGAAGTGTATGGATCACCATCAAGGGCACTCATATAATAATGAGCTTTATCGTCCATAAAGCTTCCCGGGGTACCTATCACTCTTCCTTTTAAAGGAACAGTATCTTCTGCCTCCCCATAAAATCCGATTTCTGATACATTGCAAAAACTTCCTTGAGCACCGAAATATCGGAAATAACGATATTTTTTAGAGGTGTGAATATAAACCACATTTTGAAGTCGGGTTGGCTTATCCTGAATAACGAAAAGAGTATCTCTTTTACGAAAATCGATATCGTTGCTCCCTTCAAATACTCCGCCCAACATCCGATCAATGAAAGGTTCTATAGACAGATTAAATTTATGGAGTATGGTCACTTGTTCCCTTTCTTTATCGCCTTTTAGATATCTGAAGATTTCAGAACCCTTATAGACAATAAAGGGATCGCTCAATAGAGTTAATTGACCTTCTCGATAAGCTGCTAAACGGAATACAACATTCCCGTCGACATTTTCAAAACAAACTTGCTTATTCTTAAATTTACTAATATCCACGGGAACCCACTGCATCCGCGAAGAAAGGCATAAATAAATAATCTCATCTCGCTTTGGCTTTTCATAAAGATAACTTTCCGGTATAGTTACCGGCTGCTCACTATCAGAATAAATATCTGTAACATCCATCATTAATGGATAGCGAAATTGCGGATGAATTTTATTCGGCATTTGATCTGTTTTCCTTACCATTTCTCTATTAAGACTGAACATTTTGCGAAAGACTTTACCCCTTGAGGAAGGGTAGGCATGAGTTTGCGTAAGAAGTCCTGGATACAAAAATGAACAGAAGAAAGCATCACAATTATTATCCGATACAAAATTCCAATAATGGGGATAATTATTGTCACCACGCATTAGCATCTCATCACAACCGCTTGGAATACCCAGCGCTCTATAGATATAAGTTAACGCATCTGATAGTTCCAAACAACTGCCAGACAGCCAATCTGCAATTTCTGGTCCTGCACTATGTCTTGTATAAGAATAGTAAGCAAAACGTGGAGAGCGTTTCTTCAAAGAATCTAATAAAACCTCTGCAGCTATCCAAGGATAAATACTCTCCGGTTTACTGCGAATGCTATCCAGTAAGGGATTATACTTATTATAAATATGTTCTCTCCATGCTATTGGGCATTCATCACCAATACGATAAGGAAGTATATACTCACAAAAATTCTCAAAAGAGATCCTTGTCCCCCATGGTTGTTCGTGCCAAACCTTAAAAGCCCAGTCTATATTTTGGATTAAGTAAGTGGAACTTATTTCTTGAATATCAAGCTTCAGTTCTTCTCTACTGAAATGTAGATTTGTTTTTCCACGGTTCAATGAGTCTGCAATAATTGGGGGAGACAGGGCCGTTTCATGTAATATTTTGAAATACTTTTTCTCATATTCCACTTCACCACCTATATAATAAAAGTGGTAAGGCATATTTTCTATAAGAAAAGAAGCAGCTTTATATTTTAAGGAATCATTCGCATAATAATTTAAAACTTTCTCCAATTCTATACGATTATTCCCAGCCTGCATCAATGCTAATTCCAGATTCGTTTTTTGACTGCAACTCCAAACGATAATGGATAAAACAGTTATTATTAATACTTTTTTCATGGTTACTATCTTTTTTGTGCCTTAATTCTCAGTATTGTATAAGAGAAAGGAAGAAATTTATATTCAAATAGCTTCCCAAACCGATTATAACTCTTACTCTGTGGATAAATACACTGAGGACTCTCTAAAGTGTTTTCATCTTTATCACTGTTTGCGGCTAATATTATTGCGCGTCCTTTTGCTTCGATTTGAGTATTTCCCAAAAGATTAAACCTAACCTTATAAGGAACATTTGCTGCATTAACAACCTTGATTACAACTTCGCCAAACTGTCATCATAACCGGCAGAGTAATACTGTAAGGACGTTGCAATTGGTTTATATCTAAAAACTAAGTTTCCATTCATATAAAATTCTACAACTTCAGGTTTACTTATCAGTTTAGCATTATACCAACGATTATTTTTCAAATGACAAGGTAACATCATGCTAACAATAGCTCCATTCAAATTTTCTACAATGACGAAGCTATTGTTCCATCCTCCAACATTGATGTAATATCCTTTCTTTCTATCTTCCGATACGCCGAAATAAAGAAAGAAACCTTCACTACCGTTTATACGTCTGGCTTTAAATTGAAGTATATATTTATTTCCTACAAAATCAGGTAAAACTGCTCTGGTACGCGGAAGTCTGGATGTTTGCATCAGAACTCCGTTCATTACCTTCCACTCTCCACTGTCAGAAATACAATGAGAAACATCATACGAAGTCATCCTGCCATTTTCTTGTATTTGCATATCTTTGAATTCAACCTCTGTATCCCATGAGCCGAATCCAACCATGCCTTTACTGAACTTACCGGGTATCGGGGGAGACAAAACTTTACTGATTGGTATATTATAAGTAATTCTATTATCTATTGACATGATTCGTGCATAATCCGAACTAAGCTTAAAAGAACTTTTAAAACTTGTCCTATGTATTTTATTATCGCAACCCTCTTTTATGAATAATGTATCAAAAGCCAATTGGACAAGGTCTTTATTGCGTTCCATTCCCATATACCAAACGGTCTCTGCTAACGTAGACAACATATTTATACTATCTAAATCACAGATATACCCTCGTGTCTTGATTACGAATTTTCCACGTGGTTCTTTGTCAAATAGAGTTGTATTATTAAAAAGGAATTCAGAACTCTGATGATAAAAGGTGTCGACTACATTTTTAATGGGGGGTATTTCTATAGGGGCATTTGGGTGAAGATTAATGATTATTTCATCATCAACTGAAGATAAATGACATGAACTGAATAATAAGACAAGCGATACAATAGTGCCCCATACATCATAAACTGTTTTTTCATGTAACATCATAATTTTAAGTTTTGAAGGTTTCATTTATGTATTGCAAATGACGGCATTTTCAAATGTTTATGGGTCGAAAATTAAGTCAATATGGTAGTATAGATACGTCTCGTTAGGCATGAATCAATAATAATAGGTTCATTCGACAAATAAACCCTCTTTTTACTTTAGGTAGAGTACTATCTGTAAAATAATAGAAAAACGCTCTGTTTCATGTCAGCAAGAAGTTAGGAGTTTGTCGACAGGAAGTTAACTTCTTGTCGACAAACTCCTAACTTCTTGTGAACAGAAAATTGGCTTTTTGTAATACCTTAATAGTCAACAGTAAAAACTCACTTGTATAAGTTTCGCTTGTGAATAAAAATTAATATGAAACGAATGGGATGAACAGTTGCTTGTGTTAAAGAGTAAGTACTTTAGGCAGGGCAAACAACAGATATAGCGGGATGTTTATTAGTTTCCCGTTTTTTTCATACGGCAGTAAACTGGTACGGAAAAGAAGTTGCGGATTGTATTCTTTATCGTACACTTTCAGACTTTTAGCATGTACGTTATTGCCGGCTTTAGCTTCCAACGGATATGCCCGAAGACCATCTGAGAAGAGAAAGTCAACTTCGGCATTTGCATCGGAAGTCCAATAATAGTTGGCATTGAGTTGAGGAAAAAGAGAGAGCTCTTGTAGAACATATTGCTCCGTCAGTGCTCCTTTGAATTCTTCAAATATCCGGCTTCCTTCGATGAATACTTTAGGCGACAGTCCACTCATGACCCGCAAGAGCCCGACATCAAGCAGGAATACTTTAAAAGATTGCAAGTCTTCGTATGCTTTCAATGGCACATCCGGTTTACGTACACGGTAAGTCCGGCGAATAAGTCCGGTGTCATGGAGCCACATTAATGTGTCCTCATATTCGCGTGCGCGTGCTCCTTCGCGTACCATGCCATAAACGAATTTCTTATTTTCTTTTGCTAATTGAGAGGGGATACTCTGCCACACATATCTGATTTTAGCTATCAGATTAGAAGGAGCATGTTTCGAAAAATCACTTTCATAAGCGCTCAACAGTTGTTCCTGTATCTTTTCCACTTCGAAGAAGTCTTGTGTATCCAGCCAGCTTTGCACGGCAGCGGGCATTCCACCGATGATGAAATACCGTTTTAAGTGTTCTTGCAGCTTTTCGGTGAAAGCATTGGTATCTAAATTGCCGTTCATCACATAGTCAAGTAGCAGCTCTTCTCCGTTGGCAAGTAGAAATTCTCGAAAAGAGAGAGGTTGCAGAGTTAAGAATTCTACTTTACCTACAGGAAAAGAAGTTCCCTGATGTAGTGCTACTCCCAGCAGGGAACCTGCACAGCAAATGGCGTATTCGGGAGCCTCTTCAGTGAAGTACTTTAAAGAAGTCAATGCGCGCGGAACTTCCTGCACCTCATCGAAAATGATAAGTGTCTTCCCGGGCTGAATACGTTTGCCATGGAATACGGAAAGTTGTTCAATGATGCGCTCCGGACTGATGCTTCCCTCAAATATATTATTAATGGAATTGTTCTGTTCAAAGTTGATATAGCAGATGTCTTCGAAGCATTCCGTACCGAATGTTTTCAGTAACCAGGTTTTGCCAACCTGTCGTGCTCCTTGAAGTATCAAGGGCTTGCGTCCTTGCTTGTTTTTCCATTGGATAAGTTCTTCTATCAGTAATCGTTTCATTCTTTTCTGCTTTTATGCGCAAATGTACTTATAATAAGAAACTTATGCAAGGGAAATCACGTTTTCCTATGGACAAAAGCCCCGCTTCGTCACATTTTCCTATGGACAAAGCAGGGCTTCTATCACATTTTCCGATGGACTCTTCTGCTTTTTAGGCGATATGTCGGCTATTGGAAACCATTTATCCCGGGGTGATAACAAATCATACCGTTCCATATAACATCCTGAATCGACTGTATGCCCGTTTTGCCCTATCTTTGCCAACACGGGATTTCATCCCTAACCTGACATTTAAGAACGAAAAACATTACGGTCATGAATAAAATTAAAACTTATCTTGTCTTTCTTTTCACGATTGCACTTTCCGCTTTTGCGGTGGCTTGCTCCAGCAATGACGATGAAGCCGTTACACCGGAAATCGTAATCCCTGAAAATATTCTGACGAACGGGCTGAACTTCTCCGAAGCCGGAGGAACGAATACACTTTCTATCAAGTCGAATGTGTCGCTGGAAGTTACCAGCAGTCAGACTTGGTGTACGGTGACCCCGGTTTCTTCCACTTCGAGCACAGTCCTTAAATATACGATAAATGTAGAGCCCAATACTGGTACGGATGAGCGCACGGCTACTATTAGCGTGAAAGGTGGTAACTTGGCGGAACAAAAGTTCGACGTCGTGCAGTTGGCCGGTGAGGTTGATGAACCCGATGAGCCCGCTGAACCCGGTTCGAACGAAATTGCAGGAGAGACCCCCTGGGCTGTAGCCAAAAGCCTGGGATTGGGC
>ENA-OWPM01002635-OWPM01002635.1-human-gut-metagenome-genome-assembly--contig:-NODE-2635-length-10461-cov-2.531040_pt1 | contig 10461 bp, 9 predicted proteins | sample MGYA00248267_ERZ651852 | MGnify/ENA primary metagenome ERZ651852 (study PRJEB26924, sample SAMEA4378228) | human gut metagenome | biome: human gut; feature: human-associated habitat; material: faeces...
CCATCACGGAACTGCGCACGTCCGTCGCCCGTTTCATGGCCAACCTGACCCTGGCCCGGATGCAGACGGAGAACCCCACCGTACACAGCGCCCAGCCCGAAGCGCGCGGAATGGATACCGACGGCGCCCGGGAGGGCCTCGACCTGATCCGGCAGAGCGTGGAACGCATCCTTGGCGGCCTGCAGGATCAGGAAGGCGGCGTGGTGGCACGCGCGGCCCTGCAGGACGGCCTGAGGCTGCTGGAAAAGGGCAGGGACGCAGCCGTAGCCTGCGGCAGGCTCCTCGACAACGCCATCCACAAGGAGACCGGCGTGGCGGAACAGCTGGCCGTCTGCCTGGAATCCGGCCGCGACGATGCCGCCACGGCCCTGCACGGCCTGCTGGAAGGCAGCCGCTGGACCAAGGGCAAGCACGGCGAGGCAAAGGCGGCCATCGATGCCTTTCTGGCAGCCCTGCGCCCCGTGCAGGAAAGCCGGGGGCAAAGCCAGCTGCTGCGCTTCCTCGCCAACCGCCTGTCCGGAGCCTTCACCCCGCACGATGTCTACATGGGCTTCGACGGCAGCATCCACATGCTCATCAATAAACATCTGTCCAATCTCGCTGCCGAACTTGGCTGCAGATGCAGTCGCAGTTCCGGTACCGGTAGTAGTGCAGAAATAGTTCACAAGCTCGCCGAACTCGCCTGCTTTTTCCAGTTCTCTTAATGCGTCTAACGGAACAACCACATTAGGGTTGGCCATAGCAAACTGACGGTCATATCCGCCGTGGATGGTTGTAAATTCATCCGCTGACAGACGGTCCATACCGGTGATGTCATACTTGCCCCACTTGGTGGCGTTGGAGGACTCGATATGGTCAGGGTTACCGGTTGGAACGATACCGCCGGAGGTAACCAGAGCGATTTTTGCATGAGCCATATCTTTAACAGCCGGATTCGGATCTACTCTGTCGAAGTCAGGCATTGGGAACTCGGTTGTGAATTCCTTGCCGGACAGCTTCTTAATCAGCATCTCTACTGCTCTCTGAGAGCCTCTCTTGTCCTCAAAGAAGTTGACACGGATGCCGTTTGGCATATAGCCCTCTTCCTTGGAAGAACCAAGCTTCTCACCCTTGGCAAGCTTAAGTGCCAGAGGAGCCATGGTGGCAACTGCACTTCTCATGCCGGCTGCGCTGTTCTTGGTCTCAACCACATATACTTTGGTCTTGTACATGTCAGCGCCTGGGTTCTCTTTGTACATACCAGTCAGAACCGGAAGGTTTAACTCTTCCTTAACTGCCAGTGCAACAGTACCGCAGGCAACGCCGTAACGTCCTGCATTGAATGCCGGTCCGCAGATAACTGCGTCTGGCTTCTGGCTGCTGATCATATCCAGAATGGTCTTTTTAGCAGCTTCAACGTTCTCGTTGAAATAGGAGTCACCGCAGATAACGGTAGCTACGATTTCTGCTTCTTCTCCAAATGCCTGGTTGAACGCCATACCAGGGCCTACAATGCCTTCTCTTAATTCTGGCTGGTAATCAGCCTTTTCCTCGCCGCCGATGTTAGCGAAGAACTGGTTAATATAATGAACAATTCTTAACTTTGACATCTTATCCTCCTATCTGGCACTTAATTTATTGAAGCCCATCTCATTTGTTGCTCCTGTGATTACCTGAAGCTCAGCAACAATGGAACCGTCTTTCTGTAAGCTTCCGTCGAATCCGCCTGCAATGATATCAGCAACCTCAGGATATCCGATTACTTTATCCATTGCCGGTAAGTTGATGACCATGTTTGCGTTTCCGCCTGTAACAACAGCATTAGCGCTTGCATCTGCATCTGCTAAGGACTGGGAAGCACCGTCGCGGCCTGCGTACTCATCTGTGATGATAACAGTCTTAACGCCTTTTGCTTCAATTTTCTTGCAGTTCATGATAAGGTCAGTATCTGGGTTACCGAAGCCCTCCTGGGAAACGATAGCGCCGTCAACGCCTAAGAACTCGCAAAGTTTGGATGTCCAGTCAGAAGAACGCATCTTGTCAGCAAGGTATACGTTCTCGTTGGTGATGATTACACCTACAAAGTTCAGGGTCTTTCCGTGCTGTTCAAATAAGTCTGCGATAACAGGATTGTTAAGGTGATGATAGGTTGTGTTCTTATCGCATGCAGATACGCAGTTACCGCTTAAGATAGCGCCGTCCATTAATTCGGTTGGGCTTAAGATAGTTGGTAAGGACTGCTTCATATCTACGCCGTATACATATGTATCATGCATCAGGCCCTGGCTCTGAAGCATAAGTACGTAAGCTACTCTTGGAAGCTCAGGATACTTTTCAATTCCCTCTTTAACGGAACAGGTCTCATATACCTTAACTTCATCAGGCTCTACGTCCTTAGCCAGCTTGCCGATATAATCAGCAGCCTTCAGGCCTGCGAATCTGACAGCCTTCTCATGAGCATGCTTTGCAAGCCCGTCAATCGGCTCGCATACAACAACCAGGTTGTTTAACTGGGAGAATGGTGTGTACTTAGCTCCCTCGCCGCACATGTCGATGATACCTTCCTGGAAGCCAACAATCTTACCTGTGGTAACAACTGCGGAACCCTTTAATACGTTGGTCCTTCCGCTTCCCACTGTCTCCACCTTGGAAATAACGCCTGGGAATAAGTTTCCACCTCCGTTGACTTTTACACGTGGCTCGATCACGTCCTTTACTGGCATGATGCGGACACTCTCTCCTGGTTTTGCAATCTCCAGCTCAACGGACTTCAGGTTTTCATCTTCCAACAAAAGTGCCTTCAACTCTTCTGCATTAACATAAATAGTTCCGTTTTCCACTTTTGATTCCGATGCAAACTGAATGTCGTTAATCTGAACGCACCCCAACTCAAGTTTCATCTAATCACTCCTCCTTGTATATTATTTTTTTTACAGCTCCTTCAATCAAGGATAAATCCACGTCCCTGAAGTCTTCCAGTATATTTTCCGGCCAATCAGGAGTCCGTCTGTCCTTCATGAATTTCTCACAGGACTGAATACTGTTCTCCATCACCATCTCAAACTGGTAAAATTCTTCTTTTTCAACCTCAGAGTCGGAAATTATGATTGTTTTGTAAGGAATCTGGTTAGGCTTCAGGCTCCCTGCCATAGGATGGGTTTCCAGGCGATAACCTTTATGTATATAGTTTCTCACCTTGATTAACACATCAATGTAGGAACCGTTTTCCAGGAAGTCCACTTTTAATTTGTCCTGATATCTGTCCCTGCACTTCACGTTGTTTGTCACTACGATGTACATGATGTTTCACCCTTTAGATCTTTCTTATTTATTAGGCATAGGATTCCATTCCACATAATATTAGAGCAATTATCGTGCCAACTTTTTCTAAAGCGGGATTTTTTTTATTTTTTTACCTTTTAACCAACGGAAATACATTTTTTCTATCGGGTTTCCGTCCTTTATAGGTTTTCTATATTGTCTATTTTGTCATTCTTTTAACTTCTGGCCTTTTTAAATTTCCTTTTTTTCATGAACTATTTTTCTTGATAGTGAAATAAATTTCAGTTATAATAGGGGGTAGGGAGGGATTCTTTTTATTTTTTGCTTCCACATTTCCCTTCTTTTACAATTTTCATGTTAATTTTTTCTCAATTTTATGCATAATTAATAATTTTTTAAAAATCAAGTACAGGAGACACGCTTATGGACGAAAACGATATGAAAAAAAAGTTTTTTTTCAACACAAAATCCCCTGCCTACCGGAGGGCATTGGAAGACTGTGAACGTGTGGCAGCTTCCAATGTAAACGTCCTCCTTATCGGTGAATCCGGTTCCGGCAAGGATGTGGCTGCACAGTATATCCATGCCTGCAGCCGCCGTTCCGATATGCCGCTCATAGCGGTCAACTGTAATGCCTATACGGAATCCCTTCTGGAAGCAGAACTGTTCGGCCATGAACAGGGCGCGTTTACAGGCGCCATCAAGGGAAGGGCTGGAAAATTCGAGCTGGCTGATAAGAGTACCCTGTTCTTAGATGAAGTGGGCGACATCAACCTGACCACCCAGGTAAAGCTTCTGCGGGCCATTGAGACAAAGAGAATCGAGCGAATCGGCGGCAACAACAGCAAGCAGCTGGATTTCCGGCTGATAACCGCCACCAACCGCGACCTGGTGGCCAAGGTCCGCAACAGTACGTTCCGCGAAGATTTCTTTTACCGTATCAGTACCATTGTCATCCGCATCCCCGCCCTCAAGGAGAGGAAGGAGGACCTGGTGGACATGATTCACTTCTTCCTGGAGGAATCCCAGCGGGTAAACCAAATCAGAATCGACAGCATCGACGAGAAGGCCTGGGATTTTCTTATTAATTATGATTATCCGGGCAACATCAGGGAGCTGAGGAACCATGTGGACCGGATGGTGGTCCTCTCCAAGAACCATGTCATCACCACGGAAGGAATACCGATTCTCTATAATCTGAAGACAACAGATGACGACAGTCCTTCCACCGCCTTTACCCAGGCAGGAATCGTCCCCTGGCGGGAATTCAAGCGCCGCAGCGAGAGGGAGTACCTTCAGTGGGTACTTAACCAGATGGGGTGGAACATATCAGCCACCGCCTATAAGCTGGGCATCAGCGCCAGGCAGCTGTTTAATAAGATTAATGAATATAATCTGGAGAATCCGCAGACCGGAAGACCCCAGAAGCCGGTGCACAGTATCTGAGGCCAGGTGGCGCACTGATTCTTTACATAATAATTTTTCATACAAAAATAACGTGCTGCGAAAGCCGAATCCAGTTGGCTTTCACAGCACGTATTTTATAATATCCGGCTTCAGATGTCCTGAACTTCCGGCTGTCCTGCATTTGATTGCGTATGGCAAACTCTCCCAATCTCCTGCACAATTTCCCTGAGACAATCCTCCAGCACTACATTTTCATACTGCCTTGTTATATTGCTCTGTTCCAGATGGCTGGGGCTGAAATCCTCCTCATCTGCCAGAAAACGCCTGCACATTTCCTTATACTTAGGCACGGTCTGCTGCTGCTCCCGTTCCAAAGCCCGGCGCAGCCTCAATCCATCCTCTACATGAATATAGATAGGGACAAGGGCTTCCTCTCCATAATAAGCACGCATCTTCCCGTAGGATTCCAGAGTGCCCATAATCAGATAATTGCCTGTTTTCAGATCGATCTGCCCATCGTCCGCTGTAAAATAACTCCACGGGCCGTATACCGTGTCATACGTCCGGCATTCAATTAAAATACCATCTTTCCTGCACTGGTCCAGATAGGAGGGGTCCACAAAAAAATACTCCACCCCATTGTGTTCTCCGTCCCGTATGGGTCTGGTGGTATACATGGTAACTGTCTTAAGTTCCGGCATTCTGCTGTGGAGCTTCTTATATATGGTATCTTTTCCCGAGGCACTCTTGCCCATGACATAAAATATCTTTCCCATGATTCTCTCTGCACTTTCTAATCTCAGTCAGTTCTCATTCCGTCTTAATATAAAATCAATCCTTCTGCACAACCCGGATGGTCCTTAGGGATTGGTCCGCAGGCCCCTGTACCGGAAGCCCCTTATCCCTGTATTCCAGGATCACTTCCAGAATGGGTCTGCTGATCCATTCCCCGGGAGCCACAATGGGGATACCCGGCGGATAAATATAGACAAACTCCCCGGAAATACACCCTGCGCTGTCCTCCAGACCGACAGACGCCATTTTCTCCTCCATGGCTTCTCCCATGGACATGGCCGTGTCGCACCGCATACTGTATACACTTTTCTGGTTCCCGCTGCGCCCGTCTGGTTTATAACCGGCATCCGTCAGTTGGCTGTCAATCCTGGTCAATGCATCCCCCAGCCGCTCCAGGCCTTCCCCGCTGTCCATAACCGTGGTAATGGCTGTCACGTAATCTGCCCCGCACATCTCCATCTCCAGGTGATATTCCCGCCTGAGGACACGGTCCAGGTCTGCCCCGGTAAGGCTGCTCTTTCTGGTTGATACCACAATCTTGGATACATCCAGATCATGGATTCCATACTGTCCTATTATATCCGTATCCACAAGACGCAGGCAACCCATCCCCTTAAGCCGTTCCCGCAGCTTCATGATTTCCCTGCGGTATGGCTCCATATCCATACGTTCCATCTGGTATATGCTGTTCTCAATGCTGGCCATGAGCACATAGGAGGGACTGCTGCTCTGCACCATATGGATATACCGGTCAATCCGCTCCCTGTCTGCATAGCATCCTCCGTCCGGCCGGTTGCATTTAATATGGAGCAGGGCTGTCTGGGTCAGGCTGGGAAGGGTCTTGTGGACGCTCTGAATCACCACATCTGCTCCCAGGTCCAGGGCAGACACAGGAAACATGGCGTCATACCGGAAATGGGCGCCGTGGGCCTCATCCACAATCAACGGAAGCCCGGCCCTGTGTACAATCCGGGCAATGGCCTCTATATCGGATACAATTCCGTCATAGGTCGGACATACGATAAGTACGGCCTGTGTATCCATATACCGGTTAAGCATCCTGTCCACATCTTCAGCCGTAATTCCTCCCTGTATCCCCAATCCTTCTATCTCCTGTGGATAAACATAAGAGGTTTTCAACTGATTCAGACAGATTCCGTGGTACACGGATTTATGGCAGTTCCTGCTCACCAGGATTCTCCCGCCTCTGGGAACGGATCCGCATACTGCTGCCAGTATCCCGCCGGTACTTCCATTAATCAGATAATAGGTCTGGTCCGCCCCGTAGACATCTGCCGCCCATTTCATGGAATCCTTTAAAATGCCCTCTGGATGGTGAAGATTATCAAACCCCTCAATCTCCGTTATATCCACTGCAAAGGGATTTGTAAAGGAGTCCACGCAGGAGTTCATAAAGGAATCCTCCGGCCCCGTCCTGCGCTTATGCCCCGGCATATGGAAGGGATACATGTCCGACCTGGCATATGCGGCCAGGCGGTTAATCAGAAGTTCTTCCTGTCTCATCCCAATGTCCTCTCACGGCTTCTCAATATCAGCCTTGTCATGCTGTCCTTCAGCTGTTTCCGGTTGCGGACCACCAGCGTCTTATGGGGATATCTGGCTTTAATGGACCGATAGCTGTGGTTCTCATCCCTCCCGTCACGGAGAATCCATTTCACAAATTCCCAGTCAATCTTCTCCCGGCAGCCCTCTGCCATGCTCTCCCTGGTTTTATCCCTGTATTCCAGATACCGTTTCACCGCCTGCCACAGGCAGATTCTTCTGGTATAGTCCATGAATACAATGAGATCCGCTTCCTCCAGACGCCGTTCCTGGCAGAATTTAGCGTAGTTTCCGTCAATAATCCAGCCCGTGTCCTGATTATCATTCAGAAATTCCTCTGCCATACGCTTTGCTTCTTCCCGGTTCCTCTCTTTCCATCCGGGCTCAAATTGTATCCTGTCCAAATACAGAACCGGGCAGTCGTAGAGCCTGCCCAGTTTCTTAGCCAGTGTGGATTTCCCCGCACCGCTGTATCCCATCACTGCTATTTTCATATTGTCAGCTCCATATCATCCGCGTTTTTCTTTTCATAGTATACATGAAAAACCATGGGATTCATAGAGAAATTCTCAGAGTTTATTTCTGGCTTTCAGTACTGAAAAATTAAAGGTCCTGAGTCCCATGGGGTTCCCATCATCCCAAACCTCGTATCTTCCGGCATACCAGGACAGAAGGCGCTCCTTTATTTCGGAATCCTCCATTCCCTCCAGGGCCGGTGCGGCATCTGTGGAAAGGCGCATAAAGTCGCTCTGCTCCACCCCGGCAATGCTGTCCCTGTGCGCCACATTATAGCGGGCTGTTATATAGTCCGGCCTCATCCAGGCAAATACCAGATAAAAGGAGGATACCACAGCCAGGCAGAACCGGAACAGAGGAAACTCATGATTGAAAATAAGAATTACCACCCCTGCCATGAGCACAAACAGCATGGCCAAAAACCATAGTACCAGGATTCTGAGAAAGGTCAGCTGGTACTGCTGTACATATAACACCATTCTGTACGCGGCGGATGCCAGCATCACATAGGTACAGAGGCTGACCAGAAGCAGAAATCCATTTAACAGCACATGTTCCCGAAAATACTTAAGACACATGAGCACCATCACAAGGTTCAGGACAGCCACAAAGAGAAGCTGGAAAAATCCCTGTCTGGCGTACTGGGAATAGGTCATCCCCTCCGGCAGGCTGCCCTTTCCCATAAAAAGATACACAATCTGGATGACACAGAATACCAGATAAACCAAACCCACCATGGCCATGAAGCTGACCGCTGCCACCGGCGAATGCCTGCGTACATTGACCATCCCGTCGCTGATGCTTCCTCCATAGGCGCTGCAGACCAGGCAGTACATGGCCAGTGACCAGAATACGGTCTGGATCACCACCATGAACAGGGTAACCGGATTGAGGAACTTTGAAATGACAACTGACAGCATGTTCCTGAATACCATATCAGCCCCAGACAAGAGCACACACAGGAATATGACAGCCGGTACAGCCGCACAGGCGCCTGCCAGCAGCCGGAACACATTCCGGCTCCGTTTATCCTTAAGGGACAGTATATATTCCCCTAAATGGCGGAAGGGGTAGAGAACCATTCCCACGGCCTGAGCCAGATACAGAACAATGGAAGCCATGTATTTTCCTATATTCCACTTATTATCCTGATGGCACTGGTGAAGGATGAAAATACAGAACAGCAAAATCAGAGCCAGACGGTTCATATAATAACCAACTGCCATATTACCCGTAAAACAGGCGGAAAGCCCAATCAAAAGGGATACGGCTGCCAGCAAATAAGAATCCTTCTTGATGGGCACCCCCATTTTTCTGAATATCAGAAATGCAGCCCCATAGGTCACCGCCACAAACAAAGGGACTGTAATCCCCAGAGGATTCCGAAACAGGCAGAAGCTGGCGCTTACACCATAAAAAATGCTGAGAACGCCGAAAAATCCAAACTCCTTTCCAATCCGCTGCAGACGTGCGCCTAATTTCTCCTCTGCCCGTCCCCCTGTGACCTTTACTTCCCCCTGGGCTGTTGCGGTCAAATACATCTTATCGTCCATTCTCATCCTCTCCTTCCTCTTGTTCATAACTTAATATATCTCCCGGCTGGCAGTCCAGAGCTTTACAGATCGCCTCCAGAGTGGAAAACCGGATTGCCTTTGCTTTATTATTTTTCAGGATGGACAGATTTGCCATGGTAATATCCACTTCCGCAGACAATTCCTTCAGGCCCTTTTTTCTCCTGGCCATCATCACATCCAGATTGATTACAATTCCCATGTCATTCCTCCCTGTCTATATGGTCAGGTCATTTTCCTGCTTGTAGCGGATCGCCTGTTCAAATACCAGACAAAGCACAAAACAGAAAAGGCCTGCGATTGAAAACACAATAATAATCACTGCTGTGGCCGGAGTAAACGCCACAAAAAGGCGGAGAACAGACAGAACGGCTATGAGAAAGCTGCATTTCCCCATTCGTTTTAAGGACGCTGCATTTTCCATCACAAATGCGTCATCTGCCAGCACAGTTGCAAACATCCGCCGCAGCTCCAGCACCAGCAAAAGAGCCAGCACACCGGACGCCATGTAAAGCGCACACTGAACCACGTAGTAGGTCCTGAATTTCTCTATATACATACCTACATAATGGAAAATAACCGGAATTGCCGCTGTTATAGCCATCCCCACATAAAACATGATGTCCAGAAGCCCTTTTGTAAACCTTACCAAACGCATATTCATACTAAATCCACCTTTCTGTATTGCTTATGTGCCCTGCAAAAGGGCTTGTGGGGCCTGCGGGTTACCCTGGTAAAAGCCTCACCTGGAATTTCTTACTTGAGATTCCTTACTTGGAATATAACACCATTTATACTATTTTTCAATACATTTTTATTGATATTCGATAAATTAATATTGATATATGATAAAATTTAAGAAGATTGTAAAGTACGGGGAAAGTAATAAATATCGGCAGCATAGGCAAAATCCAATTGACACAGTATATAGTTTGAATTATAATTATTAGCATTCTAATTATCTTGAAAGGTGGTCCGTATATTCATGACATTTCACTATCTTTTAATGGCAGGCCATGCCATATATCTGAAGCAGCTCATGGCGGAGCTGTACCATACCGGGCTGACTCCCGGACAGCCCAAGGTCCTGGATTATCTCATGGAACACGATGGGGCAAACCAAAAGGAAATAGCAAATGCCTGCCATATAGAAGCCGCGACCCTCACCTCCGTACTCAACGGCATGGAGGCAAAATCCCTTATTGAGCGCAGAAGAACGGACGGCAACCGGCGATCTTTTTATATCTTTCTGACTGACCGCGGAAGGGAAATGGGCAGGGAGGTAACGGAGGCATTTGCCAGACTGGAGGAATATACCTTTCAGGATATCCCTACTGAAAAGGTTGGT
>ENA-OWPM01002638-OWPM01002638.1-human-gut-metagenome-genome-assembly--contig:-NODE-2638-length-10454-cov-2.306760_pt1 | contig 10454 bp, 20 predicted proteins | sample MGYA00248267_ERZ651852 | MGnify/ENA primary metagenome ERZ651852 (study PRJEB26924, sample SAMEA4378228) | human gut metagenome | biome: human gut; feature: human-associated habitat; material: faeces...
AATGAAAATACAGTGCCTGTGTTGACAGTGGCATATCTAAGAAAGCATCGCTATCAATTATTTTTTTTGAAAACATACGTTTTTCAGCCATATTGATTCACCTCTTAAAACGGTAGATCATCACTAGCAATATCAAGGCTAGTTCCAAAATCTTTTTGTACATAAGGGTCATTTGGGTTATTTGCAGCATACTGTGCATATTCCTTTTCCTGCTGAGCATACTGTTCTTCGTAACCGAAAGATTGCTGCGGTGCTGAATGATTGTCTGACTGATTATCATTTTTCTTTGTTTCCAGGAACTGAATGCTTTCACATACCAATTCAAGAACGAATACTTTTTGTCCATTTGAATTATCATATGATCTGCTTTGCAATCGTCCTGTAACTCCAACAAGTGAACCTTTAGAACAAAATTTATCAACATTTACTGCTTTTGTTCCCCAAATAACACATGGAATAAAATCTGCATTCTGTTGTCCTTCGTTACCTTTAAACACCCTATTAACAGCTAAAGTAAATGATGCTACTGGCTGGTTATTGCTTGTATATCTCAATTCAGGATTTTTAGTCATGCGACCAATCAAATTAGTGCAATTCATGATTTGAATCCTTTTTTGATGAAGAATCATTCCACCATTTTTTCATTAATTGTTTATAATCGGAAGTAATCTGTCTACTCCTTGTTAATTCTTCTTTTAAATTCATTATTACTACAGCTTCAAAAATAACAATACCTATTAAAATATAAACCATCTAATCATTCCCTTCTGCTTTGTTTTGCTCTATACAGATTTGTTTTTACTACACCATCAAATCCATGCTTGGCAATATCAATTCCCATTTCTGTTGAGATTTCAATTATTAAATCCACTTTATCCATGATTTCCTCGGTAAACGCAGAACTATGACTAACATTCAATCTTTGTTCAATTGAGTTTCTGATTCCATGCAGCATATCATGTTCTTCACGTATCCTAGAAATTTTAATTAATTTCTTTTTCATAACCTTGTCCTTCCAAATATAAATCATGGAATGTAACACCTACCGCAATAGCCGCCCAAACATCTTTTGATACACCATAGAACCATCCTGGGTTTTTCTTTGTTCCAACCGGTCCAAAGCGATCAATCAGTGCTTGCCTTATATTTGAATCCTTTGCTTTCATATTCCCACAAAGATTGATTTTTTCATCTTTACGCATGATATATGCTGGTTCTTTACCTCTTATTTGAAAAAAACGTTCTGTAAATCTCCCAATCCAAACACAAGTATCAAACACTGTTTTTCCTGCTGGCATACCTGTTCCATAATGACCTATCATTTCAATTGCAAAATTTGTTACAGATGTATTAGAAAGCAAATCATCCAAAATAACAAGCAATTCATGATTTAGCACTTTTCCAAACTTAACTGGTTTTAATTCTTCATTTAGAAGGGAATAAGCACTATACTCATTCCCTGGATCAATTGATAAAATCATAATTAATAACCATTCTTCAAACGCTCATAATTTGCGTTCTTTTTCTTATAGGTGTTATATATTTCTTCCCATGTAAAGCCTAGATAATTACCAATATTAAATAACCATTCAAGGCTTAATTTAACTTCTGATTCAGATAAACATATTATACAAGTTAGTAATACTTCTGATAATTTAAGTGTAGATTTTATTAGCTTATCGTAATTATCATATTCATTCATATATTCAACAGTTTCTTTGTAATAATTGAACAGTGATAATTCGAACTTCAATGCATCTACATATTCAACAAGTGCTTTTTCTCTATTATTTTCAGCAGTGAATTTCCAATGTTTGAAATATGTTGGTAATTCATTCATCATTTCACCTAATTCAACTAATAATGAAATTTTATTTTTTTCAGCAATATTTCTATCATATACATTCCCATGTTCTTTTAAGATAGCATTATCTAATTCACGCTGCATTTCTAACAGTTCTTTTAATTGTTCTAGCATTGTCCTTTTACACCCTTCCATCTATTCTTCACAAACTATAACTGGTTTCCCTACTGATTAAATTTTATTGCCTTCTGTTACTTCTCCTGTAACAGGATCTACATCTTGATGTTCTTCATACTCTACATAGAATTCATTATGAACTGTTGACATATCATCACTAATCTCACTTTTAATTGTTTCATCTTCTGCAACAGCTCTTGCCAAATCACTTTTTAAAGGAGCATACTTCAATACCTTTTTAATTACTGTTTTCTTGGCCATTTCGTCAAAATTCGTTTGCCAAGGGCCATTATTATATGTTTTTGAATATTTCTTTCCATGACTTAATACATCTTCATAACTCATAACCTCAAATCCATAATTTTCGCCATTTCTCCATACTGCGTAGTATGCAATTGGTTTTCCTTTGTCTTTCATTGCTGGTTCGTGCGTTAAATCTGGATGAAGTCCATAACTGTACGAAAACTTATCATTTTCATACACTACATGAGCTTCTACGTTTGTTCCAGCTCGGTGTGCTAAGTCAGTTAATCCTTTAGCTCCTATTTGAAACTGCACTGTATCTCCATAGGGTATTAGATATGCTTGCCCTAGAGGAGTATTTGGTTCCAATCCTAGTTGTGCTGCATTCATCATCGCAGCTAAGAAAGATTTTGGTGTGCACTGTGCTAACTTTGGTGTATTTGATACCGCGGACAACGCAATACGTGTAAATCTTTCTGGTGTCATTACTTTAGGAAGTGCCTTTGCAATTTCTCCTTCGTACACTTTGATGTAATCTTTAATTGTTTGAGGATTCTTTTTCACTGATGCTTTACTTGTTGTTCTGCTAATTGCTCCTTGCTGATTTGTTGTTGCCATTATTCTACTACCTCCTTGACTTCAAATTTTCTAACTTTTGATTCTTTTAAAACAGATGCGTAAATATCTGGATATTCTTTTTGCAGTAGCTTTGTATCTACTCGATTTGTAACAAAATTTTTCCACTTAATGTTGTATTTGTCAGTTTCTGCATATTCTGCATTTTCCATTTCTGTTTTAATCGTATTTTCAATCAACCTTTTTTCATTTTCCATTTGCTTGATGTAAGACTTTAATTCTATGTATCTATCCAATGTTGTGTCCTTATCGTACAAACTTACATGGGAATGATCCGATTCTGGATATAACTGCTTTATTGTTTCGGCTGTACTATCTGAACCATCCAAAGGTGGTTCTTCATCGCATTCGACATAGCTCCAAAATTCGTTTTCTCTTGCAATCAAATTAGCGATTTCATTATCGTTCCAATTAACTTCATACCAATAAAAACCGATACCAAGCACCAATATTGCGATATACCATTTTTTCTTTCCTGTAACAGCCATATAGTGCATACATTGTACGTAATACTGAATTGGTATATCTCCTTTGTCGTATTTTGTTTTAGTTAAAGCTGATGTTGTTTTACACTCCAATCCAGCATTTTCTCCAACAATAAGGCGATCTACATTTGCAAGCATAAACGGATGCTCTTTAGACTGGAAAGAGAAGGTAGATTTTCTAACTTTTTTACCAGTTTCTTCAGAAAACCTTTTAGCAACGTAATCTTCTAAATCTCTTCCTAACCGCATTGCTTCGTTATCTGCATCGTTGTTAATACGTCCTGTTTTTTCACACCACAACGTATATTGGGATTTCCAAGGCGACATTCCAAGCGCTATGGCTGCATCTGAACCACCTATGCCCTTTAAACGATCCTTCTTCCAGTTTTCCCTTGAGCTAGGTATTTTGTGTTTTATACAAGCCATTAAAACACCTCCTCAACTGCTTTTAAGTCTCGTTCTGCAGATGTTAATACTTCTTCCTGCTTTTCCTGTTGGAAATCCAGATTATCAATGACTTCATTTTGATCAGAATACCGATTCATGAAATCTAAAGTTTCATTCAAATGAAGGTTGATGTCGTTTTCATCAGATGTTATGTATTTCAACTCTTCGAATTCTGAATCTTTCCAAATTGAAACTCGAATAGTTTCTTCAGAAAATCTAACTGAACATTTGTATTCATCACTTTTGAAATTCATCCAAGTGCAGAATACTTCATCACAAATCTGCTTCCAGTTTTTCATATTTGCTTTCCCTCCATTCTTCTTCATCATGCAATGCTTTTAAATCATTCCATTCATCCTCACTTTGATAATTTTCCTCTGGATCAAAATCAGGGTTTCTACGTTCAATTTTTCTCATCTTTTTACCCTCTTTTATATATTTCTTTTCATTCTTATCATTCTTATCATTCTTGTTTGTTGTTACTAGCGTGTTGGCATCGTGTTAGTAGCGTGTTAGCAAGCGTGTTAGATAATAAGTATGAAATGTGTTTATACACGATAAATAAAGGCTTTTAACCATGTTGATAGCGTGTTGATTATCGTGTTGAATTTTCAATAAAAAATTATGTGAATTTTATGTGATTTTGGTGTTTTCTAGCTATTCTTCACATTCAATTTCTTCAAAAAATGGATTCTCTCCACGTCTATAACAACCAATGAAATATACCGTAGAAAGTATTAATCCAACTGGAATAATCACTATAGAAATAAACTTATCAAGCATAATTTCCACCATTTATTTCTGCATTTTTAGCACTGATTTCTTCCTCTAATTCGATGGGGCAGGTATAATTTTCAATTATCTTATTAACCTGTTCTAAATGCCTTCTTCTGATAGCTTTATAAGAACGTACATTGAATTTATGCTTTATCTCTTTACCAATATCGGCATACACCTTTTGACGAATAGAATCATCGCAATAAGCTGGAGAACCATGACCACCTAGTATCTTTGTACCCAACTGTCTTACTGCCTTTTGTACATCATCACATTCTACTGGCAAAAGAGGGATATCCTTTTTAAAAGATTGAAGATCATTATCTAATTCTTCTACTTTTGCATCTGTCTGTTTGTGTGCCTTAAACATTAACTCTAGTGCCTGCATAGGATTTTGAGGAATGGAAACTTTCTGTTCCATTTCATTAAATGCTTTTACATACTGCGCAGTAAAAAGAACTCCCTTTTCTCCTGTTAACTTGTTTGCGACCATTTCGCAGCCTTGTTTTGTTAACAGATAACATAACCTTTCTTCTCCCTTGCCATCTTTGTATGTATTTTTAATAAAGAAATCTAACGAACGCAATTTTGCGTTGGTTAAAATTTCGTCATATCCTTTAATTTTTCTTAGTAGTTCTGTGTGTCGCATCTCGATCATTTCTGCAACCATTCTACTTTCAATTACATTTTGACCCTTAAAGTCGATTACTTTTAAATCCACTTTATCATCTCCTTTTCTTGAAAATTAATTGAGAACCACTTATAATAAAAATGAATTCTTATACAAGGGTTCTAGTGTTTAGGTACTTCGTTCAGTTGGTAGCTGCTTTGGAAGTACCTTTTTTATGTTCCTTTCCTTTTTTACACAAAAGTCCTGTTCCAAAATAAGTTTCATACCAATCTAGTGGTATCAGATTTTTATCCAACAATTCTACAGGACCATGCTCTTCTTCATAAAACCGAATACATTTTTTCTTGATTTCAATCGCCTTGACATAAGTCAAAGGATTAGTGGTATTCTTTTTGTTATGAATCTCCATAATATCTTTTGCATTTACCCACTGGATAGGCATAAGTATCATCTCCTTTCTGTTTTTTTGACCTTTCCTCAAAACGTAGTAAAATTTACTTGTGGGAAAGGGGGTGAAATAGATGTGTGAATTCTTTTCTAATTTAGTTATTTCGGATGTAATCCAAATAATTGGGGTAATTGTTTCCGCTGGAGCTGTATTTTTTACATATAGGAACTTAAAAGAAATAAAGAATCAGTTCTTTCAACAAAATAAAGGAAATATAATTTTTTACATTGATGTATTCAATAAAAAAGTATTTCATTCCCTTATCATAAAAAACTTTGGAAACAGCCCTGCTCGTTTAATTAGTATTAAATTAAACCCTGATCTTGATTGGTCAAAAACTAAAGTCAGAATACCAAATGAATTTAATTTTAATAATTACAAAGATATCCTTCTTGCTCCTGGACAATATGTGATGTCTGAATTTGATTTTAGTGATTATCCTGATCAAGAATTTGAAGTAGAACTAAAATACGAAACATGTGGAAAAACATTTACCGAAAACTATAAAATAAATTTGAACTTTGCTTCTCATATGATAGAAACAAACTCTTCTATCAAAGACGAATTTGAAGCTTTAAAAGAAATTAATAAAAGTATTCAACAGCTTTCTGACAAATTTCTTTAACTGCTTCTTTAACTTTATCTTTCGGATAATTTGAATTATCAATTTTTAAAACAAGTTCTATTGAATCTTTTGAATGATAGAATTTGTTTTTTTCTTTGCAATCTTCAACAAGTCCTTCGTTGATTGAATGTTTTAACTTTATTTCTGTAGGATATACATTTTCGATTAATTTCATTAAAACTCACTCCTCTACTTTGATTGAATAACTCTAATCTGTTTTGAATAGCTTATTTACTCCTACTCCTAATCAAAATGATATAATCAATTTGAAAGGAGGTGCTACTATACAAAAAGATTTTAAAGACTTCGCAACATCTCTAACAAATGAGCAAATCGATTATATTACTGGTGTTAGTGATGAAAAACACGATAGTCTAAATGTAAAATTGTCAGACCCTGATGCTGGTACAAAAATTAGTACTTTCATTACAGCTCAAAGTTTTAAGATGAGCCTTCGTTTGCTCGAAGAGTATCATAAATGGCTTTCCAAACAGCAGTAGAAACTTGTTTTCCATCGATACATACAAAACCATTAGGCTTTTTCAAATTTGCAGATTTGGATAAAGCCTTTTTTCTTTTGTTCATTTAATCCCTCCTACTCCGTTTTGAATAATTCATCAATAGAACCCTGAAAATTAAGAATTGACTTAATCGCTTTACACTCTTCAATAGTGAATTGTGTCCCACCATTTAATTTAGTGGAAACAGTGCTAATTGAAATATTTAATTTCTTTGATAACTCTTCTCTAGTCATCTTTTTCTTTTTTAGCTCTTTCTCTAAAATATAGAACATTGTGTTCACTCCTTTCTAGTAATTCACGGGATTTCGTGAACCACATCTTAAATATACACATATATCCGTAAATTGTCAATGGTATTCCGTAAATTTTTATAAAATTCCGTAAAAGTTTATTGATTATTCCCGAATATTAGTATATTATGAGCATAGGAGGTATTTGATATGGTAGAAAATGAATTGAAAGAATTAATAATATCAAAATATAGAAGTTTACGACAATTCGCTTTAGATATAGATATGCCTTATTCAACTATTGATACGATGCTAAAAAAAGGCATTGGCAAAGCTGGTGTTTTAAATGTTATAAAAATATGCAATGAGCTTGGAATAGACACAGATGCTCTTGCTGATGGGTATATAAAAGAAAAAACAGTATCAGATATTCCAATGACTGTTTCGGAAATTAATCACATAAAAAAATACCGTTCCTTATCTGATTATGACAAAGAAACGGTAAATGGATTGGTTAATAGATTATCTGACAAACCCACAGAGTTTGTGCAGCTTATGCCGCCGATTACAATTCCATATTATGGACATATTGCATCCGCAGGTACTGGTCAATATGTTTTTGATGATATTCCACCGGAAATGATTGAAATTGAAAACTGCATGGAGAATATGCATGTTGACTTTGCTATTGGTGTAAATGGCGATAGCATGGAGCCAACATATTCAGATGGAGATACATTATTAGTTAAAAAGCAAGATTCTATAAATATTGGTGAAATCGGAATATTCATGATTGATGGAGAAGCATATGTGAAAGAGTTTAACTATATATCTGAGCTTAATGAAGTTAGATTAATAAGTCATAATTCACAATATAATGATATCGTAGCTGAATCAGGAATAAAATGTCTTGGAAAGGTTTTAGGAAAACAATAGTTTTCATTACGCAAAATATGAAGTTTTTAAAAAATTTTCAATTTTATTTCTTTAGTGGTGTTTTGATTCTTTTATGGATATATATATTATTTCATAGTTTTACTTTCGTGGTAATATCTGCATTAATTGTTCTTATACTGTTGTGTTTCTATTGTTTAAATAAATCATTTATAAATAGAACGAATAATCAAGATGATGTAGTATACGAAAAAATCAATTATATGCCGAATAAAAATGACAAAACAAATATAAACATTGTTAATACTAAATGCTTAGCTGTGCCTGATAACTCAATTGAAAAAAAATACATTATACAGATATTCGCTAATTTAATTATCGAATTATCAGCAAAAAAAATTTATGATTTAGACAAAATACAAGCTTCTGATACAGATTTAAATAATTTGTTTAACGACTATTATAAATCTGCATTAATATTAGTTCCGGATAGCGAAGAAACCCATGCTTTAGAACCATCAAGCAAAAACATCATTATTTCTGATGTCATAAAACCAATATCACGGATAGAGTATGAATCTTTATTAAAACAAGCTGTTCCAAAGGATGTATACGCAAATTCCTATACTAGTAGAAAATGTTCTTATTTTCCAAAAGATTATATTGTTTTCGATACAGAAACAACAGGATTAGAAATAGATATTGATCGTATAATTGAAATAGGTGCTATAAAATACATAAATCATATTCCTATCGAAAGATTTCACGTGTTTATAAATCCTGATAGAGATTTTGATGACTTCATAGTTGAATTAACTGGTATATCTAAAGAACAATTGAAAATTAGTCCAAAAATAGAAAATGTTTTACCATTGTTTTATAACTTTATAGAAGATTATGTTTTAATTGCTCATAATGCTCCGTTTGATGTAAAAATAATAGCCTGTGAGGCCTATCGCTCACAACAACCAATGTTTGATAATTTAATCATAGATTCACTGACATTAGCAAAAAGATGCATTCCAAAAACAGACATTGAAAACTATAAATTAGAAACAATTAAAAAATATTTTGGTCTTGTAAACGACTCTCATAGAGCGTTAGACGATTGTGAGACGTGTTCAGCAATATATCAATATTATCTAACCAAAATAGAAAAATAAAAAACCACCCTACGCCAATAGGATGGTTCCCGCAGATAGGTTCACTTAGAATTCTCTACCGCTAGACAGTACGCCAATACTGTTTGTATAGAAAAAAATTATCCCGACAGATAATACTTTTTCTATACCCATTTTACCAAAAAGTAAGGAGGGTATCAATATGAATAAATCAGATCAAGAGTTATTTGAAGAATTTTTAGCATTTAAAAAATTCCAAAAATCAAAAAAAGCTGAAATCAAAGATAATGTAGCTAATCCTAAAACTTCAAGAAAAAGTAAATTAAAAAAACGAGCAGATGGACGTTATGCAGCCAATATAACAATTGGTAGAAACAAGGATACTGGAAAACCTATCAAGAAAACTGTTTATGGCAAAACTATAGCAGAGCTAAACGAAAATAAAATGGAAATAAAAATGGAATACTTGCGAGGAACAAATGTTGAAAAAAGAAATATAACTATGCAAATATACAGAAATTATTGGTATAAAAATAAGCAGCTATCTTTTACAGAAAACAGCCATCACACTAAATCAATGTATGAATCTATCTTAAATAATTATTTTGATACTCTCGATCCTATGATGATACGAGAAATAACTCTTTCAGACTTGCAAGAAGTTATAACAATAAATAAAGACAAACCTAGAACGTGCCAAAAAATAAAAATGGTATTTAACCAAATATTTAAATCCGCAATCAAAGACAGAATCATACATTATAATCCTTGTGATGGACTTATAATCCCTGTTTATGAGGCACCTGAGAAACGTAATTTAACGGAAGATGAGAATACCCTATCGGAGATTACATGCTTTACAGATAGAGAAAAAGCATTCATTACGTTAATAAAATATTTTGGTCTAAGAAAAGAAGAAGCATTGGGTGTACAAAAAAGTGATTTTGACTTCAACAGTTCTTTATTACATATCAATAGAGCACTAATTTTCGTTCATAATCAACCAGTATTAAAAGAAACCAAAAATAAAGAAAAAAGAATTCTTCCAATACTTCCAAATACTAAAACATTTTTAAAATATATTGTTTCAAATACACCCGATAATGAACCTATATTCTGTAACATTAAAAATAAGAGTGACAGAACAAGGATATAGACGCATGTGGCAATCTATCTGTAAAAAAATGGAAGCGACAGGTAAAGCAATGGGATTAAAAATTGAACCCGATCTAACTGCACATATTTTTCGACACAACTACGCTTATCTTTTGATGCATGCTGAAATAGATATGAAAGAAAGACAATACTTGCTTGGCCATAAAACAATATCAGTAACAATGGATATCTATACTCATATTGAGAAAAAGAAAATGAGAGCGCCCAAGCAACTCGAAGAATATGCACAAAAATACCTT
>ENA-OWPM01002641-OWPM01002641.1-human-gut-metagenome-genome-assembly--contig:-NODE-2641-length-10443-cov-5.573065_pt1 | contig 10443 bp, 9 predicted proteins | sample MGYA00248267_ERZ651852 | MGnify/ENA primary metagenome ERZ651852 (study PRJEB26924, sample SAMEA4378228) | human gut metagenome | biome: human gut; feature: human-associated habitat; material: faeces...
GGATGTTCCTCAGGAGATGATGAGTGCGATAGTAGCTAGTAATAGAACCAGAAAAGATTTTATTGCTGATAGAGTATTAGAAAAAGCAGGATATTATTCTTATGAAGAAGATAATCAATATAATCCTGATAAAGAAAAGAAAGTAGTTATAGGAGTATATCGATTAACTATGAAATCAAATAGCGATAACTTCAGACAATCATCTATTCAAGGTGTAATGAAACGTATTAAAGCAAAAGGTGCTGAAGTAATCATCTATGAACCAACATTAAAGGATGGTGAAACATTTTTTGGAAGTAAAGTAGTTAATAACTTGAAAGAATTCAAAGATCAATCGCATGCTATTATTGCTAATAGATATGACAGTTGCTTAGATGATGTAGAAGATAGAGTATATACAAGAGATTTATTTAGAAGAGATTAATTTTTCTTTAATGTTCATTGATTATATTTAGGATTTGGTGGTTAGATTGATATAGTCAAAGAAATATTGGTGGTAATATGTATGTATAATAAGATTTAGCTACGATAAAAGGCTGTTGAAAAAAGTTTTCAACAGCCTTTTTACCAGTAATGTTATTAGTTCTGGTTCTTTTCTTTATGATTTGTTAAGTTTGGCATTTACCATTGCACGAAGTAAATCGTGTTCTGAAGTAGAAACTAAAGTAATATCCATAGCGTGTAAGAGAAGAAGAGAAAATGGAATATCTTCAGATCTTGATTGTGCAACCATTAAATCTTCAAATTGTAGCCTGTGTGCTTCTCCTAAGATTTTTTCTGCTTCACATAGTTTTTTATCTGCTTCTTCGTATTTATTGTTTAAAAGTTCGCTCATTGCATCATAGACGATGGATCGTCCTTCTCCTGCATAGCTAATCATCTGCATACAAATCGTATTTAATTCTTCTAAAGTCATATAGTAACCTCAATTATTTTCTTGCATTGTTTTTAATGCTAAGTTTAGTATTTCTTGTCCTTTTACAAGACCGTATTCACGCATAGGGATTAACATGATTGGAATATGATTGAATCCTTTTTCATCCATATATTTACGAATATTGTGAATATTCCGGTGTGGCGGAGCCATACTTTCCGTTAAAAAAACCACCTATCATTCCGATGGGGAGAGCCAACCTATCCGCAAATAAGAGCCAGTAACTATTTCACCTGGCTCATTTTTTTATTTGATCTTTGAGTATTCTTCTCTCATGGATTTACCTTGCAGTAAAATCGTGTATGAACTGTTAAGGATACGATCTAAAATGGCATCTGCTACTGGTCCTTCTCCAAGTTTCTGATACCATCCTTCTGGTGACCATTGGCTGCAGAGTATCGTGGATTTTTTGTTTGACCTTGCTTCCATAAGTTCCAGTATATCATTACGTTCTGATTCGCTGGTGCTGCACAAAAGGAACTCATCCAATATTAACAGATCTATCTTTGATAACTGTTTTATTGTCTTTCTATATGTGCCCTGAATCTTTGCTGCTTCGAACTCCGACATGAGTTCAGGTAAGCGGATATATTTTACTCTATATCTTTGTCTACATGCGTTTACCCCAAATGCGCATGAGATCCACGTTTTGCCCGTGCCCGAAGCTCCAATCAAAATGATACTTAATCCGTTTTTTATATAATCATTAGTCTTTAATTCATTTATAAGATCCTTGTTTATCTTTCTTTCAGGTTTATAATTGATATCTTCTAAACATGCATTTGAATCATAGAAATTCGCATTTTTGATATTACGTTCAATCGTATGGTTGATTCTCGCATCATATTCTCTATCTACCATCAAAGTAAGTCTTTCTTCAAATGTCATATCCTGGTATCCTGGATCATCTTTTTGATTTTGGTATTCTTCTGCCATGATAGGCAATCTCATTTTCTTTAATTTTTCAATTGTTTGTTCACTCATTTTATTTTTCCTCCATAATACTCGCTTCCACGTACAAAAGCGTGCTCATTATTTTCTGTACTGTTGCTTTTTTCTTTCTTCACTAAATCTTGACCAGATTCTAAAATCAATCTAATATTTTTATAGCTGGGGATTGAAATATGCTCCAACGCCAATTGACATGCACGTTCCAGTCTTTCAGCTGTATATCGGTCGGAGAGTTTCAATAAAGACAGACAACCTTTATATGACTGCTCTTCGACTTTATATCTGTTTATATGTTTTGTGATAACTTCATAAGTAGAAGGACCAATCGTAGCTGCCCATTTTTGAAACCTCTGAGCGTTCCATTGATATAACTTGTGATTCTTAGGCATATGATCTTCTGTAGTAGAATACTGATTTTTTCTACCATACAATCTTCTATGGCTGCTGATTCTGGTTCCCTTATAAAATACTTCTATTATATTTCTTGTCATTCTGACCTCTACACGTTTTCCAACATATTCATAAGGAACAGAATAATTCATTTTGTCTACCTGGATATGATAGTTCAACTGTACAGTTGCAGTTTTCCATTCACTGATTTCAAATGGAACTGCAGGAAGTGGAATTAAATAGTCAGCTTCTTCCTCCATAAAAACACTTTTTCTAGATCCTTCGCGTTTTTGAAATGGATTTTCATTAAAACGGTTCAATTCTTTTTGAACTGCGTTATTAAGCGTTGCGATATCAAAGAACTTCCTGTTTCTAAGTCTAGAGATGATATGGTTGGTAATATTGCCAACGCTGCCTTCTACAGCTGCTTTATCTTTTGGTTTTCTAACTCTTGCAGGAATGATGGTAGTACCATAGTGATCAGCCATTTCCTGATAAGCTTTATTGAGAACAGGATCATCATATTTTTTATGAAATGTAACACCTGTTTTCAAATTGTCTGGAACCAAAATCCTGCTTACTCCACCAAAAAAGTTGTACATATTGATATGTGCCTGTATCCAGTCTTCCTGTTTCATCGTCATACATGGCTGTACATAACTATACATACTGAAAGGCAAAGTTGCCACGAATAAATATACCTTGTGTTCTTCACCAGTCAGACGATCAAAGACAGAAAGGGTCTTACCATCCCAGTCCACCATTATTTTATCTCCCGGTTTATGATTGATGTGCATCGTTAGATTGTTCTGTTTGACATAACTTTGATACATTGAAAAGAAATAGGAACGATGATAAAAAGGCTGATGTGCATCTTTACATTCTTGTACATATTCTTCCCATAGCCCGCTCAACGTAACTCCTGGTTTTAATAGTTCTTTATGAACATAATCAAAATCAGGTTTTTTCATATCCGGTATGAATTGTGAATCTGGAAAAAGTAATTCATGTATACTCTTATCATCCAGATTTTGTGCTTTATCCCAATACAGTTGAGCCTGATCTGCAGCCTTAAAGACCTTGCTTACTGTATTTCGGGAAACCTTCAGCGCCAAAGCAATCTGCCGCTGACTTTTGTTCTCAAATCGTAATTTGAGAATCTGCTTTTCTACTTGCATAAAAAACACCTCCTGTCGTGCAAGTTGTAGGAATTTAACCTACAAAATAATCTTACACCAAGAGGTGGCTCTATTTATGGATTAATGTATTTTTTATGTATTGGCTCTCTTACCGGATTAGGTGGCTCTCAATTGCGGACAAAGTGGCTCTGAGTGAGCGGAATACTCAATCATAATCATAATACGCTAACTTTTCATAACTTACCATATACATATTGGTATAAATTGGGAAAGTCATAAAGATGAAAAGAAAAGCTTGCAAAAGATGCAAGCCATCATATTTTAGATGATTATCCCATGAACAGATCTGTATTGCCGTCACAATGAAAAAACTAGAATTTATACCGATGGCACCAAACTTCTCACTTAATCCCTGTTTTATTGTTTTCTTCTTTTCAAATACCTGCTGCTTTCGAATTTTATTAAATTATCTCTACAAGTGTCTGATATTAATTTACTGCTTATAGCTTACAAAGCGAGTACTGTTGCGAATCTGGTGAATGATACAGCGCTGTATTCTTGCTTTTGGATATACAGCTGTGATTGCTTCTCTAAACCCTGCAAGTCCATCTACACAGAATAGAGAAACATTCTGTACCCCTCTGCTCTTCAGCTCATTTAATACTCCCATCCAGTATTTAGCGGATTCACTTGCACCTACCCACAATCCCAGTACTTCCTTGATTCCTTCATTGTTGATTCCTAAAATGACATAAGCTGCTTTTGTTACTATCTGGTGATCTTCACGTATCTTATAATGAATGGCATCCATAAAAACAAAAGGATAATATGCCTCTAAAGGTCGGTTCTGCCATTGCGTCACTTCAGGAAGAATACGTTCACTTATCTTGCTTGCCAGGCCCTCTGAAATTTCTACATCATAGAGACCTTTGATTTGTTCCTTGATATCACGGGTTGACATACCAGCAGCATAAAGAGATAAAATACGATCTTCTATGCCGTCTGTATTGCGTTGATATTTACTGATGATCTGAGGTTCAAATTCACCGTTGCGATCTCTTGGAACGTTGATTTCCACTTCGCCTAACTGCGTCTTCATCGTCCTTTTAACAGAGCCATTACGATAGTTTTTTTCTCCTTCATCATTTCTTCTTTCCGCATGATTATAACCCAAATGCTGATCCATTTCAGCCTGCAGAGTTTGTTCCAAAACATCTGCAAACATTCCTTTCATACAGTTCATAATATCTTGAGTAGATGTAAACTTTTGTTCATTAACCAGATCCCTGATTTGTTTTGTCGAAATAAAAGATGTGTTCATGTTGATTTCCTCCTTGTAAGTTTGTTTTACTTTCACATTCTTACCTGTTTTCAACTATTTACACATCTTTTTTTATATTCCCGTTTCTGCTTTTGTTTAGGGTGTATAACGTTATTCCTCTTGTCTTATTTCTTAATAATGAAAAACTTTATAGCTGATGTTTTCTTGTGATTTGGGCTATCTACTATGTGGTTTATATTATTTGGATTTCTGTTTTATTTAGAAAGTATGTTGAACTGTATGATGAAGGTTTTAATTTCTATTATGGATTTAGCAAGACGCTTATTTATATTAAAGATATAAAGAAAATTGAAAAGAGCAAGTCCTTTGCTGTTTCTTCAGTGAATTCATTAGATTGAATTTACATTGATACAATGCAGGCTGAAGCATTGCTTCAAACACAGGTTCAAAAATATCTTTAAAGGCATCTTGTATATCTTCTTCGTTACGAGGTTGATATTCATCAATGATTGCTTTGGCGATTGCCATGCTTGCTTTATTATGTTGCCATAATTTCTGTGCTCATAATCCTTTCGTTTAGTGTATTGCTCAATAAAGTAAAAATAAAGTGCATAAGTGATATTACCAATAACTTACACACTTTATTTTACACTTTCAAAAAAAGGAGCTAGATAGTCTCTATAAGGCTATTTCGATGTAATTCTAATGTAGAAGGATTCCTGTTAGTTCTTCTATTTCTTTTGTAGAATATCCTTTTTCCTTCATTTTCTCTGCTATTTCTATTTTTTCATTTTCTCTTCCTTCAAGAATACCTTCAGCCTTTCCTTTTGCTTCTCCTTCTGTTTTTAATCTTTCAATTGCTTCTTCTGGTGCAAGGTTTTCTTCTCCTTCTTTTCTTACTCCCATCATGTTGATAACATCATTTCTTATTTTTTCTTCCCACTGTTTCGTTGCTTCACACATATTAAGTGCCTCCTCTTCTTTGTGTTCTTCCGCATACTTTATGATTTCTTCATTTTCTGTTATAACTCCTGCCAGCTTTATGACATCTTTTTTTACATACACATCTGCACATTCTTTTTTCATCTCTTCTATCTGTTTTCTGTAGATGTGCTGGATCATATAAACAAGCCTGCTTACATCCTCGTTTTGAAATGCATGTTCACTTGACCGTATTTCCAGCAGATTCATAGAATAGTCGCTGAAGCTTTTCTCCATCCAGTTTGGCATATCCACCATCATATCCTTCAGCCTTCTTGGTCCATCCCATGGCTTTTCTCCATAATACACCACCAGGGTAAATACAGGATGGATTCTTTCTTCTTTTCGCATTCCTGACAGGAATTCATCCCTGTTTGCATAAACTGCATTCTTTTTGTTTTCTCTTTTCTTCTTTGCACATTCTTCACGATACCCTAGGGCATCATACAACATTACCCGCAAAGGCATCCCATAATGGATGTGGCTTTGGTTTTCCAGCAGGAAGATGGCATATTCACTGTCCCCTGCAAACTTTCTAATTAGATCTGCCCTTCTTTCAACAAAGACATCTTCCTTCTTTTTTGTCTGAATGCTTCCTGACAGATTGCTGTCTGCCTCCATCAGTTTTTCAGGAAGAATGACCTGTTTTCCATCGTATAAGACAGTGTTGAATAAATCCGCAAAACGCCTGTTGTCCTTCCAGAAATCCCTGGATAAAATATCCAGATTTGACATACGCATCACCTATTTCCTTTCTTTTTTTACGGATATCGGAAGATGATACATATTCATCTTCATTATAAAAATATGAATATTGTTTGTCTATACCGATATCGTGATATACAGGGCATACATTACCCTGTTCACTAACTTATACGAAACAAATAGGTAAAAATACAAAAATTTCATAAAATATTTTTATATTTTTAGAAACAAATATCAAAAAGGATATGAAATATGTAATTTATACTTACATAACTCATATCCTTATTTTTAAGAATGTTGCTTTATTTAAGATTTCCTATATAAAAATATAATTAATCCAATTCTAATCCACCTGTATACAGCTGATAATATGTACCTTTTTCCTTCATCAGTTTTTCATGATTTCCACGTTCAATAATATGTCCCTGATCCATAACCATGATAACATCTGAATTTCGAATCGTTGATAAACGGTGTGCAATAACAAATACGGTACGTCCTTTCATCAATTTATCCATTCCATCCTGTACTATTTTTTCAGTATGAGAATCAATAGAAGAAGTTGCTTCATCTAAAATCAGTACAGGTGAGTTGGCGAGTGCAGCTCTGGCAATTGATAACAGCTGTCTTTGTCCCTGTGATAAAGAAGCCCCATCTCCACTAATGATCGTATCATAACCATTTTCTAAGTGACGAATAAAACCATGGGCATTCGCTAGTTTAGCGGCCGCAATAACTTCCTCATCACTGGCATCCGCCTTTCCATAACGAATATTATCACGAATTGTTCCTGTAAATAAATGTGTATCCTGTAAAACAATACCCAAAGAGCGACGCAGATCATCTTTTTTTATCAGCTTAATATCTATGCCATCATACGTAATTGTTCCGCTTTGAATATCATAGAAGCGATTAATCAGATTCGTAATCGTTGTTTTCCCAGCACCAGTTGCCCCAACAAACGCAACTTTCTGTCCCTGATCAGCAAATAGATTAATATCATATAATATCTGTTTCTTATCTGTATACCCAAAGTTAACATTATCAAAGATAACATTTCCAACTAATGGTACATAAACTGCTTTCCCATCTTGACGAGGATGCTTCCATGCCCATCTTGCATCGTCTGTTTCACTTTCAACAAACGTTCCATTTTCTTCTTTTATTTTGACTAAGGTAACAATTCCTTCATCTACTTCACACTCTTCGTCCATTAATGCAAAAATACGTTTTGCCCCTGCTGCTGCCATGATAACGAAGTTTAACTGCTGAGATATCTGTGTAATTGGCATCGTAAAGGAACGATTTAACTGCAAGAAACTAGCTAGTCCTCCAAGCGTTAATCCACCTATACCATGAATTGCGACAAGTCCTCCAACCAAAGCGGTAAGTACATAGGATATATTTCCTAAATTCCCCATAACCGGCATTAAGATATTGGCATACTTATTTGCCTGATATGCACTTTCAAACAATTCTTCATTTACTTTATCAAACCCTTGCTTTGTTTCTTCTTCATGTGTAAATACCTTAATTACTTTTTGTCCATTCATCATTTCTTCAATATAGCCATTTACTTTCCCAAGGTTTTGCTGCTGTTTGGTAAAATAAACACCACTTTGTCCAGCAATTTTACTCATAGCTACCTTCATAACGATAAGCATAATAACAACAATGAAAGTTAAATACAAACTTAATACACACATGGAAATAAAGACACTGACAACAGTAATCAATGATGCCAGAAACTGTGGAATACTTTGTGAAATAACCTGTCTTAAGGTATCGGTATCATTGGTATACACAGACATGATATCTCCATGCGGATTTGTATCAAAATAGCGAATTGGAAGTTTCTCCATGTGAGAAAACAAATCATCACGAATACGCTTCATTGTCCCCTGTGCCACATTGATAAGAATACGTGCATATAAATAGGTAGATAAAACGCCTACTCCATAAATAGCTGCCATTTTACATAGTGCAATAAATAAAGGAGTAAAATCTGCTGCACCCTCACTCACTAAGATAGGGGTAATATAGTCATCAATCAAACTTTTTAAAAACAAAGAACTGGTAACAGAAGCCAATGAACTAATAATAATAAACAGCAACACAAAGATACATGCGAAGCGATAATTTTTAAGAACATAACCAATCAATCGCCCAAGTACCTTCATCGTCTCCTGATCGGCTTTTACTCTGCGATTTTTTTGTACTCTCATTCTTCATCGCCCCCTTTTACCTGTGTTTCATATACTTCTTTATAAATCTGATTTGTTTTTAATAATTCCTCATGTGTTCCAATACCATCAATTTTTCCATCATACATAACAATAATGCGATCAGCATCCTGAATAGAAGAAATACGCTGAGAAATAATTAATTTTGTGATTTCTGGAATATCTTCTCTAAACGCTTTACGAATTAAATAATCCGTTTTGGTATCAACTGCACTTGTAGAATCATCTAAGATCAAGATTTTTGGTTTTTTCAGTAAGGCACGGGCAATACATAATCTTTGACGCTGTCCACCAGAGACATTGCTTCCACCTTGTTCAATATATGTATCATATCCATCTGGAAATTTCCTAATAAATTCATCTGCCTGTGCCAATTTACAAGCTTTTATCATTTCTTCATCACTGGCATTTGGATTCCCCCAGCGAAGATTTTCCTTGATTGTTCCAGAGAATAAAATATTGTTTTGTAAAACCATAGATACCTGATTACGCAAAACATCTAAATCATATTCTTTTACATTTTTCCCGCCAACAAACAATTCTCCTTTAGTCACATCATATAGACGTGGAATTAAAGATACAAAAGAAGTCTTTCCACTTCCTGTCCCACCTAAAATACCAATGGTTTCTCCTGAAGCAATCGAAATATCGATATCCGTTAAAACAGGCTCTTTCTGTTTCGCACTATATGCAAAATCTACATGATGAAAACGAATAGAACCATCTTCTACACTGGTCAAAGCATTTTCAGGTGATACAATATCGCTTTTTTCATTTAATACTTCCCCAATACGATCTACAGAAGCTAAAGACATTGATAACATAACAATGATCATAGAAAGCATCATCAGTGACATTAAAATCGTTGTAGTATACGTAATCATGCTCATCATTTCACCGGTTGTCAATGAACCTCCAACAATCATCTTAGCTCCCAGCCAGGAAATCGCTAGAATACATCCATACATACTGATTTGCATTGATGGAGAGTTGAAAATCAAAATATTTTCTGCTTTTTTAAATAGTTTATAAATATTATAAGAAGCCTTGTTAAATTTTTCTATTTCATGCTTTTCCTTTACATATGCTTTCACAACACGTACATTGGTAATGTTTTCCTGTACACTTGCGTTTAATTCATCATATTTATTAAAAACATGTAAAAATATTGGATGTGCAAAGTGTATGATAATAAACAATACAATACTTAAAAAAACAATTGCATATAAAAATACAGTTGACAGTTCTGCATTAATAAAAAATGTCATTGCCATCGCACAAATCAAAGACAATGGTGCACGTACACACATACGAAGTACCATCTGATATGCATTTTGTACATTCGTAACATCTGTTGTCATACGTGTAACAAGTCCTGCAGTGGAATATTTATCAATATTATGAAAAGAGAAATCCTGTATATTGTAAAATATTGCTTTTCTTAGATTTTTTGCGAACCCTGCAGATGCATGAGCTGCATATTTTCCAGATAATGCTCCAAAAACCAAGGAACCAAAAGCAGCAGCAATCATAATACTTCCATATAAAAGTACTTGCTTCATATCTCCTTTTTCAACACCTTTATCAATGATAAAAGACATCAAAAAAGGCAAAGAAATTTCCAGCAAGACTTCTCCTACCATGCATAGCGGAGCAAGAAAGGAAGTTTTCTTATATTCTTTAACTTCTTTTAATATTCGTTTAATCATAGCTTTCCATCTCCTTTTCTAAATTAAATAGCCTGCTATATAAGTGCTTAAAAAATATCATGAAGAAGGGTGCAGCATGCGCATCAACATATCCTGGAGTTGTTTTTCT
>ENA-OWPM01002642-OWPM01002642.1-human-gut-metagenome-genome-assembly--contig:-NODE-2642-length-10439-cov-2.899172_pt1 | contig 10439 bp, 8 predicted proteins | sample MGYA00248267_ERZ651852 | MGnify/ENA primary metagenome ERZ651852 (study PRJEB26924, sample SAMEA4378228) | human gut metagenome | biome: human gut; feature: human-associated habitat; material: faeces...
GAATGGAATGGAATGGAATGGAATGGAATGGAAAGGAATGGAATGGAATGGAATGGAATGGAATCGAATAGAATGGAATGGATTGGAGAGGATTAGGCGTAGATCGTACGGCTTATCCAGTTCCTAGAACATTTAGTATTGGGTGTAATATAACTTTTTAAGAATCTGTATAAAATAAATGAATTATGAAGAAGTTAATAAGTATATGTATAACTACTTTGTTATTAAGCTCTTGTTCTGGTGATTTTTTAGATTTGGCACCTCAGCATACAGGTAGTGAATCTACTTTTTTCAAGACAGAAGAGCATTTTACGCAAGCCATTAATGGAGCATATCAAAGATTACGTGATGTTCATGGCGTTTATGGGACATTAATGTCCGAAATGCGTGCCGATAATACTCATTATATCCGCTTTGAGGCGGATAGGGCACAACGTCAATATGAGGAAGTGGCAGATTTTACAAATGATGAGCAGAATATTGTAACTGATGATATGTATTATAACTGTTTTTCTGGCATTTCTAGGGTAAACTCTATATTGGATCGTATCGAGGGAATGGAATTTTCAGAAGAATTTTTTAAAAAAGAAATAAAATATGGATTTGAAGTACCAGAAATGATGAAAAGAGCATGGGCTGCTGAATTAGAAGTATTAAAAGTAGTAATTGATATATGCGAAAGAAATGGAATACAATATTTTGCAGAATGGGGAACTTTATTAGGGGCAGTGCGTCATAAAGGATTTATTCCATGGGATGATGATATTGACATTTGTTTAAAGAGAAATGATTATAATAGATTAATTAATCTTTTGCCTAGTGAATTACCATATGGTTTTGTAATATCTGGAATGTATGCACAATGTGAAAGATTAAGAAAGGCAGCATATGTACCACAATTGCGCGTAATTGCTGATGAAACATTATGGGATTTTAATGATTATATGAAGTATTTTCATGGATTTCCTTATCAAAGAATAGGAATTGATATATTTCCGTTAGATTATATACCCAAAGAACCTGAATTAGCAAATATACAAAAAATTATGGTTCAACAAGCTATGATTATTTTGAGAGACTGGGATATTTTGAAAAAAAATGGGGAATTAACTTATGTGTTGAATAAATATGAGAAATTATGTGGTGTAAGTATAGATACAAAAATTGATGCAAATAATTATTTGTGGAAGTTAGTAGATAAAATTTCATCATTATATAATGAAGAAGAGTCAGAATATATGACAACATATACAAGCTGGATAAAAATGGAAGAGTTTAAGTTAAGAAAAGAATGGCTTAATGAAGCAATATTACTTCCATTTGAAAATATAAAAATATCAGCGCCATCAATGTATGATGAAGTATTAAAAGTACAATTTGGAGATTATATGATTCCTTTAATAGGTACAGCAACGCATGATTATCCATTTTATGGGCATATGCAAATAGAACTTGAAAAGCAAATAAAAGCCGTAGGTTTTAATGGTAGTGTAGAAAAATTTTGTGAAGAAGTGTCCAGTGGAAGATTAAGGGTTTAAGTTAAATATTATAATAAAAATATATTTAGAAAAGAGGAGTATATGAGAGTACCTGAGAGTTTTTTTAAAGGTGAGATACGTCAAAGTTTTTATGTGGAAAAACTTATGAAAAAGGCATGGGCTGCACAAATAGAAGTATTACATGATGTAGATATATTGTGTAAAAAACATAATATTCAATACTTTGCTGATTTTGGAACTTTACTTGGAGCTATACGTCATAAGGGATTTATTCCATGGGATGATGATATAGATATATGTATGAAGCGTGAAGATTATATAAGGTTCTGTGACATAGTACAAAAGGAATTAAAAGGGCAGTATGAGATAGTTAATATTCATACAGACCCAACTTGGACACAAATGCTTGCAAGAATTACTAATAGTAAAAGAATTGGTTTTGAAGAAGAACGTCTTAAAAAATTTCATGGATGTCCATTTGCAGTTGGATTAGATATATTTCCACTTGATTATATTGCACCGAATGAAGAAGATGATAAATTACAATGTTATATTATAAAGATATTAGAAGTTACAATTAATGAGTTTAAAAAAGATGAGATGACAATAGAAGAAAAGATAGATACTATACATTCTATAGAAAAAATGTGTGGAGTAGTATTTGACTATAATAAACCATTAGATATTCAATTAAGAAAATTGGAAGAGGATATTTGTATGATTTACAAAGAAGAGGAATCAGAGTATTTAGCAGATATAATGGTTACGCATGCATATAGAAACTCACCAATTATACATAAAAAAGAGTGGTTTGAAAGTTCTATAGAAGTGCCATTTGAGTACACAACAATTCAAATTCCAATAGGATATGAGCAAGTGTTAATAAAAGAATTTGGTGAGAATTATATGCAACCAAGAATAGAGGTATGTGCACATAGTTATCCATTTTATAAGGAGCAGTTATATAAAATATATGAAGCTAATGGTAATAGATAAAAGTATTATTGTATTTACATTATTGTAATATAAATAAGTTGTTTCATTCAACATGGAGGATAAGGTATATGATTAATTTTACAGTAGGTCCAGTTCAAGCACCAGAAGAAGTATGTAGGATTGGTTCACAGCAAATACCATATTTTAGGACACAAGAATTTTCTAATATCATGTTTGAAAATGAAAGGTTAATTAAAAAGTTTTCAAGAGCTGATGAGAAATCTAGAGTGGTGTTTATTACAGGGTCAGGGACAGCGGGGATGGAAGCTGTTGTTATGAATACATTAACAACAAAAGATAAGGCACTTATAGTTAATGGGGGAAGTTTTGGTCAGCGTTTTGTAAAGTTGTGTCAAATACATGATATACCATATTCGGAAATATTGCTTGAAACAGGAAAGTCTTTAACAGAAGAGCAATTAGAACAGTTTCAGGGTAGAGAATATACAGCATTTCTTGTAAATGTACATGAGACATCGACAGGAGTTCATTATGATTTAGATATTATTAGTAATTTTTGCAAGAAAAATGGATTGTTTTTGATTGTAGATGCAATAAGTTCATTCTTGGCAGATGATTTTGATATGAAAACAACAAGTACGGATGTAATGATTACAAGTTCGCAAAAGGCGTTAGCATGTCCTCCGGGTATATCTATAGTCGTATTGTCACAAAGAGCTATAAATAGAGTATATAATAGCAGTACAAAGTGTATATATTTCGATTTAAAAGATGCTTTAAAAAATGCTGAAAGAGGTCAAACTCCTTTTACTCCATCAGTAGGTATTTTAATTCAAATTAATGAAAGATTAAAAAAAATAGAACAATTAGGTGGGGAAAAAGTTGAAATTGAAAGGGTAAAAAAATTGGCTAATGATTTTAGAAGTAGAATTGATGGATTACCATTTGAAATTCTGTCACAATCTCTTTCAAATGCTGTTACACCATTATGTCCTTTAACGGCTTCAGCATATAATATATTTGAGATTCTAAAAAATGAGTATGGTATATGGGTGTGTCCAAATGGTGGAGATTTGAAGGATAAATTGTTTCGTGTAGGGCATATAGGAGCATTAACCATAGAAGATAATATTACATTAATAAATGCTTTTAAACAAATGAAATTAGATGGAATTATTTAATATAAAGGTGGATATTATGCAGGATATAAGGGAATTAACACCAGAAGAATTTAGGACTATGCAATTATTGGAACTTGATATGTTGGTTGAGTTTGATAGAATATGTAGAAAACATAATATTAAATATTGCATTACTTGCGGAACATTATTAGGTGCAGTACGACATAAAGGATATATTCCATGGGATGATGATGCTGATATTGCTATGCTGAGAGAGGATTATGAGAAGTTTAGAAAAGTTGCTAAAGAATTAGATAGTTCTATATGTTATTTTCAGGACCATTATAATGACTCAGAATATTTATGGCAATATGCAAAACTTAGAAGAACAGGTACGTCATTTGTTAGAGCTGGGCAAGAACATATGAAGGGTAAAACAGGTGTATTTATAGATATATTTGTATTAGATGATGCACCTAAAGGTGTTTTTTGTATGATGATACAAGATTTTTACTGTTTTTGTTTAAGAAAAATTTTGTATTCAAGAGTTGGGAAGGTAAATGAAAAAGGAATTTTAAAAGTTATTTATAGTTTACTATCTTATATTTCAGTGGATTGGGTATATTCAAGAGTAGAAAAAATGGCTAATAAAAGTAATAATAAGACAAAAAATAGGGTTAGAACACTACTGTTTCCAACATTTGGAAAACTTTATATGAAAAATAAGCATCCTGCTAGAATAAGATATGCTATGCCTAAAAGGTGGTTTTTAGATAGAGCAGAGTATGAATTTGAAGGACATAAATTTTATGGTACAAAAGATTATGATAAGTTTCTTAGATATGTTTATAATGATTATATGAAGTTGCCACCTAAGGATAAAAGGCAACCACATGCACTAGTATCTAGCTTTAATTTTAATGTAGTTAGTAATAGGGCTAGTAATAAAAATTAATTGTAGTTGGGATAAGTGGAATGGCGGAGCAATATAAAGTATGGTAAAAGTTATTACATATGGAACATATGATTTACTTCATTATGGGCATATAAGGCTATTAGAAAGAGCTAGGGCATTAGGAGATTATCTTATAGTTGGTGTTACATCAGATGATTTTGATAAAAAAAGAGGAAAAATAAATGTACAACAATCTTTAATAGAACGCATAGAGGCAATAAGAAGTACAGGAATTGCAGACAAGATTATTGTAGAGGAATATGATGGACAAAAGATAGACGATATTCGTAGGTATGACATAGATATATTTACAGTAGGGTCAGATTGGTTTGGAAAATTTGATTATCTAAGAAAATATTGTCAAGTTGTTTATTTGGATAGGACAAATGGTATTTCAAGTTCAGATTTGAGAGCAAAAAAAAGAAAAAGGAATATAGCTGTATTAGGTGACGGTATTATAGAAAAAAAGTTTATAAATGAATGTAAATATGTAAATGGAGTTCAAATATCAAATGATGAGATTGAGGCTATATATATTGTTTCAACACCTAATAATCATTATGAGCAGATAAAAAAAGCATTAAAGGAGGGAAAGCATGTTTTATGTGAATCTCCAATTGCAACTAAAGTTAATGAGTGTAAAGAATTATTTGAAATAGCCGAAAGACAAAATTGTATATTAATGGAAGCAATAAAGACAGCATATTCAACGGCATACTCAAGGTTGCTTTTATTGGTAAAATCTGGAGCTATTGGTAATATTATTTCAATAGATAGTACCTGTACAAGTATGAGAGATGACTTGGATAATCTAGATGGAAAATGGAATAGTATATCAGCATGGGGACCAACAGCATTATTGCCAATATTTCAATTATTGGGAACAGATTATATTGATAAACATATTGTATCTCATTATATAGATGAATATAAAAAGTTTGATGGGTTTACAAAAATAGACTTTATTTATCCTCATGCAGTTGCATCTATAAAAGTTGCTAAGTCTGCTAAATCAGAAGGAGAATTAGTTATTACAGGAACAAAAGGATATGTATATGTACCATCACCATGGTGGAAAACTGATTATTTTGAAATAAGATATGAAAATCCACAAGATAATAAAAGATATTTCTATCAGTTAGAAGGAGAAGGCATTAGATATGAAATAGTTGCTTTTAATAATTCAATACAAGATTGCAGAAATAATGGTTACATAGATAAAAATATCTCTATTGCAATATCAAAAATAATGGAAGATTGTCAATCTTCGGCTGTTATAGAAATTTAAAATGATAATTTATTACAATTAATTTTAATATATGATTAAATTGTAGTATCCAATATTTAATAAATAAAATTTATAAAGGAGAATTAGATGAGTTTACAAGAAAGAGTATTATTAAAAAAAGCAAATAGAAAAGATTTATATTGTTTAGAACCACCATTTCCTATTACTAATTTTCTAATTGAAACATCAAATGCTTGTAACCATGCCTGTATTTTTTGTGCGCATCAGAAAATGAAAAGGAAAATTGGGAAAATAAAAAAAGAATTTGTATTTGATATTTTACAACAAGCATATGACTTGGGGACAAGAGAGGTAGGATTTTATGCTACAGGAGAGCCTTTTTTAGTGCCAGAACTTCCAGAATATATAAAAAAGGCAAAAGATATAGGATATACATATGTTTATCTTACATCTAATGGTTCGGTTGCTACACCTGAGAAAATAAGAGCAGTAATTGATGCTGGATTAGATAGTATAAAATTTTCAATTAATGCACCAGAAAGAAAAATGTATGAATTTATACATGGCAGAGATGATTTTGATGTTGTGTATGAGCATTTAAAATATTTAAATGATTATAGAAAAGAGACAGGGAAAAATTATAAAATATTTGTGACAGGAATATTGACAAAATATACAGAGAATATGAAAGATATGTATTTTGATGTATTTAAAGGTATGGCTGATGAGATAGTATTTAAAAATGTATATAATCAAGGAGGATATATGCCAGAAATTGATACATTATTACGTTGTACAGATGATAATGAACAATATAGAAGATGTAATCTTCCATTTGATGCAATATCTATAACATGTGAGGGATATTTATCTGTAGAAAATGCTGATTTTGAAAATATGTTGGTAGTAGCAGATTTAAATAAAGTATCATTAAAAGATGGTTGGTATGGAGAAAAAATGAAAAAAATACGTCAAGCATTTATTGATGATAAGCTTGAAGGAACGTTGTGTGATGGATGTGTACATCATAAATTTAAATCAGCTAAACCTATTACACCAGAGTTAGCAACAAATAATTCAGATATTTTTTCTGATGAAATGGTAAGAAATAGATTAAAGAAAGCAGGATATATAAGATGAAAAAAGTATATATAAGTTTTAGTGCAGATATTCTTCATTATGGGCATATGGAAATCATGAAAAAAGCTGCACAAATGGGAGAGCTTATAGTAGGTGTGCTTACAGATGATGTTATAGCTCAATATAAAAAGCCACCATTGATTTCCTTTGAAAATAGATGTAAGCTTTTTGAGGATTTAAAGTTTGTATCTAAAGTTGTAAAAAAAGATACACTAAGTTATAAAACTATATTAGAAAAATATCATCCGGATATAATAGTTCATGGAGATAATTGGAAGACGGGTATTAAGTCAGGCATAAGAATGGAATTGCTTGATCTTTTAAAAGATTATGGCGGTGAATTGGTGGAGTTTCCATATAATATGGAACATAGTGTCAATTTAGTAGAAGATACATTTTCTGGAAGACTTTCAATGCCTGAAATTAGAAGAGGAATGTTGAAAAGACTAATGAAAATTAAACCTTTTATACGTGTTATGGAGGCTCATGATGGTATAACAGGACTTATTGTGGAAAATACAAGTTATGACTCGAATGAAGGGCATTTTGAATTTGATGCTATGTGGGAGTCAAGTCTTTGTGATTCTACTTCTAGAGGTAAACCGGATATTGAATTAATAGACTGGTCGGATAGAATTGGGAGAATTAATGAGATTATGGAAGTTACAACAAAGCCAATAATTCTCCCAATTCTATCCGAATTGTTGATGGAGATACAGGTGGACAAATAGAGCATTTTATTTATATAGTTCAGACGTTAGAGAGAATAGGGGTTTCTGCCATAATTATAGAAGATAAAATAGGACCAAAAAGAAATTCATTATTTGGTACAGAGGTTGTACAAACACAAGATGAACCAAATCATTTTGCAGAAAAGATATCAGCAGCAAAAAGAGTACTTAAAACAGATGATTTTATGGTGATAGCAAGGATAGAAAGTCTGATACTTAATAAAGGAATGAATGATGCGATAGAAAGAGCAAAATGCTATGTTAAAGCAGGAGCAGATGGTATAATGATTCATTCAAAACAAAAGCAACCAGATGAAATATTTGAATTTTGTGATAAATTTAAATCTATTTATCCAGATATACCAATTGTAGTAGTTCCAACTACATATAATTATGTAACGGAAGAAGAACTTTATAATAGAGGCGTAAAAATTATTATTCATGCAAACCATCTTATACGAAGTGCCTTTCCAGCAATGGAAAATACAGCTAAAGAAATATTAAAAAATGGCTGTTCAAAATGTGTAGATGATGTATGTATGCCAATTAAACAAGTTATAAATTTTATACCAGTTAATGGTGAAAAATAGAAAGGACACGTTATGAAATATACAATACCACATTATTTTGAACAATTTCGATGTACAGCAGCAGAATGTGTGGATACCTGCTGTGCAGGATGGGCGATTATGATTGATGAGAAATCATTAGAAAAATATAAAAATACAGAGGGGGCTTTGGGAAACCGCCTTCACAATTCAATCGACTGGGAGGAAGGAAGTTTCCAACAGTATGAGAAAAGATGTGCATTCTTGAATGAAGAAAATCTCTGTGATCTGCATTTGGAGGGCGGCGAGGAGATGTTGTGTGACACGTGCAGAAATTATCCGAGACATATGGAGGAGTTTGACGGTCTGCGGGAAGGCTCTCTGTCGCTGTCTTGTATTGAGGCGGCGAAGATTATTTTAGGATGTAAGGATCCGGTTCAGTTTATTACGATGGAAGATGACACCGAGGATGAAGAAGATGAAGAGTTTGATTTTCTGTTATTTACAAAATTGATGGATGCACGAGAGGCAATTCTTAAGATGCTGCAGAACAGGGAAGTTGATATCTGTGTACGTATGGGAATGGTCTTAAATCTTTCAAAAGAGATCCAGATTGCGGTGGATCATGGAGAATTATTCCAGATTGATGAGTTGTTGAAAGATTTCGGAGAGATGGATTCTTTGCTTGAAATACAAAAACAGATCGGGGAAGATCCAATGGGCGAGAATGAATATTGCAGTGAGATGCGCAAGATGTTCCGCACATTTTCCAAGTTGGAAGTGCTGAAGGAAGATTGGCCGGAGTATGTAAGAAAGGCGGAAAGGCTTCTGTTTGGAGAAGGACAGCGGGAATATCTAGAAAGGCGTAAGGCATTCCACAAAGCGATTGGATTAAAAAGTGCTTCCTACGATGTGTGGTCGTGTCTGCTGGAGCAATTGATGGTATACTTTGTGTTTACTTATTTCTGCGGAGCGGTCTATGATGATCACATTCTTGGAAAGATGCAGACAGCTGTGGTCAGTACTATATTGATTCAGGAATTGGCGCAGGCAGTTTGGCAGGAAAAACAGGAGGCGTTTACGTTTATGGATTTTGTAGATGTGGCGCACCGTTACTCCAGAGAGATTGAACATTCTGATATTAATCTGCTGAGGCTTGAAAAACTGTTTGACAGGCTGCCGCTGTTTCAGCCAAAACAATTGATTCGCATTTTATCTGTATAAGGAGAGGGTATATGAGACTGATACATACAGCAGACTGGCATCTCGGAAAACATATTGAAGGTCACAGCCGGTTGGAGGAACAAGAACTGTTTTTAGAGGATTTTGTGAATATCGTGAAAGAAAGAGATGCAGATGTTGTTCTGATTGCCGGCGATATCTATGATTCCTCGAATCCACCGGCGAAAGCGGAACAGTTATTTTATGATACACTGAAAAAGATTTCAGACGGAGGCAGAAGACTTACGATTGTGATTGCGGGCAATCATGATAACCCGGATCGTCTTGTGTCGGCGACACCGCTTGCGATGGAGCATGGAATCATCATGGTGGGAACACCAAAGACGGTGATTCCAAAAGGGCAGTATGGAAGCTGGGAAGTCTGCAGAAGTGGAGAAGGATACATTAAGATTGAGAGAAAATCTGAGCAAGCGGTCGTTTTGACCGTACCGTTTCCAAGTGAGAAAAGGCTGGAAGAGGTACTTTATTCGGAGATGGAATCGGAAGAAATACAATTGGAAACGTATAATGAGAGGCTGAGGTGTCTGTTTGACAGACTGGCAGATCAGTTTGAAGAAGAGACGGTCAATATCATCGTCTCTCATTTGTTTGTAATGGATAGTTTGGAAGAAGGTTCTGAAAGAAGCATACAGCTTGGAGGAAGTTATCTGGCAGATCCGGATATTTTTCCGAAGCTTGCAGATTATGTGGCACTTGGGCATATTCACAGACCGCAAAGTGTTCCGGGACACCCGAATATTCGCTATTCCGGTTCACCGATCGAGTATCGGAAAGGAGAAGAACGTTACCAAAAACAGGTGCTGTGTGTGGATATCAGAAAGGGCGAACCGGTTAAAGTTGAGCCGATCGAATTAAAACAGTACAAACCAATCGAGGTGTGGAGATGCACGAGTATATCGGAGGCAATCATGGTCTGTGAGGAGAACCGGGACAAGAACTGCTGGGTGTACTTGGAAATTGAGACAGAGCGCGCCATTTTGGAAGATGAGATCAAGAA
>ENA-OWPM01002651-OWPM01002651.1-human-gut-metagenome-genome-assembly--contig:-NODE-2651-length-10388-cov-2.517855_pt1 | contig 10388 bp, 9 predicted proteins | sample MGYA00248267_ERZ651852 | MGnify/ENA primary metagenome ERZ651852 (study PRJEB26924, sample SAMEA4378228) | human gut metagenome | biome: human gut; feature: human-associated habitat; material: faeces...
CCCGTGTGCGGGCGCACGAGGCAGCAAGAATTTGTCCTTGTTTTCCGCACGGCTGGAAAAAGGATACAGCAGCAGGCCCGCAGGCCCCCTTTTCATGCTTTGGCGGCCATGCTATGTTCCTCCCAAACTCCGGCAGGAGCCCCGGCCATGAGCGTGCCGGGATCTTCCAGCCGGGACGGTATGGGGCCCGAGTGCGCGTCAATTTTCACAATAAAATTTTTCTCGCACTCTTTGTGTTGTAAATCAATGTGATAGCCGTTTTCCGCTGCGTCTTTTTCGTGTCGTTTCCGTGAAAAATCCGGAAAGGTGGTTGACTTTTTGTTAGATTATTCACAAGATGCAACTCACAAAGAGACGTTACGGATGCGCCACTTGCGCAACGGTATAGCAACAAATCAAATGGAGGATTTCTCAATGTCCAAACTGGTACCCCCTCATGGCGGCAAGGGCCTGGTGTGTTGTCTTCTGGAAGGCGCGGCGTTGGAAGAAGAACTGAAAAAGGCTGCCGGCCTGAAGCAGATTGAGATCTCCTCTCGCGCCAAGGGCGACCTGATCATGATGGGCATCGGCGGCTTCTCTCCCCTGAACGGCTTCATGAACAAGGCCGACTGGAAGAGCGTGTGCGAAAAGATGCTGCTGTCCGACGGTACCTTCTGGCCCGTGCCGGTGACCCTGGACGTGTCCGCTGACGACGCCAAGGCCCTGAAGGTCGGCGAAGAAGTCGCCCTGGTCCGCAAGGGTCAGGTGATGGCCACCATGAAGGTGGAAGACATCTACGAAATGACCGAAGCCGACAAGAAGTGGGAATGCGAACTGGTGTTCAAGGGCTGCGGTCCTGACTCCGAAAAGTTCTGGGAAGTGGCCCCCAATGACCATCCCGGCGTGAAGATGGTCCTGGGCCAGAAAGAATACAACATCGGCGGCCCCGTGAAAGTCCTGTCTCAGGGCGAATTCCCCGAAAAGTTCCCCGGCGTGTACATGACCCCCGCCCAGCTGCGCGAAAAGATGGACGAACGCGGCTGGCAGAAGGTTGCCGCCCTGCAGCTGCGTAACCCCATGCACCGCTCTCACGAATACCTGGCCAAGATCGGCGTGGAAGTGTGCGACGGCGTTGTGATCCACTCCTTGGTGGGCGCCCTGAAACCCGGTGACATCCCGGCCGAAGTCCGCGTGAAATGCATCGACACCCTGGTCGACAAGTACTTCGTGAAAGACTTCGTCATCCAGGCCGGCTATCCTCTGGACATGCGCTATGCCGGTCCCCGTGAAGCCCTGCTGCACGCCACCTTCCGTCAGAACTACGGCATCAACAACCTGCTGGTCGGTCGTGACCACGCCGGTGTGGGCGACTTCTACGGCATGTTCGAAGCCCAGGAAATCTTCCGCAAGATCCCTGTGCCCGCCGAAGAAGGCAAGCGTCTGCTCTGCCAGCCTCTGAACATCGACTGGACCTTCTACTGCAAGAAGTGCGACGGCATGGCCTCCATGCGTACCTGCCCCCACAGCAAGGAAGACCGCGTCATCCTGTCCGGTACCAAGCTGCGTAAGATGCTGTCCGAAGGCGCTGAAGTGCCGGATCATTTCGGTCGTGAAGAAGTGCTCGCCATCCTGCGCGAATACTACTCCGGCCTGACCGAAAAGGTCGAAATCAAGATGCAGCGCGCTGCTTCCGGTTCCACCATGTAAGCATCGCCGGGTTTTCCCAGCGAAATCCTGATAGCGGGCGCCCCTCCGGGGGCGCCCCTTTTTTTGCCCTGCCTGCCCGCCTTTTCGTATTTCCGGCATCGTGCACGGAATCACAATGTTCCCTCATGCAACGGCCGTTCTTTATCAGGCAAGACTTGCGAGGAAGGCCGCCCGCACCATGATGCAGTTTTTTTTTTAGGAAAGCGTCATGACTGCGACTTGGCTCTCTTGCTCAGCAATGGAAAAAAATTTTTCTTTTTTCCTCTTTTCCTTGCAGAAGGATATCCTTGTCAGCTCTGTTTGTTTCCAAAATAAGACAGCCATTTTTTCCCTTTGCCCAGATCATGGCCATATTACACAACGCAACTCCCGGCAGGCATGACAAGATGCCTTTACCTGTCCGGGATTATGGAGTATACAGGGTGTGCGTCTGCATCTGCCGGACGTAGTTCCTTTACCAAGGAGAGCCATGAAACAGGCCTACGGCATCTCCGGCGGCGCACTGGCGGCCGCCCTTCTGGGTATGCTCTTCTGCATCTGGACGGCATTGGGCAACGAAGTGGCCTTTTGCGTCACTGCGGGCTGCTCTCTGTACCAGGACCTTGTCATCGGCGGTCTCTCCATGTGGTGGATCGGCACGGCCGCTTTTGGCGTGCTGGCCTGCCTTGCGCTGCTGGGCGCTGTCCCGGCGGGGCACTTCCTGGCGGGACTGACCCTGCTGGGCGATATTTTTCTGCTGCTGCTCATGGCGCTGACCTCCCCCTGTGTCAGCTGCCTGGTAGTGGCCTGTTTTTTTGCCCTGACCTACTGGCTCTTCCGCCGTGCGCTGCACCGGGACGACAGACGCCCGCAGGAACGTTCGCTCCTGCTTTGCGCCTGGCTGGTGCTGTTCGTGGTCAATGCGGGCCAGGTAGTGCGCATGCAGGGCGAGGTCTGGAGCATCAGCGAGAACTCCGACCAGGCCACGGTGCGCATGTTCTTCTCGCCGTCCTGCTCGGCCTGCCGCGAAGGCATCGGCATCCTGTCGGGCAGCGTGGACGTTGCTTTCTGTCCGGTGGCGGAGAACGATGCCGATGTGGCCCGCGTGGAGCGCATGCTGCTCCTGCTGGAAGAAGGCAAGACCCTCAAGGAAGCCGTGGCCGCCTGCCAGAACGTGGAGGAGCCGGGCCCCTGGGCGTTCCTGCATCCGGGGCAGTGGGGCCTGCGCCTGCGCCTGCAGCGCAACCGGGCCCATATTTTCAATGCCGGTTCCCGTACGGTACCGTTTTTCGAGTATCACGGCCTGCCGGCCATGCTCAAAAAACAGGCCCAGCCTCCGGCCCCTGCCCGTGCACAGGAGCCGGTCATCGAATTTTCACCGGCCGGTGGCCAGACGTTCCCGGACGCCGTCCTGCCCCTGGAACCCCAGGTGGCCGGACAGTGCGGCGGCCCTGCGCCCTGCCCGTAGGCGCCGTCGCCGGACGATGAAAAACTTGACGAGAAAAGCCGGGCACTTTATAGGAATGCCCGTTTACCCTTTTGCCAAAGTACTGCCATGAACGTACAAAAAATTTTCCGTGAGCAGCGCGCTGTCATCGTCGAGGGGTGGATCAATGCGGTCTATTCGACCTATCCCCTTCAAACGACTGGCTTTTTGCGCACCAAGAACGATCCTTTCACCAATCCGGTGGGGGATATGACCAAGGAAGCCGCCGGCCTCATCTACGACGTGATCGCCGGCGAACATGTGACGCCGCAAAAGATCAAGCACGCCCTGGACCGCTTCGTGCGGCTGCGTGCCGTGCAGCAGTACACGCCCAGTCAGGGCCTGGGGGTCTTCTTCCTCATGAAGCCCCTGCTGCGCGAACACATCCTTCCCCTGTGCGGGGAGAAGGAAGATCTGGCGGAGTATCTGGACGCGGAATCTCGGCTGGACAGCGTCACGCTGCTGGCCTTCGATTTGTATTCGGCCGCGCGCGAGACCCTGGCGGAAACGCGCATCGCCGAAATACGCAATCAGCATGCCCAGCTGGTGCGCTGGGCGCAATCGGTGGATGGCAGCCCGGTTTCGGGCAAAAGCTAACACTCTTCGAAGCGAGGTAGGGAATGTTCGCATCATTGCTGGTGGTGGCGCTCATCGGGGCCATTGCCTGGGCAGGTTCGGCCATTGGTCTGTCGTACCTGTTCGGCGTGGTTTTGCCCTATGTGGCGGTAGTCACCTTCTTCCTGGGCGTCATCTGGCGCATGGTTTACTGGGCCAAATCGCCCGTGCCTTTCAGCATCCCCACGACCGGGGGTCAGGAAAAGTCGCTGGACTTCATCAAACATGAAAAGTGGGACTGCCCCAACACCAAGTTCGGTGTGGTCGTCCGCATGTTCCTGGAAGTCTGCTTCTTCCGTTCGCTGTTCCGCAACACCGCGGCCGACGTGCGTGAATTCGACCCTGTGACCAAGGGCCCCCGCACCATCTACTACTCCTCCAAGTGGTTGTGGTTCTTCGCCCTGCTGTTCCATTACTGCTTCCTGCTGGTCTTCATCCGCCACTTCCGTTTCTTCATGGATCCGGTGCCCGGCTGGCTGACCTTCATGGAAAGCATCGACGGCATCATGCAGATCGGCGCCCCCCGCTTCTTCTGGACCGGTGGCCTGCTGCTGGTGGCCGTGCTCTTCCTGCTGGCCCGTCGTCTGTTCAACCAGCGTCTGCGTTACATCTCCCTGATGAACGACTACTTCCCCCTGTTCCTCATCCTGGGCGTCGTTCTGAGCGGTATCTGCATGCGCTACTTCGATAAGACCGACATCGCCCAGGTCAAGGTCTTCATCATGGGTCTGGTGCACTTCTCGCCCGTGGCCCCCGACGGCATCAGCCCGCTCTTCTTCATGCATCTGGCCTTTGTCAGCGTGCTGCTGCTGTACTTCCCCTTCTCCAAGCTCATGCACATGCCTGGCGTGTTCTTCAGCCCCACGCGCAACCTTCCCACCAACACCCGCGAAGTGCGCCACGTGAACCCCTGGAACCCGCCCAAGCAGTACTTCACCTATGCCGAATATGAGGACGTTTACCGCGATGCCATGGCCGAAGCCGGCCTGCCGCTGGAAAAGCAGCCCTCTTCCAAGGCCGCCGAGTAAGGAGCTGACATCATGGCTAAATTACCTACGCCACAAGAACTCATCGCCAGCCGTCCCGAGTTTCCCTCGGAACCCTGGCTGGACATCAAGCCCCAGTTTGCGCCGGGCAGCTTCTGCTATCCGGCCAAGAAGGAAACCATGGAGCTGCTGCACATGCCCAATCCCCACGATTGGGATCCGGCGGCCGAAGACTGGAACCTGCCCGAAAACTGGGAACAGATCCTCTGTGACGCCTTTGAGGAACGCCTGCAGAAGCACCGCTCCCTCAAGCTGTTCATGGACATCTGTGTGCGCTGCGGCGCCTGCGCCGACAAGTGCCACTTCTTCCTGGGCACCAACGACCCCAAGAACATGCCCGTGCTGCGTGCCGAGCTGCTGCGCTCCCTGTACCGCCGCGACTACACCAAGCTGGGCAAGATCCTCGGCAAGCGCGCCGGCGCCCGCAGCTGGGACAAGGAAGTGGTGAAGGAACTCTTCTACTACGCCTACCAGTGCACCGAATGCCGCCGCTGCTCCCTGTTCTGCCCCTACGGCATCGACACCGCCGAGATCACGGCCATCGTGCGTGAACTGCTGCACGAAGTGGGCCTGGGCATCCACTGGATCATGGACCCGGTGAAAAACTGCTCCTTCACGGGCAACCACCTGGGCATCCAGCCCCACTCCTTCGTGGAAATCGTGGAAATGCTGGCCGATGACTGCGAAACCATCACCGGCATCCGTCCCAAGACCCCCTTCAACGAAAAGGGCCACGAGATCCTGTTCATCACGCCTTCCGGCGACGTGTTCGCGGAACCCGGCATCTACACCTTCATGGGCTACCTGATGCTGTTCCACGAACTGGATCTGGACTACACCTTCTCCACCTATGCCTCTGAAGGCGGTAACTTCGGTTCCTTCACCACCTTCAACATGGCCAAGAAGCTCAACGCCAAGATGTACGCCGAAGCCGAACGTCTGGGCGCCAAGTGGATCCTGGGTGGCGAATGCGGCCACATGTGGCGCGTCATCAACCAGTACATGGCGACCTACAACGGCCCCGCGCCCGAAGGCATGGTGGACGTCCCCACCTCCCCCATCACCGGCACGCGCTTTGAAAACGCCCGCGCCACCAAGATGGTGCACATCGCCGAGTTCACGGCCGACCTGATTCACCACAACAAGCTGAATCTCCGCCCCGAACGCAACACCGGCATCATCACCACCTTCCACGACTCCTGCAACCCGGCCCGCGCCATGGGCATGCTCGAAGAGCCCCGCGCCGTCCTGCGCGCCGTCTGCCCCGAATTCGTGGAAATGCCCCCGCACACCATCCGGGAAGAAACCTTCTGCTGCGGTTCCGGTTCCGGCCTCAACACCGAGGAAATCATGGAGCTGCGCCTGCGCGCCGGCTTCCCCCGCGGGAACGCCCTCCGCTACGTGCAGGAAAAGAACGGCGTCAACTGGATGTCCTGCATCTGCGCCATCGACCGCGCCGCGCTGCCGCCTCTCGCCAACTACTGGGCGCCCGGCGTCACCGTCAGCGGCCTGCACGAGCTGGTCGCCAACGCGCTGGTCATGAAGGGCGAACAGCCCCGCACCATGAACCTGCGTCAGGAAGACCTCGAATGCCCCGACCCCGAGCCGGAGGAAGAGGCCGTTGAAGAGCTCGCCGCTTCTGCCGAGGAGGACAACTAAACCATGTATAATGCCAAATACATCATCCCCGGCGTCCTGATCGCCGTAGCGGCGTTCACCTCGCCCTTCTGGCTGAACCTCGGCGGCAAGACCTACGTCTACCCCGAAGTCGCCCTGCCCACGGGCGAAGGCAAGGACAAGTGCATCGAGTCCAAGGAATGGATGCGTGCCGAACACATGGCCCTGCTGAACACCTGGCGTGATGAAGCCATCCGTGAAGGCAAGCGCGAATACGTCGCCACCGATGGCCGCAAGTGGGTCATCAGCCTTCAGGATACGTGCATGGCCTGCCATACGAACAAGGCCGACTTCTGCGACAAGTGCCACAACAGCAACAACGTCGATCCGTATTGCTGGACCTGCCACGTCGAGCCGAGAGGGAACAACTAATGAAAAGCAGAAGAGACTTTCTGAAGATAGCCGGTCTCTCCGCCTTTGCGCTGGGCACGGCTTCCGCCCTGACCCTCGCAGCCGGGGGCAAGGCCAGCGCCCTCCCGGCGGGCACCGCGCCCGCCAAGGGCAGCTACACCAACGAACCTGATGCCCTGCACGCCAAACGCTGGGCCATGGTCATCGATACCCGCAAGTTCACCTCGCCGGAACACTTCCAGCGCGTGATCGACGCGTGCCACCATGCCCACAATGTGCCCACCATCCCCGGCAACCAGGACATCAAATGGCTCTGGACGGACAAGTACGCCCACGTCTTCCCCGACGACGTGAACCCCTACATGCCCGAAAAGTTCCTGCACGGCGATTTCCTCCTGCTGTGCAACCACTGTGAAAACCCGCCCTGCGTGCGTGTGTGCCCCACCGCCGCCACCTTCAAGCGTGAGGACGGCATCGTGGTCATGGATCCGCACCGCTGCATCGGCTGCCGTTTCTGCATGGCCGGCTGCCCGTTCGGTGCCCGCAGCTTCAACTTCCGCGATCCGCAGCCCTATGTGAAGGACGTGAACCCAGAGTTCCCCATGCGTACCCGCGGCGTGGTCGAGAAGTGCACGTTCTGCACCGAACGTCTGGCGCAGGGCAAGCTTCCCGCGTGCGTGGAAGCCTCCGAAGGTGCGATGATCTTCGGCGACCTGAACGATCCGGATTCGCCCGTGCGTCAGGCCCTGTCGAAGAACTTCACCATCCGCCGCAAACCCACTCTGGGCACCCAGCCCGGCGTGTACTACATCATCTAGGAGGCCGCCATGCTCGAACTGATTCTCAAAGGCCGGCCGCGCTTCTACTTGTGGCTCTGCTTCCTTGGCGCAATCTTCGGCCTCGGCTTCATTGTATACATCTTCCAGGCAAACATCGGCCTTGCCCTCACCGGCATGAGCCGCGACGTGTCCTGGGGCCTGTACATTGCCCAGTTCACCTACTTTGTCGGCGTGGCCGCGGGCGCTGTGATGCTCGTGCTCCCCGCCTACTTCCACCATTACGAGAAGTTCAAGCGGATCATCATCTTTGGTGAATTCATGGCCGTGGGCGCCGTGATTATGTGCATGCTCTTCATCGTGGTCGACCTTGGGCAGCCGCAGCGTATGCTCAACGTGATGCTGCACCCCACGCCGAACTCCGTGATGTTCTGGGATATGACCGTGTTGTTCGGCTATCTCATCCTGAACATCGTCATCGGCTGGGTCACCCTTGAAGCCGCCCGCAACGACGTGGCTCCGCCGAAGTGGATCAAGGTCCTCATCTACATCTCCATCATCTGGGCCTTCTCCATCCACACCGTCACCGGTTTCCTGTACGCCGGCATTCCGGGCCGCCACTACTGGCTCACCGCCATCATGGCCGCCCGCTTCCTCGCCTCCGCGTTCTGCTCCGGCCCGGCCATCCTGCTGCTGCTCCTGCTGGTCGTGCGCCGCGTGACCGGCTTCGAGCCCGGCCGTGAAGCCATGAAGACCCTGTCCACCATCATTACTTATGCGATGTGCGTGAACGTGTTCTTCTACCTGCTGGAAATCTTCACGGCTTTCTACAGCGGCATCCCCGGACACCAGCACTCCATCCTGTACCTCTTCGTGGGGCATGACGGACATATGGCGTGGATCAACAGCTGGATGTGGACGGCGGTGGTCTTCGCCGCGCTGTCCCTGCTCATGCTGATCCCCCCGGCACTGCGCTACAATGAAAAGATCCTGCCTTGGGCCCTTATCCTGCTGGTGATTGCCTCGTGGATCGACAAGAGCCTCGGCCTGCTCATCGGCGGCTTCGTGCCCAACATGTTTGAAACCGTCACCGAATACACCCCGACGGTTCCTGAAATCCTTATCGCCCTCGGCGTCTACGGCCTCGGAGGCATCATCGTCTCCGTACTCTGGAAGATCGCCATTGACGTGAAGAAGGAAAACGGGACGTTCGCGTTGAAGGGCAATTAAGCCTTAAAGAAGAGAGGGAACCCTTCTCAAGGGGTTCCCTCGGCCTCTCCCCGTTTTGGGGTAAAGGCGGCCTTTCCAAAGCCCCTGTGTGGAAATCGCACAGGGGCTTTTCATTGGGGAAGGCCCTGCCATAAGGCTGTGGAGCGTTTCCCCCTCCACAGCACGGGGAAGGCCATTGATTACACTTCCGGCAATCCCGAACTTGGGTTTCCCCTCCACAGTACGGGGAAGGCTGCCGTCACGCCGCACTTGTGGCCGATGTGTGGAGTTCCTCCCCGCGGTACGGGGAAAATTGCTCGTCCTGCATGTCGGCAAGCGGAACCCAATGGTTTTAATTGTCCCAGGCGGGGATGTCGCGCCGGGAAGCAAGAATTCCTCACAGTACGGGGAAGATTGTCCGGGCTCGCGCCCACCAATACGTTCTGGAGGCTCCTCCCCACAGCACGGGGAACATGCGGTTTTCCCCGGCTTTCCGCCGGTGGGTTCCATGACGGAGGCATTGCCGGTTATCCCTCTCGAACTTCAAGAAAGAAAACATCAGCCGCCTGCCGTGGTACGGCCTTGGGAAAAAGGGGGCTCTCACCCGCTTGCCAAGGCTGCGGGGCTTTGACATCCTAGAGCGCGTTGCTGAACGGCAATGTTTCCTCCCCGGTTTTTCGCGCGGGAAACGCCCGGCGGCGCGCCCGCCCGATTTCAACCCAAAAGGAAGGGCCGATGAACTTCACGTTTCAACGCAACCCCAAACGGCTTCTGGAGCTGTGCGGCATGTCCGCCGTCCGGGACAGGCGGCAGGAAAAGCTTTTCATGGAAAAAGCGGCGGCCCTTGACGCGCAGGCCCTGCGGCCTCTGGTTCTGGTCATCGGCGGCTTCCTCGATCAGATCCTCGGAAACAGTTATGCCGTCAGTGCCCGCTATCCCGCCGATCTGCGCGCCAAACACGATGTCTGGTTCCGCGAACACTACGAAAGCCGCAAGATGCGCGGCATCGTGAACCTCTACGCTTCCAAGGGCCATTCCGTGGCCCTCATTGGGCACAGTTGGGGCGGGGATGCGGCGGTCAACCTCGTCGCCCGCAAGCTCGACGCGCCCATTGATCTGCTGATCAGCCTCGATCCCGTATCCCGCAAGGGAGCGCCCCGCCGGAAGCTCCCCAACGTCCGCCACTGGTTGAATATCCATATCGACTACAGCCGGAGCACATGGTTCGACATCCCCAACCTCGTGGCCCGTATCGGCGGCCCGTGGGAAGCCGCGGAAAACGCCGATGCGAACGTCTCCTGTCCCCCGGATATGACTCATGCGTGGGCGTGGGGGATGTTTGAGCGCTACGGCGAAAAAGTCCTGCGGGAACGCGCCGAAGGCTGGAAATAAGAAAAGAATGGCCCCGCCACAGCATTTGGCTGGTGCAATGTTCACGCATGGCTGTGCCATAGGAAATGGTTGATGCTTTATTTTTGGCTCTGTTATAGGTTGTTTCATCTCCACAGTGAGGTGAAAATACGGCCTTTTTTCCAGTTTTCCCCTTGGCGGGCTCCACGGCTA
>ENA-OWPM01002661-OWPM01002661.1-human-gut-metagenome-genome-assembly--contig:-NODE-2661-length-10338-cov-2.901002_pt1 | contig 10338 bp, 10 predicted proteins | sample MGYA00248267_ERZ651852 | MGnify/ENA primary metagenome ERZ651852 (study PRJEB26924, sample SAMEA4378228) | human gut metagenome | biome: human gut; feature: human-associated habitat; material: faeces...
GGAGGAGGAGGCTCTGGAACTGCAGCAGAAGATATGTATGAAAACGGGAATAAGATTGGCATTATGGATTAAGACAGAAAGAAGAAGCACCACATCAATGTGGTGTTTTTTCTTTTCCCAGATACCAGGGAAGGAAACAAGGCTTCCTGTGGTTGGAAAGGAGGATACTTGAAACAGAAGAAATGTGTGTTTTTCATAGTCTCAATCTTACTGTCTTTGATACTCTCCATCCAGGTTTATGCAGTAGGGGACGGAAATCTTGATGGGGGCGGCGGAAGTATGGGACAGGGGACCAGTCAGAATTCCTGGTCACCGGGAAATGAAGGGGTGCGGGTTACTGTCATTCGGGCAGAGAGCCATGATCCGGTAACAAGACCGATTGACTTAACAAACAAGCATCCGAATATTGCCTACTCCTTTGGGAAAGTCAGTAAAATGTCTTATACCAGAGGAAGTGCTTTGATGATTGATACCAATCCATATGAGTATGTAAATCCGGCACAGTCTCTACCCAGAATCATCAGCTCGAAAAGTCTGGGGCAGGCAAATATTGAGCAGATTAAAAGTTATTTTACAGATGAACAGGTGGTGCGCAGCATTGCAGGACTGACTGGAATGGATTTTGACACACTGGTGGGAGGGGAGTATAGGCTCTTATTGGAGCCGATCAGTTTTCTTAAATTTCAAGGAACCCTGATTGCAGTTACAGCAACAGAGGCAGCGCTCTATGATGAGATGTTAAGTGGTGGGCTTCGTGCTGTCCTTCCAACAGTGGCATTTCAGAATCTACCACTTTCTATGTTTTTGGAAATACCGGATCTGGGATATCCGGCTTGGGGAGGTCCTACATCGGGAATCCGTTCCAACAGTGAAATAAAAAGTTCCCTGGGACTTGGCATTGTACGGTTTCGGGATGTGCCACCAGAGGAACCGGAGATCACGACCTATGATTATGAGTATAGGACTAACACGGAAGTGATTACGGCAGTAGAGGTAAGCGGAGGACAGAGTGATCCGGATCATCCGGTATCCGTAACATTTTCCGTAGGAGGAAGAAGCTACGAGGTGGGAGAGGTATATTATCCGACAGTCAGCTGGCTTGGATCCGCTGGACAACACCGGAGCAGCCTCAGACTATGACGATGACCGTCCGTGTGCGGGGCGGAGGAGGAACAAGTAAAGGAACTCTTCACATCAAGGTTGTGGATCTGGATGAAAATCCACCGCCAGATCCCAATGCGGATGACCGGAATGACGGGTTTACAAGACCTTCGGTTCCTTCCAATGCAGAAGTAACCTCTGCATCCTGGGGTGTGTGGAGGCCATGGTGGAGGGAATACTGGGTATGGCACAGCGGGGATGAGGATGATGACGGGTACTGGTGTGACCATGGCTGGTGGGAGTTTGACCTGGACCGATACTCCGCAAGCCTGACTGCAGATATGAGAATTACAACCGATGAAAAGTCCCCTACCGCTACGGGAAGGACGATGAAATCCGGTTATGGCTTCCAGGAAAAGGTAACAACTCATGTCAGCACCAATCAGAGTTCTGCAGTGACATCTGCGCAGAATGCGGTGACTTATTTTCCGGAATTTCAGTATGAGAGGTTTTGGAGGCTTTTGGAACGGATGAATGGCGGCTATGATATGACCCATGAGTTTAAGAAAAATGGTTACAGTACCTATGAGAGGAGAACGCATTTTACACCAATTTGGTATCCGGATGGAAGCTATACGCCATATACATGGTTGTTGGATTGCTGGACACCGGCTGGGATGCTTTCCATGAATCTGACCGATTCCATTACCATTGACGGAAACCTATGGAGTGACTGGCACATCGCACCGCAGAACCCAGAGTAGGGGGAGTTTTTGCAGGAAATTACACAGGAATAGGAGGAACATTTTAATGAAAACAAAGAAAATCATAACATCTGTTTGTACAGCCGCAGTTTTCGCAAGCCTAATCTGTATGCCGGCATATGCGGCTTCCGGGGACGTGGCCGGGGCGATTGAGGGAACCTGGCAGACGGCATCCCAACAGATCAAAACAGTTGTCGATCATGTTGTATTTCCAGCCATAGATCTGATCCTTGCCGTGTTCTTTTTTGGAAAACTGGGAACGGCATACTTTGATTATCGGAAACATGGGCAGTTTGAATGGGCAGCACCGGCAATTCTGTTTGCCTGTCTGGTATTTACCCTAACTGCACCGCTTTATATCTGGCAGATTCTTGGAATTTAGGAGGTATATCATGGGATGTTGGGGAATTACTGCGTTTGAGTCCGATGCTGGACTAGATGCCATCAGTCTCATACGGAAACATCTTCCGGAACAAGGGGATGTAGAACTCCGGCAGATGCTTGCCTGTCTGAAGGCAGATTCTTGGAATGCCCCTCCGGAAGTGTCAGAAGGGGTGTCTCATACAAGCCCAATGGCAGTGGCAGAACTAATTGTAAAATTCCAGGAGAAGGATTTTTCTGCACTGGATGGAATCAGGGGGGATAAGAAGTTTTCCTCCCTGTCTTCTTTTACAGCATCGAAAGAATCCCTTCAGTGGGTAAGGGAATATCTGTCGGAAACTCTTTTTTACAGCCGTAAATGTGCAAAAGAGCAGGAGAAGTCGGGAGTTTTGTGGGGCGGCTGGTTTCAGGAACGGGATTGGAAGCACTGGCAGGCGCATATGGAAAAACTGATTGGAAGGATGGATGAACTGCTTACAAGAGAGGGAGAAACAGTTGCATTATGGACAGGAAGCATTTGCCAGAAGGTGGAACCGGGAAAAATGGCAGGAAAGAAAGAAGGGGAAGAACGTGAGAACCCACATAGGTCGGAGGAGGAAAGCATGACATTTTTTGAAAGGGAACTAAAAAAAATGTTTGGAACGGGAGCGAGCTTTTCAGAACCAAGGTTTGTCGGGAATTGTTGTTATGGAAGGCTGACGGATCAGATTCGTGTCAAAATCAACTTTCAGACAGGCATGGTTGCGGATCATTATGACCGATTGAAAGTGACCCTTTTGAATCGGAATGAAGGAACGATCGACAGCATGGTTGTGAAATTTGGAGATGTGTGGGGTCTGAAAAAAACGACTAATCCCAACTTCCGCGACGGGGTAAATCCCCATATCTGGTCCTATGGAAAGGAGATCGGCTGGTATGTATATCAGCCCGGAAAAGAGGATTATAAAGTACTCAGTGAAGCGGTAAAGACCTATCTGCAAGTATTTCAGGAACCGGAGGAAGCTATGCAAATGGGACAGAAGATGTGTTAAGGGGAGGTGGTTAAAACTTGTTTATCTGGGATTTTGTTGCAGACACGGTTCTGGGACAGATCATTGACTGGCTGTATGGTCAGATTGTTGGATTTCTGGGGGATTTTTTCATGCAGATGGGAAGCATGGGGGCTGAACTGTTCGAAATGAGCTGGGTACAGTCTGTTGTGCTTCTTTTTTATTATCTGGCATGGGCACTTTATGTGACGGGAATCGTAGTGGCAGCCTTTGAATGCGGAATTGAATATCAGAATGGCAGGGGAAGCATACGCGATACTGCCCTGAATGTAATCAAGGGATTCCTGGCAGCCAGCCTGTTTACGACTGTTCCAGTGGAGCTTTATAAGCTCAGTATTTCACTTCAGGGGAGTTTTACAGCTGGTATTACAGGATTGGGAGAAGATATTGGGACAGTTGCGGCAGGGATTGTGCAGTCTCTTCAGGATGCTGCTACCTGGCAAGAAGCTGCTGTATCTGGAGTTTTTGGTGGAATCGGAAGTATCAGCAGCCCGATTTTTATGATCTTTCTCTTGATCCTCATGGGTTATGCGGTAATCAAAGTATTCTTTGCGAACTTAAAACGGGGCGGGATCCTTCTGATCCAGATTGCAGTAGGGAGCCTTTATTTATTCAGTGTGCCAAGGGGATATATTGATGGATTTGTTGGCTGGTGCAAGCAGGTAATCGGTCTGTGCCTGACCGCATTTTTACAGGCGACGGTCCTGATCGCAGGTCTGATGGTCGTTAAGGATCAGGCACTGCTTGGTCTGGGACTTATGTTATCGGCAGGTGAGATTCCGCGGATTGCGGGGCAGTTTGGGTTGGAAACGGGAACCAAAGCAAATGTGATGGGAGCAGTCTATGCAGCGCAGGGAGCTATGAACCTAACAAGGACGGTTGTGCAAGTGGTTTCTAAGTAGAGAGGACGGTGAAGGATGGAACGCAACAAACTGGTGTATATTGCATCTCCGTATTCTGGAGATGTTGAGCGGAATGTAGCATTTGCAAAGGCAGCCTGTCGTTATGCCATGAACCAGGGGGTTACGCCAATTGCCTCCCATCTGCTATATCCGCAGATGCTGGATGATGGAGTCCCAGAAGAGAGGAAGCTGGGAACAGATATGGGGCTTCGGATTTTGAAGGTGTGTGAGGAAGTCTGGGTGTGTGGAAGTGAACTGTCTTCAGGAATGGAACAGGAAATCCGTGTAGCAAGGCAGCTTCAGATTCCGCTTAGACGGGTCAGCGAACAGGAGATTGGATGGGAACTATGTGAAGCACCGATACAAAAGGGAATGGAGATGGGCGGATGATGACACTGGGGAGCCTGTTTGACGGGATTGGAGGATTCCCTCTGGCGGCAGTTCACTGTGGAGGTGTGCCGGTATGGGCCAGTGAGATAGAACCGTTTCCCATGAGGGTAACCAAACTCCGGTTTCCAGATATGATCCATGTAGGGGACATTACAAAACTGGATGGAGCAAAATTGCCGCCTGTGGATGTAATCTGCGGAGGCAGCCCCTGTCAGGATTTGTCAGTAGCCGGATTACGGAAAGGATTGGCAGGGGAGCGCTCCGGTCTGTTTATGGACCAGGTACGCATAGTAAAGGAGATGAGAGCAGAGGATGAAAGACGAGGGGTATCAGATGACTTTATTCAACCTCGATACCTCGTTTGGGAAAATGTCCCTGGAGCATTCAGTTCCGCAAATGGAGAAGATTTCCGGGCGGTCATCGAGGAGATTGTCCATATCAAGGACAGTACCTGTCATGTGCCTCGACCTGACACCGGGCGCTGGGAATCTGCTGGGGCTGCCATTTTGGGAGATCAATTCAGCCTGGCTTGGAGAGTCTTGGATGCTCAATACTGGGGAGTCGCCCAGCGCCGCCGTAGAATCTTCCTTGTCGCAGATTTTGGAGGACTCACCGCACCAAAGATATTATTTGAGCAGGAACGCCTGCTTGGGGATCCTGCGGAGGGCTAAGGTCAGGGGAAAGGAGTTACCACCACAGCTGGAAACAGCTCTGCGGATTCAGGCGGGAGTAGAGTAGCAGAGGAAAAACAGGTGGATATTTTTGCGTTTCATATTAATCAGAGGGAAGAAACGATCAACCTCAACGGAATATCCGGAGCTTTGATGGCAACGACCAATATGCAGATGCAGACCTTTGTGGCAGAGGGGATGAGGAAGTTTGAAAGTGCAGAAAAAGAAGAAGAGTGTCTGTGCCTCAATGACCAAGGAGGAGAGCGTATGGATGTTTCGGTCGATGTAACAGCAACCCTGCGGGCAGGGATGAGTGGTCATCCGCCTCTGGTGATGGGCATCCAGCAGGGGAGTGCTGGGACAGAGGAAACTCCGGATCCAGCTCTTACAGAGGAGGCAGAAACTGGCGGGAACAATCAGCAGATTCTGTTTGAGAATCACGGGATTGATGCCAGATATACAGGTCCGCATGAGGTGGCCCCTACCATGTCAGCCCGGTATGGAACAGGAGGAAACAATGTCCCACTGGTCTCAGATATGCCGGAGAGTTATTGTATTGCCGGAAATATCATTGATCGGGAAGTACAAAATGGAGGAAATGGTCTGGGATGCCAGCCGGATATTTCCTATACTCTTACGAGCGCAGACCGTCATGCAGTGTTCAGCCGCCAGAGAAGTGATGAATTTCTGCAAAATCGGGTAACAGCGACTCAGAGCGCCAGACAGCATAAGGATGCTACGGATCTGGTGTGTGAGCCGTATCAGAATACGGTAGGAACCATTGGATATACAGATCATAAGGGGATTAATAATCAATATGTCAGCGAAGATAAATGTATTGTTGAGAACCGGAGACTGATCCGGAGGCTGACGCCTTTGGAGTGTGAACGGTTACAGGGTTTTCCGGATCACTGGACAGATATCCCTGGTGCCTCGGACAGTGCCCGTTACAAAGCTCTTGGGAATAGCGTAGCGATACCGTGTGTGGATTTTGTTCTCCGTGGTATCGCTTATTTTTTTCGGAAGATGAAGGAGGAGAAAGAACCATAAGATTGGTAGTTCTGCTTCCGTTTTCAGGTAATCTTTGTTGGGTATCGTCATAGCTATCTCATCTCTTTATGGATATACTTGGTTTGTAAAAACGAGGAAAGGAGAGTCAAATGGAAGAGCGTAAGAAAAATTTATGCGCCATGATTCCAGAATCCCTGCATAAGAAAGTGCGGGAAGAACAGGAAGAATGGGGAATCAAGCTGAACGAGTATATGGAACGGATTCTAAAAGACCACTTTGAGAAGGGAGAAAGAGAGATGGCAAACGGAACCAGGACACTGGCATTTCAGGTATCAGAGGAGTTTTTTCAGAGGTTAAAAAAATACCTCAAAAAGACAGGACAGAGCCAGAAAGAATTTGTGATCGGACTGATTGAAGATGTACTTTCGCAGGAAGAACATGTAGTATCTGGAGAGATGCAGGATACAGGGGGAAAGGCAGAACTTGAGGAAACTGAATAAGAGGAAGGATCGAACATACCGCCGGCAGAGCTTCATCATGCCGGCGGTTATTATTTGGAGGTGATCGGTTGTATATTTATCCGGACCATTTGAAATCAAAAGCAACACTTTGGTTATGGCAGCTTCGGGACATTGGGATTCTTGGTATTTGCGGATTGGTCTCCATTTTAGCAGCTACGCAGGCGGGATTTATGTTCCCTTGTGTTCTGACAGGGGTATATGGATTTCTGACGATCCGTTTTGAAGATACCAGCATTCTGGATTTTATCCGGTATGCCTGTGCGTATTTTTTTTTGCGTCAGCAATTTTTTGAGTGGAGGTATGAATGAGCAGGGAGAAAAGAAAAGCGAAAAAAGAGGCAGAGAAGCGCCTCTCCACACGGCAGTTCATTGGTGCAAAGGAGATTACAGACTACAGTCTGGTGACCTACGGACAGGGGGAGCTGGTGTATTTTATTGTAAAACCAACGAATATTTCTGTTTTGTCCGAATCTAGTGTCGGGGCAAGAATCTATGCTCTTATGACTGTACTAAAAGGAGTAGCAGAGATTGAGATGCTGTGTCTAAACAGCAGGGAAAGTTTTGAAGACAACAAGCGGTTTCTGAAAAGTCAGATGGAGCAGGAAGAGAATCCAGTCATACGCCGTCTTTTGGAACAGGATCAGACCCATCTGGACCGGATTCAGGTGCAGATGGCGACAGCCCGTGAATTTCTGATTATGCTGCGGTTAAAAGATGAAAAGGAATCGGATATTTTTCCGTACCTTTCCAGGATTGAAAAATCCCTGAAGGAACAGAGTTTTTCTGTTAAACGGGCAGATAAAGAGGATATCAAACGTATCCTGGCTGTTTACTATGAGCAGAACGTGACCACAGAGAAGTTTGAAGACTTTGACGGGGAGCGGTGGATCATACCAGAGATTTAGAGTGAGGAGGAGATGACTTGAAAAAAGGAAGAACAGCAGTTGATGACAGGGAAGATAATGTGCGTATCCAGGAATTTCTGGATATGATTGCCCCGTCTGTCATTAAATTTGAAACAGATCATTTTATTTGTGGTAACACATATCGTTGTGTCTGGGCACTGCGGGAGTACCCGACTGCTACGGAAGAGCAGGCAATTCTCTCACATTTAGGGGAGAAAGATGGTGTAACCTTGCGGATCTATACCCGTCATGTGACACCAGTTGAGGAGCGGAAGATCATCAGCAATGCAGCCAACAAAAACCGGATGGATCGGAGCAATACCAGTGATTTACAGCAGACCGTTCTGGCTGAAAGTAATTTACAAGATGTAACTACCATCGTAGCCCAGATGCATCGCAACCGAGAACCCCTCCTCCATACGGCAGTATATCTGGAGTTGTGTGCCCATGATCTGGAGCATTTGAAGCTTCTTCAGACAGAAGTACTAACGGAACTGATCCGATCAAAATTGAATGTAGACCGACTGATCCTCCGTCAACAACAGGGGTTCCGGTGTGTAATGCCAAGCGGTTATAACCTGTTTAAGGATCAGTTTGAGAGAGTGCTTCCGGCCAGCAGTGTGGCGAATCTGTATCCCTTTAACTATTCAGGAAAGACGGATCCTCACGGGTTCTATATTGGGAGAGATAAATTTGGGAGTAATGTACTGGTGGATTTTAACCGGAGAGCAGATGATAAGACGAATGCCAATATCCTGATTCTGGGAAACAGCGGACAGGGAAAAAGCTATCTGCTTAAATTGCTGCTGACGAATTTAAGGGAGTCCGGAATGCATATCTGCGCTCTGGATCCGGAAATGGAGTATGAAGATCTGACCAATAATCTGGGAGGGTGTTTTATCGACTTAATGAGTGGGGAGTTCATGATCAATCCTCTGGAACCGAAAACCTGGGACGAAGCGGGAAGCCCGGAGGATCTGGATGCACCTCAGACCTTTCGCATCCGGTCCAGATTATCCCAGCATATCAGTTTCTTAAAGGACTTTTTCCGAAGCTACAAGGATTTTTCCGACAGGGAAATCGATGTGATTGAGATCATGCTGCAGAAGTTATATACCAGATGGGGGATTACAGACGAAAGTGATTTTGAATGCCTGGCTGCGGAGGATTACCCAGTTCTCTCCGATCTTTATGCGTTCATTGAGGAAGAATATCAGGGATTTGACGAAAACAGAAGACAGCTTTATACAGCAGAAATGATTCAGAGTATTCTTCTTGGGCTGAATTCTATGTGTGTGGGAGCTGAGAGCAAGTTCTTTAATGGACATACCAATATCACCGATGATGGCTTCATTACCTTTGGGGTAAAAGGACTGTTACAGGCCAGCAGGAGCCTTAAAAATGCATTGCTTTTTAATGTGCTTTCGTTTATGAGCGATGTTCTTTTGACACAAGGCAATACGGCAGCCAGTCTGGATGAGTTTTATCTGTTCCTTTCCAACCTGACTGCAGTAGAGTATGTTAGAAATTTTATGAAGCGTGTGCGAAAAAAAGATTCTGCAGTTATCATAGCCAGCCAGAACCTAGAGGATTTTAATCTGGATGGCGTGAGGGAGTATACCAAGCCGCTGTTTTCCATCCCGACGCATCAGTTTCTGTTCAATGCGGGGAGCATTGATGCCAAGTTTTATACGGATACCCTGCAGCTGGAGGATAGTGAGTATAACCTGATCCGGTATCCACAACGGGGAGTCTGCCTGTATAAATGTGGAAATGAGCGATATAACTTAATGGTAAATGCCCCGGAACACAAAGCCAGACTGTTCGGAAAGGCAGGAGGACGTTAAAAGGGGAGACTATGAATGGAGTTAAAGGAGCAGAAATTTGGCATTGAGATTGAGATGACCGGCATTACCCGTGCGAAAGCGGCTGAGGTAACGGCAGAGTATTTTGGAACTAGAGTCAAATATCTGGGAACCTATTACGATACCTATGCAGCCATTGACACGGAGGGGCGGCAGTGGAAGTTTATGAGTGATGGGAGTATAACAGCGCAGAAAAAATCGAATGGGAGAAAGATCAATGCAGGGAGAGAATATCAGACGGAGATGGTAAGTCCCATCTGTCGCTATGAGGATATTGTGACGATTCAGGAGATCATCCGGAAGCTGAAAGAGCATGGGGCACTGACGAATGGAAGCTGCGGTATCCATGTGCATATCAATGCGGAACCGTTTGATGCCAGAACCCTTCGTAATATCACTAATATCATGGCAGCCAAGGAAGATCTGATCTATAAAGCTCTGGGGGTGTCCGTGGATCGACAGCATCGGTGGTGTCAGCCAGTAGACACACGATTTTTGGAAGAATTAAACAGAAGAAAACCAAAGAGTATGGAGGCAGTGGAACGGATCTGGTATAACGGGGAGAGCCGCAGAGACCAGCATTATGATGATAGCCGCTATCATTGTCTGAACCTTCATTCTGTTTTTCAGAAAGGAACAGTGGAATTTCGTCTGTTCAATGGGACGCTTCATGCAGGCAAGATTAAGGCCTATATCCAGTTTTGTCTGGCGATTGGCGCCCAAGCGCTGAATCAGTCCTGCGCCAGCAGAAGAAAAACTCAGACCAGCAATGAGAAGTA